>JGI994J12354_10002208_pt1 | contig 19158 bp, 19 predicted proteins | sample IntmicLarv3ML3BL_FD_12354 | JGI IMG/M metagenome (IMG submission 12354)
CCGGCATGGCCTGGACCGAGTCGGGCGGAGACATCCTTTTTGTGGAAGCCACCAGCATGCCGGGCAAAGCCGAGCTGATACTCACCGGTTCTTTGGGGGACGTTATGAAAGAGTCGGCCCGCGCCGCCCTTTCCCATATTGAAGCAAACGCCAGCGAATTCGGCATAGTCCCGGAAAAATTCGAAAATCGAGGAATACATGTCCACGTGCCTTCCGGAGCTATTCCCAAAGACGGGCCTTCTGCCGGGATCACCATCGTCACCGCTCTTGTGTCCCTGTTGACGGACAAACCCGCAAAAAGGGATGTGGCCATGACTGGCGAGATAACGCTCACGGGACGGGTACTCGCCATAGGCGGCCTTAAAGAAAAAGTCTTGGCCGCCCACCGCGCGGGAGTTCGAAAAATAGTTGCCCCGGAACGTAATCGAGACGATCTGGAAGACATACCGAATAATGTTCGCAACGAGTTGGAATTCATCTTCGTGAACGAGGCGCGCGAAGTGCTAGCCGCCGCGCTTTAACCGTGTGCGCATAGATGTCAAAACTCAGACGCGGATTAATTTATATACTTTGCATTGAGCTCGCTTGTCTTGCCGCGCTTTTCTTACTGTCTTTAGATTCTCGACGTCTGCAAGTTACGCGCTATACGCTGGCAAGTAAAAAAGTTACCGCGCCGGTGCGGCTAGCACTACTGACAGATTTGCATTCGTCGGAGTACGGGATCGGGCAGGCGAAGTTGGTAGAAGCCATCGACGCGGCCAAGCCAGATGCGCTGCTATTCGTCGGTGATATTTGCGACGACGAACAGCCGCACGAAAACACAGAGACCCTGCTGAAAGCGGTCGCCTCGCGCTACCCCTGTTATTACGTAACAGGGAATCACGAGTATTGGGGCTGCGAGATCGCCAAGATTTTGGAAATGTTCCGCCGATATGGCGTAAGGGTTCTGGAAGGCGAAGCTGAACCGCTTGAGATTCGCGGTCAAAAACTTATTATTGCGGGCGTATCAGATCCTGACGCTGAATATTACGTACCGGAAGCTCCGACCTTCAAGGCGCAATTAAGCAAGGCCGGACGCGCAGCCGAAGACGCATCGTCCGGAGCGGATACGTTCACTATCTTGTTGTCGCACCGCCCGGAGCGAATCAGCGATTATTACGCATATCCGTTAGATCTTGTCCTATCTGGCCACGCGCATGGCGGACAGTGGCGGCTTCCCGGCGTACGAAACGGCCTGTTCGCCCCGAATCAGGGATTTTTTCCAAAGTATACAAGCGGAGTCTATGACTTTGGCCGCACGAAAATGATCGTGAGCCGCGGATTAGCCAAAGAATCTACAAGAATCCCGCGTCTTTTTAATCGCCCCGAACTCGTCATAGTGGAGCTATCGCCCTGAATCTGCGATCAGGGACGCGCGTGATGACATAAATTTTATGGTGCAAGATACACGCTTTAGAAAAATGTCGCCTGCAGCGTCTTGCAGTAACAATTGCCATTGATTTGGTTACGGGATCGACTGACCTTGCATATTTTACTGTTTTTTGCCACGAATAGCGGACAAACATGAACTACTGGTTGTTCAAAAGCGAACCAGGTTGCTTCTCATTCGATGATCTGAAGAACCGCCCGAATATGACCGAGCCGTGGGACGGTGTGCGTAACTACCAGGCTCGAAATTTTTTGCGCGATTCAGTCAAACTTGGAGATCTATTGCTATTTTACCACAGCAATATTGCGGAACCGGCAATAGTCGGGCTTGCCGAAGTCGTACGAGAAGGCTATCCGGATTACACCGCCCTTGATCCGAATTCCGAACATTTCGAACCAAAATCATTCCCTAGCGCCCCCATCTGGAGCATGGTTGACGTACGCTATCTGAAGCCGCTCAAGAAAACGGTCACGTTAGAGATGATCAAACATAATCCGGAGCTGGCCGAAATGTCGCTTGTCAAGCGCAGTCGTCTTTCCATTCAGCCCGTAACAGCCCAAGAATGGAAGATCATACTTGCTATGGGAAGAACAACCGCGCCATAAAACCTTTTGTTACATAGGCTTACAAAAAAACTTCTGTTGAATAACTATTATACTCGGGGCTCCCAACCGGTTGCCACAGAGTTTCAGGCTCCGCGCACAAAACGCGAACAAGCAGCGTTATATACCCCCGCGGCTCTCTTTTTTCCCTCCGGGCTTCACAAATCCGGAAAATCATCATTTGAGGTGTGATTCAATGCGCGCGTTCATTATTATTGCGACCATACTATCATCCATTGCCGCTTTCCAAACAACAGCCATTTGCAACCCTTCTCCCGCAACGACCACAGCAATGCCATCCAGAAATGGCCTAGAAGAGAAAGTCGTCGAACACACTCTAAAAAATGGCATGAAGCTATTGATCGCGGAACGGCGCACATCGCCCACCCTCTCCGCTTGGATTCGCTTCCGAGTGGGCAGCGTAGACGAGAGAAGCGACGAGCGCGGCATCGCCCATATGCTGGAACACATGCTCTTCAAGGGAACCACAACCCTCGGTACGACAAATTACGCCAAGGAAAAACCTCTGCTGGACGAGATCGAAAAGACCGCTCAGGCGCTAATCGCCGAAAAAGCTCAAAATAACGGAGTCGACCCGGAGCGAGTCGCCCAATTAACCGCTCGCTTGACAGAACTGGAAGCCAGCGCAGGGGAATACGTAGTAAAAGATGAATTTTTTGAGCTATATTCCAAAAATGGCGGCGTGGGATACAATGCTTACACCAGTCGGGATGGCACCGCATACCTGATAAATCTTCCTTCCAATAAGTTGGAGCTGTGGGCGGCGATCGAATCCGATCGGCTAAAAAATGCCGTGTTGCGAGAATTCTACACCGAGCGCGCCGTGGTGATGGAAGAGCGCCGTCGCTCTTATGAAAGCAATCCCCAAAGCCAACTGTGGGAGACTTTTTTAGCTTCCTCCTTTCTTGTCCACCCATACGCTCAACCTACCATTGGATGGATGTCCGATATTGAAAACTTGACTCGCACCAAAGCCGAACGTTTTTTTCATGATTATTACGGCGCGCAGAACGCGATCATTGCCATTGTCGGCGATGCGGATCCCAAAGCAACCATTGATCTAGTAGAGCGTTACTTCGGCGATATCCCGCCCGGGAAAAAACCGGCTCCAGTCACGGCTAAAGAGCCAAAACAAAAAGGAGAGCGGAGAATTGAGCTAAAAGCCGACGCGGAACCACTCCTGATAATAGCTTTTCACAAACCTAGCGTTACCTCGCCGGATGATTATGTCTTTGACGCCATCAACTCGATCCTCGGGCAGGGACGCGTTTCAAGACTCCGCAAAAAACTGGTGGTCGAAAAACAGATCGCTGCCGACATTGCGGTCTTCGACGCTCCGGGTTCCCGGTATCCTAATCTGTTTGTGATAACCGCCACTCCGCACCTTACTCATACGCTAAAAGACCTAGAACACGCTATCCTTGACGAACTGGATATCCTAAAGCGCGAACCTGTCAGCCAACGAGAACTGCAACGAATTCTTAATGGTATTGAATTTGACGAAGCCGCTCGCATGTCCAGCAACGGCGGATTAGCTCGCTCTTTAACTGAATTTGAAGCCGTAACTGGCAGCTGGCGTTATCTGATTGAATACCGGCGTAAAATCGCGGCGGTTACTCCCGCTGATATTCAGCGCGTGGCGCGCGAATATTTCACTGATGAAAATCGTATAATCGGTTTTATAACGAAAAAGGAGGCCGCCCACAAATGAAACGCCTATTTATCATCCTCCTGCTGATCATATGCGCTTTCTCCGCGGTGGCAGCCGCAGAATCCATAAAAGCAGATCCAAGAAATATGACCTTTCCCGAGCTGCGTTTCGACATACCAAAAGCTGAACGGGTCATTCTCGAATGCGGAACACCAGTTTATTTGCTGCGCGACAGCGAGCTTCCCATAATATCCGTGGCCGCAATGGTAAGGACGGGGCTTGTCTACGATCCCCCGTCAAAGATAGGACTGGCTGGCATGACCGGAAGCGCGATGCGCAATGGCGGAGCCGGCGGCATAGCGCCTCAAGAGTTGGATGAAGAGCTGGAGTTCATGGCTTCCACGGTGGAAAGCGTTATCGGCGAGGATATGGGCGCGGTCTCCATGACTACCCTCGTTAAAAATTTTGACCGAACGCTGGTTCTTTTTAGGGACATTTTGCTTCGTCCGGATTTTAACAAAAAACGCGTTGAACTTATCCGCAAACAAGTGGTCGAAAAACTGCGCCGTCAAAATGACGATCCCAAAGACATTGCCGACCGCGAACTTACCCGCGCCGTATATGCGGGACATCCTCTGGGAAGAACTCCGGATTTCAAATCTGTAGCATCCATAACCCGTAACGACATGGTAATGTTCCATAAACGGTTTTTCAGCGTTAATAATATGATTTTGGTGGTATCTGGAGATTTTCAACGCGAAGAAATGATCCGGAAACTTAATGGAATATTCCGCGATAGCCCCCCCGGAGCCGCCCCAGTTCTGGATAACATTTCGCAACCGAAACTTGATTTGCGTCCCGAAATTATTTACGCCCGTAAAGACACCAGCCAAACGGTCATCCGTATGGGACGCCTTGGGCTTACCAAGGACAGCCCGGATCTTTACGCGGTCCGCGTATTGGATTATATCTTAGGCGGCGGCTTTGCCTCGCGACTGACCATGGAAATACGCACCAATCGGGGGTTGGCCTACAATATGGGAAGTCATTTTGATATTGGCCGTCGTTTTACCGGAACTTTCGTAGCAGAGACCGAAACCAAAACCGAAAATACCGCTATGGTAATCGGATTATTGAAAGATATTATTACCGGGATTACGANGGAAGAAGTCAGCGATCAGGAGCTGCAGTCCGCCAAAGATTACATAATAAATTCTTTCATGTTTGGTTTTACTACNCCGGCCTCAGTGGTAACGCAGCAAGCGCGACTTGAATATTACGGTTATCCGAACGATTATCTGGAGAATTATCGAGATAATATACTGAAAGTTACTAAACAAGATGTGCTGGCCGCAGCGCGCAAATATCTCTCCCCGGATATTTTCAAAATCATCGTGGTCGGAAACCCCACAAAATTCGATAAACCGCTGACAATCTTCGGCCCGACACGCGAACTGGATATTAAACCGAATATATCAAAATAATTTGACGGTCGCCGAAAAATTGTGTCCGTACTCACAGACACAACGGCAACAATTTATCAACTCAAGACTAAAGTTTCTGGAATTGATGACGATAGGTAAAGCAATTGGCTATTCCGTCAACTTGCAGGAAGCTGGGAAACGCGCCCGGATTCCACGTTATCTCCGGGAGGACATTTGATGAAAATAGATCAGCAGATACAACATCCTGCTGTCACGCCGGGCAATACGCAAAAAATCGGATTTCCGGATTCCGCGAAGGAAGCGCCCAACGCAGATAAATCTGCTTTTAATATATCCATTTCCAAGGAGGCGGGACAGTTGTTAAAGGTAATCGAGCTGTCAGCGAGCGCTTCGACGAGCGAATTTGAAATTAGATGGGGCAAGGTCGGAGCTATCCGCGAACAATTGGCGTCTGGCAATTACAACATAAGCGGCAAAGATGTGGCGCTTAAAATACTGAACGCCCTTAAAAACTGAGTAACATATGTTAAAACCCCGCCGAAACCGAAGGGGCTTTAACATATTATTAATATATTCTTTCCGAAAACTCACATCCAACGTTCAAACTATTTCACCTGAATAAAGCGACATTTTCATAGCCATATCAATTGCGGCAAGCATACTGCTCGCAGAGGCCTTGCCCGTACCGGCCAGATCATAGGCAGTGCCATGATCAACCGAGGTTCTGATGATCGGCAGACCTAACGTAAGATTGACGCCATCGTCAAAATGCAAAAGCTTAAGTGGAATCAACCCCTGATCGTGATACATGGCGATAACCCCGTCGTATTTCCCTTGGGCGGCCGCATAAAAAAGGGTATCAGCCGACATGGGTCCGCTGGCGTTAATTCCTTCCCTGCGCGCAACCTCCACCGCCGGCTGTATGAAGCGGCGTTCCTCGTCGCCGAACAATCCGCCTTCTCCGCAATGAGGATTAAACGCCAAAACCGCCAAATGCGGTCGGTCAATTCCGGTCAGGCAACGTACGCCGGTTTCCGTCAGACGGATAGTTTCCAGAATTCGTTCGACGCTTAGCAGGCTGGAAACATCACGCAACGCTTCATGAATCGTCACCAAGCTGACTCGCAACTTTTCTCCAGCCAACATCATGACATATCTGTCAACGCCGCACAGTTCCGCCAAAAGCTCCGTGTGCCCCGGATAATGAAAACCCGCCCGATTCATGGCCTCTTTGCTGATAGGCGCGGTTACCATGGCCGACAGACGCCTTTCAAGGCAGAAAGTGGTCGCGGTCTTGATATAATCATACGCAGCCCTGCCCGCAGCGTCTGCGGGAGAACCATAACAAATATCTTTCTCGGGCAGAAATGATCTTTCAAGAAGAGGTACAGAGTCATCTCCGGCAGTAGGCGCATCTTCCGGAAATTGAACCGCGCAAACCGCTAAAGGCAAATTACAAACTGCGACCGCCCGCTTCATGGCGCAGATATCGCCGATAACAACCGGAACACAACGCTTCCGAACACAGGGTGACGCCAAAGCGGCGGCGATAATTTCCGGGCCGACGCCGCAAGGATCTCCCATAGTTATACCAATCAACGGTCTTACGTCAGTATCCGTCATCCCCTCTCCCGTTCTGTGCAATTATCAATAAACATTGGCTGACATGACTTTTCTGCAAAAGCTATACGTCATCGTCTAAAGCATGCGCCTAGCAAAAAGTTGTAAATTTCACACCGTTCCCATTGTCTCCGGGTTATAAATCGTATACCGATTGCGTCCCTGGCTCTTGGATTTATACGCCGCAATATCCGCCTTATTGAACAATTCGTCATAGCTTAGCCCGTCGCGCGGAGCTATCGATAAACCAATACTTAACGTTGTACGGAATGTCGCCCAATTTTCCGGCATAAAGTCAGCGCTGCGCCAACTGTTCATTAACCTCGACACAAGAGATAGTATACGCTCGACACTGCCGATGTCAGCGCAGAATACCGCAAATTCGTCTCCGCCAACGCGCGCTATGATATCGGTTGATCGGAAATTGGCTCGCAGCGCATTGGCAAGCGATTTCAAAGCGTTATCTCCGCACAGATGTCCATAATTGTCATTTATCTGTTTGAAAAAATCAAAATCAATGACCATAAAAACATGCAATCTCTGCTCACCATTAGATCCGGACAAAAAACTTTCCACATACGACTCGAACGCCCATCGGTTGTACAAACCCGTAAGGGCATCGGTTTGAGCCTTTTCGTTGGCTTCATCGAGCTGCTGATATACAAGCAGCGAGGCCAAAAACGCGCTGACCGCTTGAACCGTTTCGGCGGAAGTTACGCTCAGGCGCGACAAAAATGGCGGTTGTTCTACTTTGCGACCGGTTATTAAGACGCCGGTTAGCTCATTTTTAACAATTATTGGCGAGGAGATAAAATATGGTAGTTTCAGGGCTTCTCCCAGCTCTGGCAACTGGTTTGCGCTGTCAGCGGTCATTCGTATGGTGTTTTTGAGGACAGCCGGATCAATCCCTATACTTCGTCCGATCAGTTGTGATTTTTCTTCTTCGGAATAACCATGAAGCACCACGGGGACAAGCATACGCTCGGGATTTAATGCCAAAATGACGGTTTTCTGCATGTTCAGCGCGCTGTTCAGACGACGCGCTATCATCACCAAAGCATCGCGGTAATCTGAATTCTGACGGAGAGAGACGCTTAATTCCGCAAGCAGCTTAAACCCGCGTCTTTTTTCTTCCAGTTCATGGCGGATCTTGATTGACTGTACGTCAAGCTCCAAAATTTTGGCCGCATTTTGTTCAGCGATTCTCAGAGCTGCCTCAATGGGTATGCCGCCGCTTCCGCCTTTCGTTTTTTCCTTGCGCCAAACCTTTGAATTCTTAGTAGTTTTCTCTCCCTTTGTATGCGAGAAAAGGCAGAACACGCCAGTCCAATCAAGCCCCCTGGGACGACCTCCGATGGAGGCAATTTCTACGCCGCTGTAAAGGCCCAAAAGCGGCACGCGCGAACCGACCGCTTTTTGTACAACAACAGCATCTTCTATATCCACTCCGCCATAACCGGCGCAACGTCCCGCGCAGTCTACATACATGGCAAACAGCGGTTCGTTTCCATCCGGTTGGTTAAACAACGCTTCTATCTTGGGCTGTATGTAGTCAAAATCAAACGAGCGAAACATCAACTGAAACTCGGTTCCCTCGCACATATCCGGTTCAAACATCACGATCCCGCCCCGTTTCTCGTCCAAAGCAAGACACAAGCGGCTGGCATTTGTCTTCGTCGTATTCCGCCCAACATTCGCCGTGGTTTATGCCGAACAACAAAAAGAACGGATATTGCCACNGTTTGATTGCCGGACCAAGAATGCCGTCCATAAACTCTATGGCGGGCTTTCCGTTTATCTCAAGAATGACCGGGCCGTCGGCTTTTGTTACAGTATAATACGGGGAAGCGGGACGACAGCCATGCATGATCACGCTATCGATTCGGATATCATCGGAAAAAGCGAGGGCCATCGCGCAACGTTGGCATATCGAATCTCCAATGAATTGTTTTGAGGGAGTACATATGTGGTCGGCCTGCAAACCTGCTCCGGTTAGATCAGGAAAAAATCCAAGCCCCTTATTAAGACCAGCTAAGAGCCATGTTGCCATCAAAAGGCGCAGTCCGCCCCCACTCTGGTCGATGGCGTCATAGAACAACATCACCGGAGAATTTGGAGTCACCCCGTGAGCCGCCAAGCGTCTTCCAAGACGGATTCCGGTTTCCTCTTCGCTTTCAAGTAAACCATCATCAACAAAAGCATTAAATTCAAGGCCGTCAAGCCAGATACAGGCCGCTCCGGCTCGCAGCTTGATCTGGTCATGTTTGGCTGTGGCAAAAAGAAATACGATATCGCAAGGATCCTGCCTTCCAGCCTGCTCAATAGCGCCTCTCGCCGCCCGCATCCCGGCGGCATAGCTATCAGTAACATTGCTGTATCCTACCCCGACACGCACCTTGCTCCTCCATTAGCTTTCAGAAACATGCTGAAATACAATCTACTGCATGAGGCGCCAGGGGATTGGGAATCCGAAAAGCCAAGGCCACAAGCGCAGTAGCAGCCAAAGAAATGGCTTGTCAGAGCAATTAGAACGGAATATCGTCATCCTGGAAAGGAGGGGGCTCGGATACGCTATGCGACGACCCCGAAATATCGCCGTCGCCCGGCTGACCTGGCGAGTAACCTTCTGAGCGACGTTCGCCCTTGGGCGAGAGCATTTGCATGCGCTCGCCCACTATCTCTGTTGTATAGCGTTTGACGCCATCCTTTTCGTATTCTCTGGTTTGCAGACGCCCTTCAATATAAACGGTTTTACCTTTTGCCAGATACTCCCCGGCGATTTCGGCTAATCTGCTCCATAGCGTCACGCGGTGCCATTCGGTGCGATCTTCCCAATCGCCGCTTTTATTTTTGAATCTTTCGGTTGTCGCCATAGAAAAGCTGGCAACGGCCGTGCCTTGCGCAGTATACCGTATCTCCGGATCCCGCCCCAGATTCCCGATAAGCATTACCTTATTAAGACTTGCCATTGATCTCACTCCTTTGTGTGCGCAGGCCTTGAAAAGCCTGGGCTAAACCTAAAAACAACCGCCATTTTCTGAACAGACAATACATCAGATAAGCAGCTTACTCAACAGCAAAAAGCCAATGTTCCAAGCGCTTCGGAAGTATGACAAAAAACCAGCGATATCCACGCATCCTAAACTACCCCTAAATATATGCCATGAAACCATGTGAATATATTTCGTTTGACGAGCGCCAGACAAAAACGTTAGTTTTAATTCCTAAAATTAGGCGGCTACTGAGAGATCTGGGGATACTTGCTTCTTGACGATATTCATTTCCGCAACCTCTATCTTGGCGATTCATGTTTTTTATTACTTAAACGCTGGAAAAAACGGCCCCAAACTCAACATGGCGAAAAAAAAGAATTTACAGATGACGCGCGTAACGCCGTCAATTCAGTTTTAGAAATATGATCTATGATAAAAGCTCCGATCTATATTACCTTGATTGTCGCCGGCGTGCTCCTCATTGCATGGGCTCTCCCTGCGGCGCATCGTCTGCGACCTCCGTTTGATATCGGCGCGGCCTGTTTGGCTCTGATCGGTGTCGCGCTTATCGCAGCGGGCGTTTTATTAACTGTCATTCCGGGATTTTTCGAGTAAGCCATGCGCAAGCGTATTGAAACAATAGCTCTCAACGGCGTTATCATTGCAATCCTCTGTTTGCTGTTAGCCATAGCCGGGACATGGCAGCGTATGAGCGCGCAGTTTGACTTGGGGGAAAAGGCGTTCAAAAAAGGCGATTTCATTGGAGCGGTCGCCGGATACGAAGCCGCTCTGCATATGTATATCCCGAGTCATCCGACAATGGAAAAGGCGGCGCGACAACTCTGGATCCTTGGGGAAACCAGTGAGCGTCAAGGCGATGTAAACCGAGCTCTTATCGCGTATCGAGCTCTAAGAAGCTCTTTTTACGCGGCAAAATGGTTGACAACTCCCGGGCAAAAGTGGATATCCAAATGTGACGAGAAAATCGCGGCGTTAACGCCTTTACAGGTAACCAGATAGGTCAGCATATTTATTTCCGATCACCCGGAAAAACAGGGTAAAACTCTTTTCAGCAAGCGCGGGACATAAAACAAATTCCCATGAATAACCAAAACATTTCTCAAAAAACTCCTCTGCGTATAATTCCACTGGGCGGCTTGGGCGAAATCGGGCTGAACATGATGGCCTATGAGTGCGGAGACGACATAATTGTCGTCGATTGCGGCCTTATGTTTCCCGAGCCGGACATGCCGGGAATCGATTATATTATTCCAGATATCGCCTGGTTGCGCGAACGCTCTTCATGCCTGCGCGCCATTTGCCTAACCCATGGTCACGAGGACCATATAGGCGCCCTTCCGTTTGTATTGCAAGAGATGGCTGCGCCAGTATACGGAACCGCCCTCACTCTGGGTTTTGTCGCCGAAAAACTGAAAGAGTATACGCTGGATAACCAAGCGGATCTGATTACAGTCAAACCGAGGGACACCATACGTCTCGGCTGCTTTTCGGTAGAATTTCTGCGCGTTACCCATTCGGTGGCGGACGGCTGCGCTCTCGCCATTACTACGCCCGAAGGAGTTGTGATACACACGGGTGACTTCAAATTTGATCAGACCCCAGTGGATGGACAACTTACCGACTTGGCGTCCCTTTCTCGCTATGGAGAGGCGGGAGTTCTGGCTCTCCTTTCCGATTCCACCAATGTGGAATGCGAGGGCCTCACGCTATCTGAAAAATATGTGGGAGAAGCGTTTGCCGAGATTTTTCCTAAATGCTCAGGACGTGTAATAGTAGCCGCCTTTTCGAGTAGTATTCACCGAATCCAACAGGTAATGGACGCAGCAATTGATCACGGCAGAAAGATCTTGCTCAATGGCCGCTCCATGATTGCCAACGTCCGAATAGCGCGGGAACTCGGCTATTTGAATGTTCCTGATAATGAACTGATGGATCTACGGGAACTCAACCGACTACCGTCCGAACAGGTCTGCATCATCTCCACCGGTAGTCAGGGCGAACCCATGAGCGCGCTCACACGCATCGCCATGGACGACCATAAACAAATCAGTCTAGAAGTGGGAGATACCGTGATTCTCTCGTCGCGGGTCATCCCTGGCAATGAACGCACCATATCCGAGTTGATCAACCATCTGTACCGCCGCGGAGCCGAAGTCTATTATGAAAAAGTATCCGAGGTACACGTTTCCGGTCACGCCAGTCAGGAAGAACTGAAATTAATGCTAAATGCGGTACGCCCTCGTTGCTTCATACCAATCCACGGCGAGTATCGCCATTTGGTAAAACACATACAGCTTGCCAGAAAACTGGGGATTCCCGCCGAATGCTGCATTCTGGCCACAGATGGAGACGTGGTTTCATTTCGCGCCGGAACCGCAACAATCACCGAGAAGATAGAAGCCGGGCGGATTTTTGTGGACGGCAAAGGAGTAGGCGACGTAGGCAGCGTAGTGTTAAAAGACCGCAAACATCTTTCAGAAGATGGAATGGTAGTAATTATAATTGGGATCAACCCGGCTTCGGGCGAGCTTACGTACGGTCCGGACATCGTATCGCGCGGCTTTGTCTTTGAAGACGAAAGTCAGGATTATCTCGAAACCAGCCGCGCTGTCGTACTGGAAGCGCTTAATGAGATGAGCGACGATATCCGCTGTAACAGCGAGGAATTGAAGCAGACGGTGCGCCAGTCACTGAAACGTTTTTTTAAAAAAAGTATCGAAAGACGCCCAGTAATTCTGACGGTAATCATGGAAATGTAGGAATTTGAACTTTCCTCTGTTTATCCGCAAAACGGGCGCGCCTTGAGCCAACGTGACACTTCTTTCTCTACATAACATAACAACCGCTTTCGGCGGACCGCCGCTTTTGGATGGAATTAACCTGCAGATTAAAGCGGGCGACCGCCTTTGTCTTCTGGGGCGAAACGGCTCCGGAAAATCGACTCTTCTAAAACTAATCGACGGCGAACTTGAGACTGAACAGGGCGCAATAATACGTCGTCAGAGCCTGAAAGTGGCCTTGGTTTCCCAAAGTATCACACCCAAGTTAACTGGTTCAGTTTTTGATGTTGTGGCGTCGGGCATGGGTAACGCCTCTGAATTGTTAAGTGAATACCACCTAGCGGCGTTTCAGTTGTCGCAAGATGGAAATAGTGAAGAACGGCTCGCCCATTTGGCAACACTGCAAAAAAAGCTGGAAGAAAACGGCGCTTGGAGCTTGCATAAGGATGTTGAGCGTCTGCTGTCGCGTCTTGACCTGAATGCGGAAACCCCTTTCGAAGCGTTATCCGGCGGACTTAAACGACGCGCTTTACTGGCTCGCGCTTTAATTGCCGAACCAGACATACTGGCGCTGGACGAGCCTACCAATCATTTGGACTTTGACACCATTATCTGGCTGGAAGATTTCCTCCTTAAAAATATTAAAACCATTCTTTTTGTGACTCATGACCGAGCTTTTGCCAGACGTTTGGCAAACCGGGTTGCGGAACTGGATCGGGGCAAACTCTATGCTTTTNATTGCGGATACGACGAATTCGTCAGACGCCGGGATGACTTACTAGCCGCTGAAATTATCCGTCAGGCNCTGTTCGACAAAAAATTGGCCCAAGAAGAAGCATGGATACGACAAGGCATAAAAGCGCGCCGAACAAGAAACGAGGGACGGGTCAGGACTCTGAAAAAAATGCGGGAAGAACGCAGCCAGAGACGGGCGCGCCAAGGAACAGCCCGAGTCGCGTTACAGGAAGCTGAGCGTTCCGGCAGACTTGTGGCAGAAGCCGAAAATCTCTGCTTCGGATACGATAGCAACGTTATAATTCGCAATTTCACCGCAACCATCATGCGCGGCGATCGGATCGCCCTCATAGGTTCCAATGGTTCGGGTAAAACCACCTTGCTCCGACTGCTCTTGGGCGAGCTATCCCCTCAAAGCGGTTCAATCACAATCGGAACTCGCTTGGAAACTCTCTATTTTGATCAAATGCGCGAATCTTTAGATCTGAAAAAAAGCGTCCAAGAAAACGTGGGCGAAGGAAACGATACCGTTATGATCAACGGGGTATCACGCCATATCATCGGTTATCTGCAAGACTTCCTATTTACTCCAGATCGGGCGCGCAGTCCGGCCAGCGTTCTTTCCGGCGGCGAATTAAACCGCCTCTTGCTTGCTAAACTTTTTACTAAGCCATTCAACCTACTGGTCATGGACGAACCTACCAATGATTTGGATATGGAAACCTTGGATCTACTTGAGGAGCTGCTACTGGAATATTCGGGCACCTTATTGCTGGTAAGCCATGACCGTGAATTTCTTGATAATGTGGCCACCTGTATTCTTTTCTTAAAAGGCGATGGAAGCATACAGGAATACGTGGGGGGATATAAGGATTGGCTGCGACAATCCGCTAGCGAAACGCAGTCACTTCCCTCCTCTCCCGAACAACCGGAGCAAAACAGACAAAAACAGAAAACGCTTCGTCCTCGCCGATTGAACTTTAAAGAAGAGCGGGAGCTAGAAGCTCTGCCCGATATCATCTCTGCCCTGGAAGAAGAACAAGAGGAGCTGCACGTAACCCTGGGTGATCCAGATTTCTATAAAGATAACGGCTCCGGAATTCAAAAAATCAACGTGCGATTAGAAGAGCTGACAAAAGAATTATCCGAAGCGTACAACCGCTGGGAAGAACTTGAAACATTAAAACAACAAAAGGACTGATTCATCGGATAACAGTTAGCGGACGCAAGAAAAAAGCCCCTCCGGAAAAATTCGTAAGGGCTTTAAGTAAGCGATATCACGCGTTATAAAAAGCTAACTATTTATATCCACGCATCTCCGCCATCATAGGTAAAATCGCCAACTTTGCTTTTTGGCGTCATCTTAAATTTTGCTTCGCGGGTGTAACGCCTCATTTTATCAGCCGCGCATCCGCCAAAATCACTCAGTTGTTCACGGAATTCTCTTCCTGGTTTCGGGGTCAGTAAGAGCGCAGCCACGGAACCAATGATCGCGCCGGAAACAAAAGCTATGACGGCCGCCGCCGCACTGTCATTACTGGCAGACATGGTAAACTCCTTTAACGCATAAATATAAGTGGCACTATTCGCAGAAACCCCGTTTATTTGCTGTTCAGAAAGCGCAATCTGGAACTGCAAGGGTCTCTCTTGGATAAATGAATTTTGCAGAAATACTCGATACTACTGCTATATAGTATATAATGTATAAAACGCGCTGACAATACCCATTGTGAACATAATCACAGATTTTATGCAGGAGCAGAGCCAATGCAACACCACGGTTACGTGCAAGTATACACCGGTAACGGCAAGGGAAAGACCACCGCGGCTTTGGGGTTGGCGTTTCGCGCGATCGGCAGGGGGCTGCGAGTATGTTTTTTCCAGTTCATCAAAAACGGGCCATACGGCGAAAAACTCTTGGCGGATAAATTGGTACCTCTTATAACCATGATTCAGAGCGGACGTCCCGGCATGGTCAGCAGCGAAAGCTCCGAACTTGACAGGCAGGAAGCCCAAAAAGGTTTGGAACACGCTCGGAAGCTATTGGTTTCAGGCGATTACGACTTGGTAATCCTTGATGAAATCAACACGGCCGTTTCATTTGGGTTGATTGATCTGGAACAGGTGCTGGAACTGATCAGAATAAAACCGCAAAGAGTGGAACTTGTTCTAACGGGACGCTACGCCCCGGAACAGATCATTGAAGCAGCTGATCTTGTCACAGAAATGAACGAGGTTAAACATTATTATCATAAAGGTGTCCCAGCGCGCATAGGTATAGAAATGTAGATATCCTCCTCGCTAGCGCTCTCTCAATGTTGACTTGCAAGAAAGCTTACGCAAACGCGTAATTCGGTTGTTTGACAGTCGGTTCCAGATTGTGGGAGCGCCGCGTTCAATCTATTTTTATTTGTTTGAACTTAACGGCTTTTGTTCTATACTGTATATCAAAAATGTTCATTTACATTTAGTAGGAGCAATTCATGCAATATGCTTTGATTACCATTTTGGCCGTAGTCACCATCGCATTTTGCGCTCTTATCATGGTTCTGATTCCCATGGTTCAGGCTATGAAACGGAGCGCTGAAGCGCTTACCTCTCTTCAAGAAATGATTCACCAAGAATTGCGACCAGCCATCCAAGAACTGTCGGCGGCTCTTTCCGAAATAAGAAGCCTGAGCAAAGGAATAGCGGAACATACGGACGACGTAAAATGCCTTATGTCAGCATTAGGAGAAACAGGTTCCGGACTACGCTCTGTAAACCGCGCGCTAGGTACGGTTACCAGCACAGTCGGCGTTGCCTCCATGTGGATCGCCGGTGTGAAAGCGGCAGGAAAACATCTAGTTGCGACACATTTGAAAAAAAGAGGAGGAAATTGAATATGTCCGAAAAAGGAATACAGACAGGTACCGTTTTGGTGTCTTTCATGGCTGGCGCAGCCATAGGCGCGGGTTTGGCTTTGTTGTTTGCCCCCAAAAGCGGCTCTGAGATGCGCGAAACAATCGCGGACCTTGCCGAAGATGCTATGGGAAAAATCAAAGAATACTCAAAAGACGCCCAAGACAAGATCAAGACAGCCATTGAAGAGGGCAAAGAAACCCTTGCTGAGAAAAAGAGTCTGATCTCGTCAGCTATTGAGGCTGGTCGCGAGGCCATGCAAAAAGAAAAAGAGCGCTTAAACGGCTGAAAAAATCATGTGGTTTACCTACAAGAAAGCCCGTGTTAAACGGGCTTTCTTTATGAGTCCGCTATTCAATCTCATTGAAGTTGGATATCTGACAGTTTAAACATAAAACCAGTCTATTATCCTTTTCCATATCAATAACCCTTCGTATTTTTTTCGGCTCTGTTTGAAGATAAACTTACCAGCTCCATTTCGTAATGCATCTACTTCTCTCTTCCTCAAATCTCAATGCAAAGCGTTTTTCACAAAACCATCAAACATAGTAACTACTTGATTTAAAAGAGATCCGCTGTGATTGACTTTGTAAGAAAACTTTGTTATAATTTTTATCTATGCGTAGTTTTTCAGAGACAAAATATCCCCTCGCATTGATTGCCATTCTTTTTCTTTCATTTATCACGCCATGTCATGCGAATGAGCCGCCGCTTTCTCTATTGAAAGAATTAAGCCAAGCGTCAACGCCCAAAAACAAACCATCTAATAGCGCGCCGTCTCTGGTTTCACCGGCTGACATGGACGATGACCCAACACCCACCGCATCTTCTGAATTTTTCACCCTTGAAGAATTCAAAAATAAGTCTTATGAAAACGCAGAGCTTGATTTGTCCGATATTGATCTTCCTTTATCGGACATACCTTTGACTCTCAACAATAAAGTTGCATACTTCCTCTCTTATTTTCAAACCAGAGGCAAACCTTCTTTTTCCCGCTGGCTTTCCCGTTCTTCCCGCTATATACCCATGATGAAGGAAATTCTAAAAGAACGAGGAATGCCTGAAGATCTGGTTTACCTTGCCATGATAGAAAGCGGTTTCCATGTGCACGCCAAATCTTGGGCTAACGCAGTGGGACCTTGGCAATTCATATCGGAAACTGGGCGACGTTATTCCTTGCGTATTGATCACTGGATCGACGAACGCAAAGATCCCGTAAAAGCAACAACCGCAGCGGCTCTTTATCTGAAGGAACTCCATGGCATGTTCAACGGCGATTGGTATCTGGCGGCGGCTGGATACAACGCAGGTGAGAATAAAATTCTGCGTGCAATTGACATGTACAACACCAATGATTTTTGGGAGTTATCGCAGGGATCATATCTCAAGCGAGAAACCAAAGAATATGTGCCCAAACTCCTGGCCGCCGCTATCATCGCCAAAGAACCAGAGCGTTACGGCTTTTCGGACGTAGCCTATCTTCCTCCTATTGAATTTGACACAGTTACCATTCCGAGCCGCACCGATTTGGATCTGATAGCGCGCCTTTCCGATTCCACGTTTGAAACCATCCGGGAGTTAAATCCCGACTTACGTCACTGGTGTACTCCGCCAAATTATCCAGATTTCGAACTCAAAATACCAAAGGGAACAAAAGAAAAATTCGAGGAAGAATACGCGAAAATCCCAGAGGATCAACGATTCACGGAAAAACAGCTTTTCACCCGTTACCGCGCTCGCAAAGGAGACTCTCTCAAATCTATAGCAAGACGCTTTGGCTCCACTACCGCCGAATTATCGCAGCTTAACAATCTTTCCGCAAAAACCCGCATTGCGGGTAGAACTTTAGTAGTTCCCGCCAAGCAGACAGTGGACTTCAGCCATGAAGGCCGCCTCCAACTTCGCTCTACCAAAATCGCCGGAAAAACCAGTTATGAAAAATACCACATTGTAAAAAAAGGCGATACGGTGGAATCCATTGCCAAAAAATTCAAAGTCTCCACAAAACTTTTAGTCACTTGGAATAATCTGAAGAACAAATTGACCTTACAACCAGGACGCCGTATCATTGTTGCCCGCTTTGTCGAAAAGAACGGAGAAATGGTTCCGGTTGACGGAAAAAGCTGATTTCCCCATATTGGCGTCAACCTCCAAATCCGTGAAAGGAATATCCGATGTATAATCTTTTGATAGCGGCCGGCGTAGCAATATTGACTCTGTCGCTTTTCATTCTTGCTTTTAATCTTACATGGTGGTCAGCCCTGCTTATAGCAATGGCCATGTCGCTTGTTGCCTATCTGCTAGCCGTGCGTTTTATCATGAAAAAAGTCATGGCCATAATTGAAATAGCCGGCAAAGATTTACAGGCGCAACGCTTTGAGAAAGCTATCCGCGGCCTGAAAGACGCTTTGAAATACGGAAAATGGCAGATTTACGTAGAAGCTCAGATAAATTCGCAGATTGGGTCAATCTATTACATCAAGCGCGATTTTTCCAACGCCTTTACCTATCTTGAAAAATCATTTTTCAAACACTGGGCCTCCATGGCCATGTTGGCGATATGCTACATGAAACGCCAAAAGAAAGATCTGATGATCAGCACATTCAACAAAGCCGTGCAATGGACTCCCAAAGAATCGTTACTGTGGAGCCTCTACGCCTATTGTTTAAATGACGGCGGCGAGACAGGCAAAGCCGTTGAAATTTTGGAAAAGGGATTGAAAAAATTGCCGGGTGACGCGCATATCAAAGAGAATTTGGAAGCCCTTTCCGAAGGTAAAAAAATGAAAATGCGCAACTATGGCGACATATGGCTTCAATTTCATTTGGAAAACGCTGCAGCTGTCATCCAGAAACGTCATATGGCAGCCGTGGGAGGACGCATGCCTCGTCGTAAAAACGCTAAGAGGTAAGTGCAGCACAATATATTGAATACATGGAAAACCAGAAACGGTCATTCT
>JGI994J12354_10002209_pt1 | contig 19152 bp, 20 predicted proteins | sample IntmicLarv3ML3BL_FD_12354 | JGI IMG/M metagenome (IMG submission 12354)
GTTCGTCCGCCATGAGATAGGCGATGAAGTCCTTGTAGACTGTGGCAGGGCTGTTTTCAAATTTTTTCAAAAGTGCCTTGCCGTGGGTTTCGTTGGCGGTGAAAAAGGAGAGAGTCATCAGGTTGCCGTCGGCATCATCCATAATCATTTCAGCGGTGTAACCCGGCTCGTCTTCCCGCTTGAAAAGACGGGTGCGGTTGAGTTGCTCGCCCAGTTTTTTGATGTTATACTCCCGCAGCAGAGCCTCACTTTTTTTGCGCACCGAGTAGGCAATTTCGTTTTCCATGATTGTACCGTTGGTGCGACCTTTTTCGGTGATTTGGTAAATTTCCAAAAACACCTCTTCTGCATGGCCGGTTTTCATAAGGCTAGACAGCGCATCGGAAAACTCAAAATAATCAAAACCGCCGTCAATCATTACAAGCTCGGTCAGCTCTGCCCGGGACACCGGCTGCCGCACCCGGGCGAGAACAAAGAGAATGAAGTACATAATCTTTTCGCCGCGGATAAAGCCATAACCTTTTTCACTAAAATCCATGAAAAGCCTCACTTTCTATGGGTGATTTCATGCCGCTTCGGCCCGGTTGAAACAATCGTGATGGGAACACCCAGTTGCTTTTCCAAAAATGTGACATAGTTTTTTGCCTCGGGAGGGAGTGCATCGTAGTCAGTTGCGCCCCGCACATCGCTCTTCCAACCCGGAAGGGTCTCAAACACCGGGGTTGCACGATCGATTTTTGTAGGATTGGGGAAGCGGTCGGTGACAATGCCGTCGACTTCATAGCCGACGCAAACCTTGATTTCATCTAAATAGCCCAGTACATCGATGGCGGTGAGAGCTACTTCTGTTGCGCCCTGCACTTGCAGACCGTAGCGGGTGGCCACGCAGTCAAACCAGCCCACCCGGCGGGGCCGTCCGGTGGTTGCACCGAATTCACCTGCGTCGCCGCCAAGGCGGCGCAGCGTGTCGGCTTCTTCGCCAAAGAGCTCACTGACAAAAGCGCCGGCGCCTACGGCACTGGAATAGGCTTTGGTCACGGCGATGACATCGGTGAGCGCTGTGGGGGGGACGCCCGAGCCCACAGGGCCGAAGCCTGCAATGGTGTGGGAGGACGTCGTGTAAGGATAGATGCCGAAATCTGGATCTTTCATGCTGCCCAGCTGACCTTCCAGCAAAATAGTTTTGCCCTCAGCCACCGCCTCGTGAAGGAAGGTAAGAGTGTCCCCCACAAAGGGGGCAATGGCTGTCCGACAGGAGACCAGCTCGTCGAAAATGGCTTGTGGGTCGAGGGGGGCTTTATGATACAGATGAACAATTTTAACGTTGTGCACCTCGCAGGCAGCAGTGATGCGATGCAGCAGTCGCTCTTCATCAAAAAGGTCGCACAGCTGGATGCCGATTTTGGCATATTTGTCCGCATAAAAGGGGGCGATACCTGACTTTGTAGAGCCGTAGGCCTCGCCGGCCAGTCGCTCTTCTTCATAGGTGTCGAGCAGTACGTGGTAGGGCATAAGCAGCTGAGCCCGGTCGGACACCAGCAGCTTCGGAGTGGGAACTCCGCCGTCAGCCAGTTCTTTGAGCTCTTTGACCAGACTGGGGATGTGAACAGCGACGCCGTTTCCAATGACATTGGTTGCGTGGGGATAAAATACGCCTGAAGGGAGTAAGTGAAGGGCGAATTTTCCATACTCGCAGATGATGGTGTGCCCTGCATTTGCACCGCCCTGGAAGCGGACGATAACGTCGCTTTTTTCAGCCAGCAAATCGGTGATCTTTCCTTTTCCCTCGTCGCCCCAATTGGCGCCAACGATTGCTTTAATCATGGTTTAGGACCCCTTTGTTTTTCAGTTTAACTACACATCATTATACCACAAAAAACCACGGTGTGCAAGGGCAGGGGAAGTGCGGCTTCATGGGCAATACACGAGCGGGAGGTGAGAAACGCACGCTCTGAGGGCAAGGCGTTCCAGCGAAGGCGTAAGTGGCTGATTCCGTCACAGATGTGCAAGAAAAACTGCAAAATAAGGAGTCCGCACAGGCCAAAAACTGTGCGGACTCTCACTGTTGGTGCAACTTGAAGCATGTTATTGTGCGATTTCGCAGCCGCCCCACTCGACAACAGCAAAGCCAATTCTTTTAAAAGGCAGCAGCTCTTGCTTCGGAATTTCTATTTTCTCCGAAAGCGGCTGATATGCCATAAATATTCTCAGTATGCTGTCCGGCTCCGGCGTGATGGAAAGCTTTGCCGAATCTGTATAAGAATCGCCTTGGAAGGTTATGAGATTATACTCGTTTGGCTGCAACCTCGGCCCCCAATATACAATGAACTCATTGAGTTCGTTTTGCTCAAGCCCCATATACGATAGCTTTTCCTGCAAAAACGCAACGGTGTCGCTTCCTGCAACAACAAAGCCATGACTGAAATCAAGCTCTGTATTTCCGTGCCCCTCCCAGAAAAGCGAGTTATATTGCTTCCCGTCAGCACAGTCGATGAGCGTGCCGTCGGGAGAGGCCAGCATGCGCCAACCATTATCATACAGAGGGTAGGTAAAGTCCAGGATACCGTCGTAATCCAAGGTAACCGTCACAGTTGTTTCTTCAAGAGGGTATAGATAAATAACAGGTTTTTCCGGAGCAACCGGCGTAGGGAAATCCGGTTCACTGCGATCTTTTTTTGTCACTGCCCAGATAGAAAATAATAGAACAAGCAGTGCAGCCAATACGATTATAAACTTTTTCACCAGTTCACCTCATATATTAAGATCTTGACGGCGCTTCATTGGCAATAATGTATAGTGGCGGATAGTCACTAACAAGTGAAAGTAAAAAAGAGAGCAGCCAACTGGCTGCTCTCTTTTTTGGTGCGGATGGCGGGACTCGAACCCGCACGCCCATGTGGACACAAGCACCTCAAGCTTGCCAGTCTACCAATTCCAGCACATCCGCACATGAGCGGCCCTCAAAAGACCGCTTACTTATTATAGCGAGCCTGAGGCGGCTTGTCAACTAAAAAAACTTTTTTTCGTTTGGAGGGTAAAAAATTACGTGGAGGGCAGAAAATTGCGCCTCGCCGTTTGGCGGGGCGCAATCAAGGATACCATTGTTCACAGGTGCTTTTTCACCAGATTCTCATAGATAGCTTGGGGTTGCAGGCCTACAACCCGCTCGACTTCCTTGCCATCCTTCAGAATGATCACGGTCGGGATGCTCATAATTCCAAAAGTGCGGGCAATGTCCGGCTCAGCATCCACATCCACCTTGCCCACAACAGCCTGATTTGCAAAGCGAATACCCAGTTCCTCAATGGTGGGAGCCACCATCTTGCAGGGGCCGCACCAGCCTGCCCAAAAGTCTACCAGCATGACGCCTTCCTTGGCTTTGGCTTGCTCAAAATCTTTTTGGTTAAAATGAATTACTGACATCATAATACCTTCTTTCTTATTCCGCCGCTCTCTGCGGCAACATTAATTTTCTGTTTCCTGCTTTGCCGCATAGTCTGCGGCTGCTTGTCCGGCAACCAAGCCCTCGCCCACAGCCTTGGAAAGCTGCAGCGGGAGACCGGTGCAATCTCCTGCGGCATAAATGCCGGGAATGTTGGTTTCCATCTGCCGGTTCACCTGAATGTATCCGTTCTCCAGTGCCAATTCCGGCAGTAAATCCGTGGGCGCAACTGCCAGTCGGTGGACGAATACGGCGGCCACAACATATTCTTTGCCGTCGTTTTGCAGCCCGGTGACGATTTCCTCGCCAAGGATGACCGGCGCTTGTAGCGGAGCAGAGAAAATGCCGTCATCCAATCCTATGGGCGGATGTTTTGGGAAATAGAGCACCTCGCAACCGATACGCTTGAGGTGATTCGCCTCCTCGGGCGCATCAGCGCTGTAGCCCAGCACGGCCACGGTTTTTCCCCGATAGAGCATGCCGTCGCAGGTGGCGCAGTAGCTCACGCCCCTGCCCAGCAACTCCGCCTCACGGAGGAGTTTGGCATTGCGTACTACGCCGCCGGCTAGAACCACAGCGCCTGCCTGTACCACATCGTTGCCTACCGAGAGGAAAAAGCCTGCCCCCGATGGCATCAGATTCAGTACCCGTCCAGTGACAAGCTCAGCGCCGGACTGGACCGCATGGGCGGTCATTGTCTGGAGGTACGCTGCGCCGGTTAATCCGGCCATGCCCAGATGGTTGTCAATCCGCTCCGCCTTGTACAGGGGGCTAAAGCGCATGTCCGAGCCGACCACCAAAGCGGACTTTCCCCGAGCCTGCACATTGACTGCGGCAGACAGTCCCGCAGGGCCTGCGCCCACAACCACTACATCATAATTTTGTTTCATGTATCATCACCTGTCTCTATTTTCTCTCTAAATGTAAAAAATGTCAATCACCTTCAGACAAACCTTGCAATTTGTTTACATTTTGTTGTATAATAACTGCTAATGAAGTAAGCCAATGGCTTGTGCATAACAAGCCACAGAAAGGACGAGCAGCATGAGCGAAATGCCTAATAATTTTATCACCGACTTTGTGGATGAGGATCTTGCCGCAGGAGGCCGCAGCGAAGGAATGCAGGTGCACACCCGTTTCCCGCCGGAGCCCAACGGCTATCTCCACATCGGCCATGCCAAGGCTATTTATGTGGACTTCGGCGTCGCCCAACGGTATGGTGGCCAGTGCAATCTGCGCATGGACGATACCAATCCCACCAAGGAGGACACCGAGTACGTTGATGCCATCAAGGAAGACATCCGCTGGCTGGGCTACGACTGGGAGAATCGGTTTTATTACGGCTCGGATTACTTCGAGCAGACCTATCAATACGCTGTAGAGCTCATTGAAAAGGGGCTTGCCTACGTTTGCGCACTCACTGCCGAGGAAACCCGCGCCATGCGGGGCGAAATTGGCGTGCCCGCTCGCTCGCCTCATCGTGACCGTCCCGCTGAGGAGTCGCTGGACTTGTTCGCCCGCATGCGGGCGGGAGAATTTCCCAACGGCACTTACACCTTGCGGGCGAAAATCGACCTGGCCAGTGGCAACTTTAATATGCGCGATCCGGTGATTTACCGCATCAACCACATGAGTCATCATAACACCGGGGATGCATGGTGCATCTATCCCATGTACGACTTCGCCCATCCTTTGCAGGATGCGCTGGAGGGCATCACCCACTCCCTGTGTACACTGGAATTTGAGGATCATCGCCCTCTGTACGATTGGGCGATTGCCAACACTTCGGTGCCTTCGAAACCCCGCCAGATTGAGTTTGCCCGGCTGGGCATCAACTATACGGTCATGAGCAAGCGCAAACTGCGCCTGCTAGTGGAAGAGGGGAGAGTCTCCGGCTGGGACGACCCCCGCATGCCTACCCTCTGCGGTTTGCGCCGTCGAGGTTACACGCCGGAGGCCATTCGCAACTTCTCCCTGCGCAACGGCATCTCCAAGGCGAGCTCGGTGGTAGAATTTGGCTTTTTGGAGTATTGCCTGCGGGAGGACTTAAATGAGAAAGCCAAGCGAGCCATGGCAGTGCTGCGTCCCCTCAAGCTCACCATCACAAATTATCCTGAGGGGCAGAACGAGGAATTCACTGTGGAAAACCATCCCGACAAGCCCGAGCTCGGCGAGCGTACCGTCACCTTTTCCCGCAACCTCTGGGTGGAAGAAGAGGACTTCATGGAAGAGCCTGCCAAGAAATATTTTCGCCTGTTTCCCGGCAACGAAGTGCGTATCAAGGGCACTTATGTGGTCAAGTGCACCGGCTGTGTGAAGGACGAGAGCGGCAAGGTTATTGAAGTGCTGGCTGAGTATGACCCGAACAGTCGGGGCGGTAACCCTGCCGACGGACGGAAAATCAAGGGCACGATTCACTTCGCTGACGACAGCACTGCCGCAGATGCAGAAATCCGCCTTTACGACAACCTCTTTTCTGACCCTGATCCGGACAGTGGCGACAAAAACTTCCTCGACTGTCTCAACCCGAACTCTTTGCAAATACTCACCGGTTGCAAGGTAGAGCGAGCTATCGTGGATGCACTGGCCACGGAACGCTTTCAGTTCATGCGCACCGGCTACTTCTGCCACGACTACGATTCCACACCGGAGAAACCCATATTCAACCGGGCAGTTTCCTTGAAAGACAGCTTCAAGCCGGCTGCCCTGACGGAGGGGAAATAAGATGGAAAAGCTATTCTTCCGCAACGATTATTCCGAGGGAGCTTGCAAGGCAGCGCTGGATGCCATCTGCGCTGTCAACATGGAGCGCAACATCGGTTATGGCGAAGACGGACACAGCGCCCGTGCCAAGGATATGATTCGCCGGCTCTGTGCCTGCCCTGATGCCACGGTGGAATTTTTCATCGGCGGTACCAATGTCAACGCCGTCGCCATTGCGGCGTTGCTGCGGCCCTGGGAGGGCGTCATCTCCCCCGAAAGTGGCCACATCAACGGCCACGAGAGTGGCGCTGTGGAGTCCTATGGACACAAAATTCTCACTGTGAAAACCGGCCCGGACGGCAAACTCCTGCCGGAGCAAATCCCGCCGATTATGGACTATCATCAGGACACACATCTGGTCAAGCCTCGTCTTGTTTATATCTCCAACGCCACCGAGCGTGGGGCGGTGTACACAAAAAGCGAGCTGACGGCTCTCTACAACATGTGTCAGGCGAACGAGTTGCTGCTTTTCATCGATGGCGCCCGCCTCGGGGTGGCGCTGGCATCGCCGGAGAACGATTTGACCTTTGCTGATCTAGCCGCATTGAGTCACGCATTTACTATCGGCGGCACGAAAAACGGCATGCTCATGGGCGAGGCGTTGGTGGTTCCTGAGCCTCAGCCCGAGCTTTTCCGCATCAAAAAGCAGCGAGGCGGAGTTTTAGCCAAAGGCTTCCTTCTCGGTGCCCAATTTGAGGTGCTGATGGAAAACGAGGGTGCCCTCTATTTGGAAAACGGAAAAATCGCCAACGACTGTGCGCAGACGTTGCAAAAAGGTTTACAGGCCATGGGCATCTCCCTGTTCAACGTCTCACCAACCAACCAGATTTTCCCCATTGTGGAAAACGCCTGGTTGGAGCCCCTGCGGGAATTTGTAGAATACGAAATCTGGGAGCTACTGGATGATGGCCGCACTGCCATCCGTTTTGTGTGCAGCTTTGCAAGCAAGATGGACGAGGTTGAGGCGCTACTGAAAAAGCTTGGAGCGCTGTAAGTAATTTGCATAAAAAAGAAAAAGCCGGAGCAGCTTACAGCGCTGCTCCGGCTTTATTATTATGCTATGCGCCGGACAAACTGCAATTTGTCTGCTGGTTCTATACTTAGATGATGAGCAATTTCATATTGGATATGACAAGTTTCTCGAAAGTATTTTTTTCTGACACCCCATAAAATGCTCTTTTTGGGATAAGCGTGTACATTCGAGGCGCTTGGATTAAAAAATAGAAATCATCGCATTCCCAGGCTTCTGAATAAACACTCCATTTTAACTCTGAATCAATGGTTGATGTTTTAAACTTTATCCCGTCGGCAGAAAACACCAAAGAATATTCCTCTTGATACTTTGCAGTACGTTTAAATTTATACAATGGGATGTAAAAATATAAAATACAACCCATAATTCCGGCAATGATTGCCATGGCGCAAGCGATGATGCTCCATAGACTAAATGAGGAAAGAAAGAGGCATATGGCAGCAAACAGAAAGTAGGCAGCAAGGATAATGACACTTATCTTAGTGATAGCCTTGCTCGCAAAAAGATATTGTCTTTCCGCTTTTACATATTCATTCTGCGTGTACTTGAATGTCAGATTGATTATATCCACAAACACACCTTTCACACCAATGATACAGTTTTTTTCAGTCTCTCTGTTCTAGCCCGTTCATCACGAAATCAGAGACCTTCCCATCAGCGAGCTCAATCCTCCGGCAGAACAGCGCCACCCGATTGTCTTTGTTCAACGCCCCCCAAACTTTCTGTCCCAGTGCGTTTGGGCAATTCTCATCCAGAGCTACCGTCACAGGCTCGCCGGCAAAGGAGGGGAGCGCCGATGTATTTTCCTGATAGGTGTGAATCAGATGTCCTAGGCCGGCCGGTGCGCCATCGTACTCAAAAAAACTGCGCAGAGTGGTCTCGCCGTCCTGTAGATAGGACTTCAAAATGCTTATGTTGTAGTTGCCGTCCGCTTCGATGACGGCAGAAATACGGGGCGTGAAAATCGGGCCGTCCGGCTCGAACGTGCGCTTGCGCAGTGCATTCATATAGCTTTTTCCGGCGGCGAGAGAGTTTGCAATGGTATCAGTCTGGTCGCCGTTGGTAACAATAGTCACGCCGCCGACTTTGCGGACAGGATGGTAGATAATCAGGCTCGGGTCGGTGAGCTTGCTCTCGTCAAAGGCCTTGGTCTGAATGCCGTCTGCCGTGGGGGAGAAGATGCGATTGCGGCTGTTCTCGCTGCGTCCCATGATGAAATACACCGCCATGATGGCGGCATCGTCCGGGCTTTTGCCCACTGCAATGCCCCGGCCAGGATAGGCGTTTTTAGAGAGATATTCATATAAATTTGTCATGTGGTGCGCCCCTTTTCTGTCGTCCTTTTGTAAAATTAAGTATAGAGCCCGATGCTGTTGAGTATGCCAGCCACTTGCTGGGCTCGTCCCGCCCAGTTGGCCTTTTGCGCATGGCGGCGGCGGCGCTCCGGCAGAGCCTCGTTTGTTTCCAGTAGCGCCCGCTCGCAGCAGAAGACAAATTCCCGACTGGAAGAGGCACCGTAAATCGTGTCGGCAAAGACCTCAATCTGCTCCGGATAGAGCATGGTAACAATGGGGCGCCCACTGGCCAGATACTCAAAGATACGGTTTGGAATCAAATCTGGCAGCTGCTGATTGCGGCGCAACAGGTTGATGCAGATATCCGTGTCGTTGAGAATGGCGGCCATTTCCCGGGGGCTATATGCGCCGGTAAAGCGGAGGTTGGGGTATTGCTGGGCAAGTGCCTTTTGTGGAAACCGCTCTTCGCTGCTGCCGGCGAGACGAAATTCCCACTCAGGATGCGCCTCGGCGCAGGAGAGCAGGGGCGCTAAATCTAAGTCCTCCCAGAGAGTGCCGCAGTAAGTGAGCACTTTTTGCCCGCCACTTCGACGAGACATAATCTGGGCAAACACTGGATAGTTGCAGCCATTGGGAAGCAGCACTACATTGTCGTTGCAGGGCTGCAAATGCTTTGCCAGTGCGGGGCTGGCCGCCAGGCACAGGTCGGCGGAAAAAGCCAGTTCACTCTCCCATTCCAAGGGTAACTCAGGAAAATAGCGGGTGCAGTCGTAAATCAGCCCGGAACGGGGAAGACTGCGCGCCATGGGATATAGCTCGGGGTTGGACACCCAGAGCAGCGGGTCGTGGATTTTATGCCGCTCCAGCACACGGGCGACGAAAGCGCCTACCCGCCTTTGCCAGTGGCGAAACAGCGCTGAATGGAGCGGTGCCAGCGGCGAGGGCGCAGGCAGTGTGTATGCCATTACATTGGGCCGCACTTGACGCCCCTTTCCGCTTTTATGCCCAAATGGCGGCTCAAAATAAACCACCTGCGCATCTGCAGACAGTCGAGCCATGAGCTGCTCCGTGCGGGCGGGTACGCCGCTGTGCCATGGGGAGAGGCCAAGGCAGACAATTTGGTTATTCAAGAGAGTTCACCGCCCTCTCCGGCGGAGAAAATTCGCAGGGAAAGCTTCACAGAGATGCCACCTTTATACTTGCAAGTCACACCAAAGTGTGCTAAGATATTCACTACATCAGAGATGGAAATACGGTGAGGCAGAGGCCGTCTGAAAATGCCAGAATAGCCGCTTGTATCAAGCGCTTACCTCCACAGCGCAATGCCATATTTCCGTGGTACTCTAACATTATAACTCCTTCTCTTCCATCGGTCAACCAAGGCTTTGCCCGACGGGAAATAATGAACCTTGAGGTGAAGTGCCTTTGGCATGGGAACTAAGTTTTTTGCACTGGCTTGAGCAGCTGCGCAACGGCCCGCTCACGGCAGTGATGACGGTGTACACCAGGTTGGGTGACCACGGTCTGCTGTGGATTGTCGTCACCGCACTGTTCCTGCTTAGCCGCAGGACGAGGCAAGCCGCTGTGACAGGGATTCTTGCACTGGCGCTGGGTGCACTGGTTACCAATGTAGCCCTCAAGCCCCTCATTGAGCGGCTGCGACCCTTCATAGCAGACCCGACCCTTGTGCCGCTGGTTTTTGTCAGCGACATGAGCTCTTTCCCCTCCGGCCATACCACAGCCGCCTTTGGTGCAGCTAGTGGCTGGTATCTGAGTTTGCCTGAGGCTCGGCGCTGGCGCTGGATGCTGCTTGCTTCGGCATTGCTTATGGGCTTTTCCCGCATGTATGTGGGGGTGCACTATCCGGGAGACGTGCTGGCCGGAGCGGTCATCGGTATTGGTGCAGGGTTTTTGGCCAATCAGATTGTGAAGCGTTTTCTTGCGTATAAAAATGCGCAGGAGAGAAGATAGAAAGGGAGAGAACAATGGAATTGTTGGAGCAGAGAATCAAAGAGGACGGAAAGGTTTATCCCGGTGGCGTGCTCAAGGTGGACAGCTTTTTAAACCACCAGCTGGATGTGAGCCTGTTCGCTGAAATGGGCAAGGAGTGGGCTCGGCTGTTCGCCGGTGAAAATATCACAAAAATTTTGACCATTGAGGCCTCCGGCATTGGTATTGCCTGCATTGTGGCTCAGTATTTTGACGTGCCGGTGATTTTCGCCAAGAAAAACAAGACGAAAAACATCGCAGGTGACGTGTTCACCTCGCAGGTGGAGAGCTATACCCACGGAAAAACCTATGATATCATCGTCTCCAAACAGTTTCTTCACCCGGAGGATCGGGTATTGCTCATCGATGACTTTCTTGCTAACGGCAGCGCACTCATGGGCCTTGTTAAGCTGGTGGAGGACGCAGGAGCAACCACTGTGGGCGCAGGCATTGCCGTAGAAAAAGCTTTCCAGACCGGCGGTGCGCTGGTGCGGGAGTATGGTGTGCGCGTGGAGTCTCTGGCCCGGGTGGCCTCTATGAGTGAGGACGGCAGCATCAGCTTTTGCTAGCTTGCCAGTCAATGGAAACTCTGTTACAATGATAAAGAATAATAAAGAGAGAAGGTGACGGTTATGGCCCCAATTCAGTCGATTTCACTAGGAGCAATTATTTCCGAGTTTAATTTGGAGGTTTTATGCGGTGTTGAGGGCTATGGCGAAACCAGCATCACTGCCATCGATATTAACCGACCGGGTTTGGCTCTGTCCGGATTTTTCGACCATTTTGACCCAGTGCGCCTTCAGGTCATCGGTCAAACCGAGGTGACCTATTTGGGCAAGCTGAGCAGCGAGGAACGCTTTGAGCGCTTCGAGTTACTCTTTCGCCATCCCATTCCGGCGCTGGTGATTGCCCGTAATTTTGAGCCCTTTCCCGAGTGTATTGAGCTGGCGAAAAAGTATGGCCGCACCGTGTTGCGCACCAGCATGGCCACCTCCGCTTTCCTCAGCGATGTCATTTCCTCCCTGCGCATCTCCCTCTCGCCCCGTATCACCCGCCACGGCGTGCTGGTGGAGGTTTACGGCGAGGGCGTGATGATTGCCGGCGAGAGCGGCGTGGGTAAGAGCGAAACCGCCATTGAGCTCATCAAGCGGGGGCACCGCCTGATTGCCGACGATGCGGTGGAGATTCGTCAGGTGGCCTCCGACCGGCTCACCGGAAACGCACCGCCCTTGATTCGCCACTATATCGAACTGCGAGGGATTGGCGTTATCGACGTGCGCCGCCTGTTCGGCATGAGCGCCGTGAAGGAGCAGCAGGATATTGATTTGCTGGTGGTGTTCGAGCAGTGGAAAAAAGACGTGATGTACGATCGGCTCGGCGTGGAGGAACACTATACTGAGTTGCTGGACGTAAAGGTTCCCACAGTCACTGTTCCGGTCATGCCGGGGCGTAATTTAGCGGTTATTCTTGAGGTCGCCGCCATGAACAACCGCCATAAGCGGCTGGGCTTTAATGCTGCGCTGGATTTCACCAGGCAGATTGACCAGCATTTTGAACAATTTTCGGGGTGAATTTTTTGAAGAGAATTTCGTTACTGGTTTGGGCTCTTGTTTTTTGCATCATCTTTAATCTCACGGCCTGCACAAAGCCCACCGCCACATCGTCGGAGCGGGTGATTCGCTACGCCATCAGCAGCGCATGGGACTCCCTCATGCCTTACGGTAGTGTGTCCGGCAGCAATTACGCCCGCGTCGTCTATGATAAAATTTACGACCGCCCCGCCTTTATTCATGCAGACGGCAGTCTTTCCCCTCGCGCTGCCACCGGATGGGAAACGCTGGAGGGTGGCTACGCCCTCCGCTTTACGCTGGACGAACGGGCTCGCTTTCATGATGGCACGCCGGTGACGGCGACTCACTGGCTGGAGACCTTCCAAATCGCCACCAATCCTCTGTGCCATATTCTGGGTCGGAGCACGTTTGCTCTGCTGGAAGGCACCGATGAGGCGGGCAGTCTCATGACTGGTGAAACGCTGGGCGTGACTGTGGAGGACGACTATACTTTTACGCTACACTTGAAAAGACCTATGACGGCGGAGGATTTCCTGCTGGGTTACGGGCGTGAGCTCTATGTGTTGCCCACCCATCTTTTAGGTGATATACCCGCCGAGGAGCTGATGGAATCCACTTTCTGGCGCAGTCCTGTAGGCTCCGGCCCCTGCAGCTTTGGCAGCGAAGTGGTCGGCAGCAGCCTAACCCTCCACGCTTCAACCGCCTACCAGCTTGGCTGTGAGGGCTTTGACCGCTTGGAGATTCAGGTAATTGATAAGGCAAACCACTTGTCGGCACTTCTCTCCGGCGACATTGACTACTTTGCCTTTGGCAATGCAGTTTCTGGCGATAACCTTACATTTGCTGAAAGTGAAGGTCTGACGGTTGTAAAGAGCGATGCTTACACCAACTTCTTTGAGCTCATGCTCAACAACGAATCCCTTTCCGATGCAAATCTCCGCAAAGCGATTGACCTTGCCATCGATAAAGAACGCCTGGCCAACTTTAATGCCGGTGACTTGGGCGTTGTGACGAATAGCTACCTCCTGCCCGGCAGCATCTATTCTATGCTTTTGTCTACTCTTTGGCAGCATGATACTGAAGAAGCGCAGCGCTTAGCCGCCGATTCTGCATACAACGGTGAAACCCTGACCCTAGCCACCACCGCTTCCCGCGGCGGTCTTGCAGCACTGATTCAGCAGGACTTGGTGGCGGCGGGCATGAGCGTCAATATTGTCACAGTTGACTCTGCCGCTCTCTTTTCCGGTATGGCGTCGGGTACATATGATATGGCCATTGCCAGCCACACGCCCAGCGCCTTGCCCCTCTGGTTTGTGGAACCTCGTTTTACCGCTGATGGCGGCGTATTTCGCACACAGGATGAGAATTTTCGTTTGCTCATCGGTAATGCCAGCAGTGCTGTCACTGAGCAAGACCGAGTTCGCAGCATGTTGAGCCTGTTGACCTATTTGGGGCAGGAATCCCCCTTCGTTCCTCTGTTTTTCACAAAAATTGCCTATGCGGAAAGCAAGACGGTCAGCGGCATTGAGTACACCGCCTCGTCCTTCTCCAACGAAAACGTGTGGGCGTGGCATAAATAAAAGGAGATAACCGGCTTTGGCAAAGTATAGTTTAAAGCGAATTCTAACCTGTCTGCCGGTATTTTTAGGCATTACTTTGGTTGTATTTTTTCTGCTGGAGGGCATGGCCGGCTCTATGGTGGACCTGATGGGCGCAGACAGTCCGGTCGCCGGCACAGACCGTGCGGCGCTGGCCGCCTACTTAGAGCTTGACCAGCCACTGGTCACTCGCTATCTTTCGTGGCTCTCCCGCTTGTTACGCTTTGATTTGGGCACTTCCTTCCGCACCGGTGTTCCGGTGGGGGAGCTTGTGCTTGTCCGTATGCAGGCATCCTTGCTCCTCACAGGGGCGGGGATGCTTTTTTCGGTTGCGCTGGCGCTGGCGCTGGGCATCTGCTCGGCATTGAAGCCGGAGGGTGTGTTCGATCGCATTGCCGGCACTTTGACCGTCGCCGGCAGCGCAACTCCCGGTTTTTTCATCAGTCTGCTGCTCATTTATATTTGCTCGGTGCAGCTCAAACTACTGCCCGCAGTGAGCACAGGCGGCATACAGGATATGGCGCTGCCCCTGCTGGTGATTTGCATCAGTAACACCGGTGGCCTGCTCAAGCAGGTGCGCACAGCCTGCTGCGAAGTGCTGGCTGAGCCTTATATCAAAACCGCTCGCGCCAAAGGTCTTGGTACGTTTGCCATCGTTCGCACCCACGTGCTGCGCAACGCCTCCCTCACCATTATCACTGCCGTGCTGAGCCACCTGCCCCATATTGTGGGCGGGAGTATGGTCGTGGAGCGCATCTTCGGTTGGCCGGGGATGGGCAGCCTGCTTTTCTCCGCCATCACTCAGCGGGATTATCCGGTGGTCATGGGGGTTACTGTGGCAGTGGCAGTGACGGTGCTTGGCACCAATCTGCTGCTGGATATTCTCTACGGCCTGCTGGATCCTCGGGTTCGCTACGAAAGGCGGTGAGGGAATGAAAACATGTTTCCCCACCCGTAGGGCAAGGGTGGGCTTGTACTTCCTCCTTTGCGAGGTAACACTGGTGATACTGCTACCCCTGCTTTTTTCCATGGATGGCATCTCGATTGTAGGCGGCTTCTGGGAACCGCCCAGTTTGCATCACCCCATGGGCACCGACGATGTGGGCCGTGACCTGTTGGCTCGCATTATTTTAGGCGGGCGCATCTCTTTGCTGGTAGGCGGTGGCGCAGCGGCGCTGTCAGTAGGCATTGGCCTGCCGCTGGGCCTGTTGGCAGGCTACCGGCGAGGCGTTTGGGAATTTTTCATCATGCGGCTTGCCGACCTTTGTCAGGCGTTTCCCAGCACGGTACTCATTCTCTGCGTGGTGACCATCACCGGCCCCAGCGTATGGATTTTGATTCTAGTTTTGGGACTGCTGGGCTGGACGGGTATTGCCCGCCTCGTTTACGCAGGCACGCTCAAGGTGCGGGAGCTGCCCTATCTGGACGCTGCCCGTCTCTCCGGCGTGGGAGGAGCCCGCCTGCTCTGGCAGGAGATTTTACCTAATGTAGCCGCTCCGGTGCTTCCCGCCGCCGCCCAGCGGGCAGGACGGGCGATTTTGTCCGAATCCAGCTTGAGCTTCCTCGGTGCAGGCATACGAGCGCCTCACGCAACGTGGGGTAACATCATACATCTAGCGACGAGCCTGACGGTGCTGGTTCACCGCCCATGGGTATGGATGGTGCCCGGCGGACTGACCATTCTCACGGTGCTTGCGCTCAATGCGGTTGGCGAGGGCATTCAAACTGCCATAGCGCAAGAAGGGGGGCGACACTCATGATTGTGCTGGACGGAAGCAGCATCAGTTGCCGTTACGGTAAGGTGGCAGCGGTGAAGCAGGTTTCGCTCACGCTGTCTGAAAGAGAAACGATTGGACTGGTGGGGGAGAGCGGCTGCGGAAAAACCACGCTGGCTCGCACCCTTGTTGGTCTGCGCAAGCCGGAGGAAGGGCGGGTGCTCTTTCACGGCAAGCCGCTGGACAGCAGCCAGTTCTGCGGCAAGCTCCAAATGGTCTTTCAAGATCCAGCAGCCAGTCTCAATCCCCGACGGAGCGTCTGGCAAAACGTAGCCGTGCCGCTGAAAACCGCAGATGAACAGCGCATTGCCACTGCTTTGCGACGGGTGGAGTTACCAGAGGAGACATGGCATCGCCTGCCTGCCACCCTCTCTGGCGGACAGCAGCAACGGGCTGCGATTGCACGAGCTTTTATCGGTCGGCCGGACTGCATCATCTGCGACGAGCCGGTGTCTTTTCTGGACATGTCTGCCCGGGCGGGCATCATAAATTTGCTCAAAAAATTGGGGAGAGAGGATGGCGTTTCCATGCTGGTCATCTCTCATGATTTACGCATGGTGTTCACACTGTGCGAGAAAATCGCTGTTATGGACGGAGGTGAAATTGTCGAGTTCCAGGAAACAAGGGCATTGTTTTCTAATCCGCAACATGAAAAAACAAAGGCATTGCTGGCAGCCATTCCCCCTGTTCCCGGCCGGTAATGAATGAAAAATTGGGGGCAAAGCTTCCCATCACACATAGAATGAGGGTAACATGAGCATTCAGAGGAGATGACCCACAGGGTCTGCTCCGCAAGAAAGGATATCAATATGAATGAAAATGTGTTACCTGCTCTGCTTTTAACCACACTTGCCGGGCTTTCCACCGGCATCGGCAGCATCATAGCCTTATTTGCAAAAAAGACCAACACTAAATTTCTCTCCGCCAGCCTTGGCTTTTCCTCCGGCGTGATGATTTACGTCTCTCTTGTTGAGCTTTTTCCTGCCGCTGTAGTGGCATTTTCCCTTGTGCACAGTGCAAAAACCAGCGTCTTATTTACCGTGCTGTCTTTTTTAGGCGGTATGCTTCTCTTCGCTCTTTTTGAGCAGGCCATTCCGGGAATCAAACTTGATCAGGCACCTCGGAAAGGAGAGAAGCAGAAGGCGAAGCTCTACAAAACCGGCATCGTCACTGCCGTGGCGCTGGCGCTGCACAACTTTCCAGAGGGGCTGGCTACCTTTGTTTCAGCGCTACAGGGCGTGGAGGTTGCCATCCCTATTGTGGTTGCCATCGCCCTGCACAATATCCCGGAAGGCATTGCAGTCTCCGTGCCCATTTATTACGCCACAGGGAGCCGGAAGAAAGCCTTCCTCTACTCCTTTCTCTCCGGCCTCACTGAGCCACTGGCGGCGATTTTGGGCTACTTGATTCTTATGCCCTTTCTCAACGACCAGCTCTATGCGGCGCTCAACGGCATGATTGCAGGCATTATGGTGCTGATCTCTCTCCATGAGCTGCTCCCTGCTGCCAACCGCTATGGTCACCAGCAGCTGTCCACTTACGGTATGATGAGTGGCATGACCGTCATGGCTTTCAGCTTGATTGGTTTCATGTGAAGTGGTTACAGAATGCCCGCTATTTTTGACAAAGAAGTGAGCAGTTGCGAAGTTGATTCGCAACTGCTCATTCTTTTTACTCTACTTTAAATATCTTCGTCCAAAAAATAGCTGCGCTATTTTGCCAACTTCTCCATAGCTTCAGTGTCCAGCCGGTAAACCGTCCACTCATGCATGGCGACAGCGCCAAGACGGGCGTAAAAGTCAATGGCGCTCTGGTTCCAGTCCAGGCACCACCAGTCCAGTCGCTCGCAACCCCGCTCCAGCGCAATTACGGCGAGATGGGCAAACAGAGCCCTGCCATAACCTTTGCAGCGGTGATGCTCCCTGATGAATAAATCTTCCAGATAAAGTCCCGCCTTGCCCAAGAAGGTGGAGTAGTTGTGAAAAAACAAAGCGAAGCCCACCGGCTCGTCTCCTGCAAAGGCCAGCACCACTTCCGCCTGCCTTTTACCAAACAAAGATTCCCGCAGGCCTGCTTCAGTGGCAACTAGCTGATGGGAGAGCTTTTCGTAGTCAGCCAGCTGGCAGATAAAATCTAGAATCAGGGCACAGTCGCCCTCTTGTGCCATACGCATGGTAAAATCAGACATGCTCAATCCTCCTCAGGCAGGGGATGCCGCCGGAAATCATTGGGTTCCCAGTTATGCAGCGGCAGTCGCTGCATGCCGCCGAACACCCGTTGCTTGAGTGCAGGGTAGCTGCTTTCTAATTCCTTTACTAAATCTTTAATTTCCTGTCGCTTGGTGTAGCCGTCGGCAGGACAGGTATTGCGGATAATAGGCAGCTGCTCCTTGGCGGCTACCGTGCGCACCAGTTGCTCGCCGCAGTAAAGCAGAGGACGAATCTGGGTGACGTTGGTGCGGTCGAGGTAGGTCACCGGTTGAAAGCAGGAGATGCGTCCCTCGTAAAACAGGGAGAGGAAAAAGGTTTCGATGGCATCATCGTAGTGGTGCCCCAACGCAATTTTAGTGATTCCCCGTTCCTCCAGGGCGGCGTGAAGCGCACCCCTGCGCATTTTGGCACACATGGAGCAGGGGTTTTTCTCCTTGCGAGTCTCAAAGATGATCGAGTAGATTTCGCTTTTTACGATGGTAAGTGGCACGTCGATTTGGGTGCAGAAGTCTACCAGCGGCTGGAAGTCCATGCCGGGCATGCCCAAATCCAGCGAGAGGGCAGAGACGGTGAAGGGTTTGTCGTAGAACTTAGACAGGCGGGCGAGCGCAGTCAGCGTAACCAGACTGTCCTTGCCGCCGGAAACCCCCACAGCCACATGGTCGCCGGGGGCAATCATATCATAGTCGTCCAGACACCGGCGCATCCGGCTGAGAATTCGTTTCATTGAAGCACCTCTAAAGTGAAAATGTCTTTTAGTAAATAAGAGTATACAAGAGAAAACAGGAGAATTTAAGAGCGATGCAAGTTTTTTTGAAAATGCTTGTTGACAAGCCTTATAAACAGTGATATAAATGTACTGTTGCAATTGATACCTGTGTTTGGCGGCGGCGAGAGACCGACCACAAAGACCATTGTACGATTTCAACCGAAAAAGGTCAATCAAAAATTTTAAGATAGAGGTTTTGGAGGTTTCACCATGTCCACATTTATGGCAAACAAGGGAAACATCGTGCGCAACTGGCATATCGTTGACGCCGCTGGCCGTCCCCTTGGCAAAACCGCAGCAATTGCTGCAAACCTGCTTCGCGGCAAGCACAAGCCCGAATTCACTCCCCATGCCGACTGCGGCGACTTTGTTATCGTGATTAACGCTGACAAGGCTGTTCTCACCGGAAAGAAGCTGGATCAGAAGTATTATCGCCGTCACAGCGGCTGGGTTGGTGGTCTGAAAGAGACCAAGTACCGCACCCTTATGCAGGAGAAGCCGGAACTGGCTGTAAAGTTGGCTGTCCGCGGCATGCTAGCCAAGAACATCATCAGCAAGGACTCCATGAGCCGACTGAAGATTTATCAGGGCGAGGCTCACAACCATGCGGCGCAGAAGCCGGAAATTTGGACACAGGGTTAATAGGAGGATTTGCGAAATGTATCAGAGTAAAAAGCCTTATCACTACGGCACCGGCCGCCGCAAAA
>JGI994J12354_10002210_pt1 | contig 19145 bp, 19 predicted proteins | sample IntmicLarv3ML3BL_FD_12354 | JGI IMG/M metagenome (IMG submission 12354)
GGAAGCTCTTTTTTTCGCATAATAAAGCCCGATCTAAAGTTTTTGAAAACAAAAACTTTTCGTCAGGCCCTGATAAAGAATTTATTAATTTTGTTTTATCCATAATTGCACCATTATTAGAGTAATAATCTTAAATACAGGCATTGCCTGAAAACTTAAGTCATACTCATTATACCACTAAATAACGCTGAGTATAGCATTAGTTATAATCTGAATCAAAATCAAAGCAAGAACAGCGGAAAAATCAAGCATAGTTCCGCCTAAAGGCGAGTTGCGAATCATTTGTCTAATGGGAGCCAAAATGGGTTCGGTTATTTGGTAAAGTAAATCAGGGGTTCGCATGGGCAGCCAACTGAGCAAAATTCTTAAAAGTATAGAAAATCTCAGTATAGCGGAAAACCAATAAACCACATCGGAAATCAAAGCTCGGATATTCATTTTATGCCTCCATTATCTGAAAGCGGCTGTAAGCCATGGCAAGCTGATGCTTCCCGGTTTGGATGTTTCATCGCTGTCGGAATCGCCGGATATTTCAACCCCATTAGGAGTAATTACAAACATATCATGAGATAATCTTCTTATATTGCCGTCAAGGGCATCTACGGAGCCGCTTAAGAAGTCGGCTATACGCTGAGCAATGTGGCTTTCAACGCCTTCTAAATTAACAACGGAAATAATGCCTGTTTTAATATTGTCAATAATATCTCTGGCATCCTCTATTGTTTGAGGTGCGCTTATATCAATTTGCGTGCGCTTGTATAAATCAACAACATTTGTGCTGGAAGAAGAGCCTATGCTGCGAACATTGCCTGAGCTTGATGAAGAAGAGCTGCTTGAGGATGAACCCCTTGACTTATCTTTACGTGAAGATGAGTTTTGGATTTCATTTTTATAATTATCCTCATATTCATATTCTTCATACTCGTCGTACACTTCATCGTAATCGTTTTCATCTACTCCAAGTAAAAAATCTGTAACTTTTTTTAAACTAACACCCATTTTAATAACCTCCCTGTATTTTGCTGGGGCGTGTCCTTTTTTTGACCGCTTGCAGCCATTTTTCTTTAAAGCGATNCCAATGACCAATGGTGAAAACTTTATGCCCTAAAACCTTCAATATACTTAACTGCTGCTTTGACCTATGTGCAGCTGCTTTGCATACATCTAAGCGTATTTTTGCTTGAAAGTTTAAACGGCTGGCTATTCGTAAGAAACGGTCCGCCCTGTATTTTTGATTATGCTATATATTTTTATGCGTAAAATACGCTTTTTGCTGTGAAATGCTTATGTGTAATCTCTTTCACCGAAAATTCCTGTGCCTACTCGTATTATGTTTGCGCCTTCTTCTATGGCTATTTCATAATCATTAGTCATACCCATGGACAAGCACTGCATATGAATATTATTTAGGCTTTTAGCGGAGCTGTCAACAAACATCTGTCGCATTTTTCTGAAATAATCCCTGTTTTCCTCAGGTTTTTCAACATAAGGCGCTACGCACATGAGCCCTTTTACGGCTAAGCCGGAGTAATTTGCGATTTCCTCCAAAAAGTCATTTAATTCATCCGGATTTATGCCGAATTTAGACTTTTCAGCGGCTATGTTGATTTCAATTAAAACATTTGCGGATATATTCAGCAATTTTGCCTGCTTGTCAATTTCCTGAGCCAGCCGCAAGCTGTCTAGGGAATGTATCAGCTTGACCTTGCCTACGATGCTTTTGACCTTATTTGTTTGCAAATGACCGATTAAATGCCAGTTTACGCCGGAGCCGATAACAGGCTCTTTTTCAAGAAGCTCCTGTACCCGGTTTTCCCCCAGGTCTTTTATCCCAAAACTGACCAGCTCTGAAATTCTACCGGTATCAATTGTTTTTGTAACGCCAATGAGAGTAATGTCGAAAGGGTTTCTGCCGGATTTTTCGCAGGAAGCCTTGATATTATCCTGTATATGGTTTAGGTTTTGCTCTATAACTGACATTAGCATCCTCCTTAAATATTGTCGAATGTCGCTAAATGTCGTATAATGAATTTATCGGCACTTTATTTGGTTTATTTATAGGATATTAATGAAAATATACATATTGTAATGAATTTGTAATTTAAAATCGCTAAATTGGAATTTAGTGTAATCGAAAATACTCGATGTTGTGTTGGAATATACTCATTAAACTGGAAGATAAATCGACAAAATTTATATAAAAACAAATGAACATTCGTGAAATTTAAGCGTGATGATACTGAAAAAAAGAACAAACATACTGTGCATACTGCAAAAATACGTATGGTTGCTGTGATATAAGCCTTAATCCTTAATAAGTTCGGTATAATAGGCAGTTGCTGTGCTGTATGACTATGAGAAAGCCGTTGATTAGAATAATTCAAAAAGCCTTTTGGTCCGGGCTATAAGCTGTAGAATAAACTGCAATAAAAAAGATATTCGAGGATAACCTCGAATATCTGTAAAAGCTGTATTTTAAGAGTAGGGAATTAGATTTTATTTACTGCGCTTAACGGAAAATACCAAATGGGGCATATCCACATTGCGGTAATGCTTAACAAAAGGCGCTTCCGATATGCTCATGCCGTTTCGTATGGCTACGTTTTGGGAGGCAGTATTGGTATCTCTGATAATGGAAAAAACTTCATCCGCATTTAGATTTTCAAAAGCATACTGCTTGCAAGCTATAGCGGCTTCTGTGGCATAACCTCTATTCCAAAATGCCCTCTGGAAAAGATAACCAATTTCCAAAACCTGCCTGCCGTTGCAATCTTGCATAGTAAGGCCGCATTGCCCTATCATTTCGCCTGATTCCTTCAAAACGACAGCCCAAAGCCCTAAATCGCCTGTGCTGTATCTCTCCAGCTGCCTGTTAAGCCATGTTTGAACCTCTTCATCGCTGAAAGCGCCTTCATAAGAATACATAACGTCTTCATCCTGAAGTATTTTACAAAGATTATTAAAATCCGATTGCTGCATTTGCCGTAAAATTAATCTTTCAGTTTCTAAAATCATATGCAAGCACCTTTCCCGAATAATTCAAAACATGGATATTTTATTTAATAATGTCGCCTTCTCTAACAAAATTGCCTGCAACATCTGTAACAATGCGGTCATAGAGCTTCACCCCGCCGTTGTTGCCGGAAGAATCCAGAATTACATATCCTTTATTTCCTCTAACCATGCCGTCTGTGTTTATACTTACAAAAGTAGCAAGGCCCGTATTTGTGCGGAAAATGCCGCTGGAGGTCACTATTTCATCTATAACATAGACTTGCTCCGGATCATTTTCCATTACGATTGTGTCACCTCTGCGGATATTGTCAAAATCCTGCATAATATAGACATAGCCTTCCTCATACAGCGCTGTACGGAGAGTTTTTGTATTGATTTTTACTTGCTCCATGCTGTCGCCGATTTTTTTATTGACTACGCTGTTATCGCGGATTTCATATACGAAAGAAAGGGGTATTTTTAAGAAGGTTCTTTCGCAAATGGCCGATTCAGGAATCTTTATGCCGCTGTGAACACTGTCATAGGTTTTGAAAGAAACTGTGCGCATATCCAGAAAATCCAAAAGCTGCTTGTCCGATTTAAGAATAACATAGCTTTCGGTTTCGCCTTTTCGCAATGTATCTATTTTGAAGCTATGGGCAATATAGTCGCCGTTTTTATCAATATAGAGCCTGACATTATTGCTTTCGCCCCATTCGTAGACCAAATCGTTTTCAATATATGCGGCTATGTACCAGTTGTTGGATTCAATTATTTTAAATACTGTATCATCAGGCTTGACCTCGCGTTTTGTACTTAAAACATCCGATTTAACTGTCATTGTGGTTTGTTCTTTGGTAATATCTTTAATATTTTCCAAAGTAAGCACATCTTCAAAGCCATCTATACTGTAGGATACTATGCCGCCTTGCTCCGCAATAATTGGGGCGCGGCTTTCATCTATTTTGCCTGTGTATTGGCGGTATTCATCAACAAGCTGTTTTGCTGCGCTGTTGTTTTCGCTTAAGAGCTTTTCATTGCGCAGTTTTATATTGAGATTAAGCGCTTCCTTAAGGCCATACAGCGGAGTTATGTCCGCAGAAGACATTTTTAAAAGGCTGGAATCGATTTCATCCTTCATTTTATTATTTATCAGGTGAATATCGGAGGAAACGGAGGACACATCACCCCGCATACTTTGCATTTCTATGATTTTTTTGGAAAGCTCCTGGCTTTGAGCGGCAAGCGCCATTGTATCAGAAGGATTTTCGATACTGCATACCATAGAGCCTTTTTTCACTTTTTCAAGATTGGCTACAGAGTAAACAACCTCGCCTTCAGCGCCGGATTGATAAAGGGTTTCTTCTCTGATAATAATGCCGTTTACAATTCTCGGCAGATCAACGCTGCCATGGGGAACTACCATAGTAGCCACATGCTCCTGAGTGAGGAATTTAAATAAAGAGCCGCCAACGCTTAGCGTGAAAAGTACAAGGCAAACGGTTAAAACAAAAAGGTCGGTTCTGCTGGTTTTGCTCTTAGCCTGTCTCTGGCGGATTTTAGGCTCAATGTCAACTACATTGCTGGAGGGGCGCTTTTTTCTCCGCGGCTGTTCAGGCTGCTTTGAATTTTCTCTATCAGATATGCGCGCAGAAGAGGAACGCTCAGAAGGCTTGGCTCCTTGGGCATTTCTGTAATAGCTTGGAGGATTATCAAACTTTGAATAATCTCTGCCTGAACCGTTATTATTATTTTTTTTATCATCAGAATCATTTTTTCTGCTCATAGCATACCTCGCATTAAATCTTAATGCTCTCTGTTTCAAAATAAGGAGAATTAAATGAAATTATATTTATCAATTATGGTGGCAAGCCAATAAAAATGCTATCGGCTGCTTAATTTTTTACAAAAACAAAAGAAAAAATATGTATAGAGCGCTTATCAATTTTTGAGTATAGATTACAAATATATATCGTATAAATTACTAATAAGTTTTAATACTTCTTTTCTATTTTTGCATAAGGGGCGATAAAATTGAGGAAAAAACTGGTATCAATAATTATACCAATAGCGGTTGCCTTGTTCAATGTTTTGATAATATTTTTTCCGAAAGAAGTTATGACGGCGGCAAAATCGGGATCAATTTTGTGGTTCGATAATGTTTTGCCGGCGTTGCTTCCCTTTTTCATAGGCACAAATATTTTAATGGCGCTGGGTGCTGTTGATTTTTTGGGAGTGCTCCTTGAGCCGGTTATGCAGCCTGTTTTCGGCGTTCCCGGCTGCGGAGGGTTTGCTCTTGCCATGGGTATGACATCAGGCTATCCCATGGGGGCAAAGGTCAGCGCCGATTTGAGGGAAGGGGAGAAAGTAACAGCCATTCAAGCTCAGCGGCTCATGAGCTTTGTCAATAACAGCGGGCCGTTATTTATGCTGGGGGCTGTTGGAGCGGGAATGTTCGGCAGTGAAAGAGCGGGCTTTTTTATATTAATAACAAATTTTATCTCTGTGATTTTAACAGGCATGATTTTCAAATTCTATAAGGGATATAAAGAAAGTCCGTTTATACCGAGGAAAAAAGCCATAATAAAATCCGCCTTCATAGCTATGGAGAAGGCCCGCAAAAAAGATAACAGAAAATTCGGCAAAATTTTAGCGGACAGCGTTTTTAAATCTTTGGAAAGCGTTTTGCAAATATGCGGATTTATTATGCTGTTTTCAGTGCTCCTTGAAATTTTGGACAGCATAGGTTTAATGGCTATGGTTATAAATGCTCTATGGAAAACAGGCTTTTTTGCAAATAAAGATTTAATAGAAGCATTTTTATATGGATTTGCAGAGGTTACAAACGGGGCAGGGAAGCTGGCGGCCATTGGGCTTAAGCGGGAAGCGCTTATACTTTGCTCTGGTTTAATATCCTTCGGCGGATTGTCCATATTTGCTCAGTCCGTTGCTTTTTTATCGAAAACGGATATAAAGGCTCATATATATTTCTTTTCAAAGATTATAAATGCTGCCTTGGCGGTAGCTATAGGTATTATGATGTATCCGCTGTTTGGGCTTGAAATGCAGCCTGCTTTGGAAGCTGCGCCTGTTTTTGCACCGGACCCTGTAGGGCAGATTATAGCCTCAATTTCCATTTATATAATAGCGCTTATATCCGTATTCATAACAGCTTTAGCTGTGAACATTGCCTGTTATTTAAAAGAAAGGCGGCGGCTCTAAGCAAAGGAAAAACATAGGCATACCTTATAAGAATTATTTAAGCAGGAATTTAATAAAATAAAAAACCATACTTTTATGTATGGTTTCAAATTTACTTTTAAAGAGACATGTGCTTGAATATTAATCCTCGCTGCGGAGCTCCTGCCTGTTGGAATAAAGCGTATCAAGAACCTGCTCAAAATAATTATTGCTGGTGGAAAGATGCCTGCTTATATTATCGGCAGTAACCCTTACGGCCTGCTCGGTTTTAGCCAGTATTTCATCAGCATAGTCCATGGCGTTCAAGCGGACATTGCGGGCATCAGCCTTGGCGTCTTCCAGCAGGGCTTCAGCTTCTTGAGAAGCCTTCTTATATATTTCATGCTCGGAAACCATGCGGGTAACCTTGGCATCGGCATCTTTAAGAATATCCTCTGCCTCATTTCTGGCGGAATCAATGATGCTTAAAGAGCGCTTTTCAGCATCTTTAATATATTTATCTCTGTTATCAAAAACCTTTTGAGCCTCCTTAAGCTCATCAGGCAGATGAAGCCTTATTTCATCAATGATTTCATAAAGGGCTTCTTTATCTACGGCTACTTTACCCGAGAAAGGCATAGCCTTACTTTCCTCTAAAATATCCTCCATCTGTATGAGATAGTTTTCTATAGGATCCATAAAACAATTCCTCCCTAACGGCGGCCGCTGAATTTAAGCTCGATTTCTTCTTTTATAACAGGCGGAACCATCCTGGAATAATCACCGCCAAATGTAGCAATTTCTTTAACAACGCTGGAACTTAAGAACTGATACTGTATGCTGGTTGGAATTAAAAGCGTTTCCAGTCCGGCATCCAGCTCGCGGTTAGTAAGAGCCATTTGAAACTCATATTCAAAATCAGTCAAAGCGCGGAGCCCTCTGATTATTACGTTTGAATCAACCTGATGGGCGAAATCAACTAGCAAGCCGGTAAAAGATGTAACTTCAACTCCGGGCATATGCTTTGTTATTTCCTTAAGCTGATTTACCCTCTCTTCAACAGTGAAAATAGGATTTTTCATTGGGTTTGCCAATACTGCAACAATTAGCTTATCGGCGATTTTTGACGCCCTGTCAATTATGTCAACATGTCCTAAAGTAGCAGGGTCAAAGCTACCGGGATAAACTGCAATCATCTGTTATTTCTCCTTACATTGATTCCATAAAATAAACGGCTGTTTTACCGTATTGTTTGCTTTTTACAATGTTAAAGTATTTTGAAGACGGCTCAGGGTTTTCTTTGGCATTTTCAATAACAAGCAGGCCGTTTTCATTAAGAACACCTGCGGTAAATATTTTTTCAAGTATAGAAAAATATTCATCTTTACCATAAGGCGGGTCTACAAATATAATATCGAACTTTTTACCGTTTTTACTTAACATATTTATTGCTTCAAAAGCATCTAAATTAAAAACATCATAATTTGCGCCGGGTATAGCCTTTATTACATGATTTATATTTTGTCGAATTACGTCAGCATGGGCTTTGTTTATTTCAACAAAAGCAGCATATGAGCAGTCGCGGCTTAACGCTTCAATACCCATTGCACCGCTGCCGGAAAACAAATCAAGAAAACAAGCATTATACACTTTGCCGCCAAGGGAACTGAATATTGCCTCTTTAACCTTGTCGGAAGTGGGGCGGATACCTTCGCCTTCCGCTGAGATTAATTTATGCCCTCTGGCAAGCCCGCTTACAACACGCATAATTTTTTACCTTTCAAAGACAAAAGAGCAGAAACAAATATTTTTCCAAAATGCTCTACTTTAATATCAGCATTATTATACATAAAACATGCCCATAAGTAAACACTTAATATGACTCGGATATAAAAACAATAAGTTAAGTTCAACTGGAAATTAAACGGCTTTTTCTTTTAAAATGCTGGTTTTGGCGAAAGCAAGCGCCTGTGCAAACTGATCAGGGCAGGAGGTATTTTTAAATCCGCAGCAGGTGCCCGAAATTGAGGAAATAATTTTATCGGCATCCATACCCTCTGAAAGTTTTGCAACGCCGGCGGTATTGCCGGGGCAGCCGCCCTTAAAAACAACATTGGAAACAACAAAATCATCATCCATATCAAATTGCACGCTATGGGTGCAAACCCCGCGAAGCCGTATATTAAAATTCAAATTAATCACCTGTGTCTATTGAATATAGTCCTCATCATATTGCTTGCGTGTCAGTAAATATTCATCTATCTGTGTTTTGTATTCGGTGTAGATATATTGGTTTATATATGAGAAAAGGCTCAAGGCGGAAGCCGTATTTACGAAGCCTGTTGATTTATCCCTTGCCAGCTCGACTACAAGATTATAGTCTGCGATATGCCTGAAGGGATTTACGGCGCTGTCTGTAATTGCAATAATATTGCAGCCGATTTTTTTCATAAACTCAGTTTCCGTTACTGTAAAACGGCTGTGGGGTGCAAAACTTACAGCAATCATAAGCGAATCCTTAGCCATTTCATAAACTATATCATTTCTGTCACGCATCCATCTGTGGAAGAAAACCTTAGGGCGAACCTTTTCCAAAAGCCGCATTAATTCCACCGATGCACCGTAGGAATCCTTATAGCCCATTACAAGAATCTTTTCGGCACTCATAAGGCAGTTACATATATTTTCAAAAACCGAATGATCGAGATTGTTGAAAATCCTGTATAGATATTCATTATGAATTTCACTTAAGGAACTGGTAATTGCGGCAATTTCTTTATCATTATTGGTGATTTCAAGATTTTTATTAGCAAGAACAATGTCCTGCATGGATTTATGCATAGCGGAGAAGCTGTCATAACCCAGTTTATAAGCCAGCCGTATAACAGTAGTTTCGCTCAGGTCAACATCCTTAGCAATTTGCAATGCTGTAAGAAAAACAGCTTTATCCATATTTTCAAACAGATATTTTGCAAGAAGTTTATGGGATTTTGTAAGATTATCATAATTATCCAAAAGGCGTTTTTCAAAATTATCCATGCTAATATTTACCTCGTATATTTTCATTATTAAAGAAAACAAGAGCCTTAACTTTAGTTATACACAAAAAACACCATTGTGTTTGTTTAATAGAGTATCCTGCCAATTATACAATAATTGCAGAGCAAAGTCAATTAACAAAAGGACATGGCGGCGGGTGTTTTTAATGCATAATTGTTGCTTTGGCTTAATATAAAACCATGCGCAAAGCCTCATTGACAAATCAGTTGTGAAAAGCCATACTATAAAAGTAGAAGGCTTAAGAGCTAAATTACCAAACAGGAAAAATGCTGTAGTTTTCGTCAAAAATGGAGAGGGTCTGATAAAGTAAAAAGCGTGTTGTTTTAGATGGGAGTTTAGTGTTTTCATCTGGTTGGCTGTTTGGTTTATTAAAATACTAAGGAGGAGTATCCAGTGTTTACATTAATTAAGGGTGCGCAAGTTTATGCACCGGAGAAATTGGGGAAAAAAGATGTGCTTTTAGCAGGCGGCAAAATTGAAAAAATAGCAGACAATATTGAAATCAGCAACAATTGCCTTGATATTAAGCTCGTAGACGGAAGCAATATGACCCTTACTCCCGGTATAATCGACCATCATGTGCATATTATAGGCGGCGGCGGGGAAAATGGCTATTCATCAAGAACGCCTGAGGTTACCTTATCCAACATAACCCGTTGGGGTATAACAACTGTAGTAGGTCTTTTGGGAACAGACGGCACCAGCAGGCATATGGAATCCTTGCTTGCCAAGGCGAACGGTCTTGAGGAAGAGGGTATTTCTACATACATTTATTCCGGCTCATATGAAGTGCCTATGGTTAGCTTAACCGGTTCAATAAGAAGGGATATTCTTCTTATTGACAAAATAATAGGCGCAGGTGAAATCGCTATATCCGATCACCGCTCTTCAGCGCCTTCTATTGATGATATTGAATATATTGCGGCGGAATGCAGAGTCTCAGGCATGTTAAGCCGCAAGGCCGGCGTTCTCCATCTCCATATAGGCCCGGGAGAAGCTAAGCTGGACATGATAAATGAAATCGTGGAAAGAAGCGATATTCCCATTTATCATTTCAGGCCTACTCATGTAAACAGAAACAGGGCACTTCTGGATGAAGCTATGAAATTTGCCAAAAAAGGCGGCATAATAGATATAACCTCCAGCGTTAACCCCGGCAAAGCGCCTGTAGACGGCTCTTTCAACCCTGCTCAGGCGGTTAAATATCTACTGGGCAATGGCGTTGCAATTGAAAATATAACCATGTCATCTGACGGAAACGGCAGCTTGCCTCTCTTTGATGAAAATAATAATATAATCGGTCTCACAGCGGCGTCTCTCGGCAGCATGTATGACCAGCTTAAGGCTATGGTTTATGAAGAGGGCCTGCCGCTTGAAACAGCCCTTCAAGTTATGACCTCCAGCGTTTCAGACGGGTTGAAGCTCACAGGCAAAGGCCATGTGGCTGAAGGCATGGATGCTGATATTACAATGTTTGACAAAGATTTTAATATCAAGTATGTTTTCGCCAAAGGCAGAGTAATGGTTGAAAACGGGAATATAATAGTTAAAGGTGTTTTTGAATAAGATATAAAATTTATATTTATTACGGTAAAAGGCATCTGATTTTTGGGTGCCTTTCCAAACCGGGGCGTATTATATTATTGAAAAGGTGAGTTATTCTTATGGATATAAGTATGGGACAGGTTGATGAGAAAAAACTACTTCTGCAATCATATTTTAGCCGCAACGGAGTGCTACTTTGCAATAACAATAAGGAGCTGCCGTCATTGTTTGATGTAGGAGGCGACTGGAACAGTATAATCGCATTAATAGAACAGGGTGAAGTGTTTTACTCTAAGATTTATAAAAGCAGAGTTACATATCTATCCCATGATTTTTATTATCTGGTTAAGCCATATAAACAGCGCGCTGACAAGCTATCATCCGGCAGTAAAGAGCTATTTGAGTTTATTAATACAGCCGGTCCCGTAAATACAAAAGAAATTAAAAACAGACTTATGCTGTCGGCAAAATTATTTTCTTCTTGTATGGATGAATTGTTTAAGGAGCTTCTTGTGACTGCGGTTCAGCGTGATGAAACGATGAATCAAAACTGGAGCTACCTTCTTATGGGGCACCTCTGATTATTGGGAGCAGAAGCACCCTTTGAGGGCAGCAAAGCATAATACCGCGCATATTAGTGAACTATTATCAGGGATTATGACAGAAAAGCAAATTCAAAAATTGCTTAAATGATGTTTAGGGTATTAAGTAAAAAGGCATCTGCTCAATGCAGATGCCTTTTTTAACCTAAATCTCTTTTTTCAAAATTTCAGCCATATCTGTTTTTTCCCATGACAAGTCCAAATCATTTCTTCCAAAATGGCCGTATGCGGCGGTTTGCTTGTAGATAGGGCGTCTTAAGTCTAGCTTGTTTATAATTGCAGCCGGGCGCATATCAAAATGCTTTCTGATTAATTTTTCAATTTCTTCATCGGAGATTACGCCGGTATTTCTCGTGGTAACATGTATGGATACAGGCTGGGCCACGCCTATGGCATAGGCAATTTCCAGCTCGCATTCTTTGGCAATGCCCGCGGCAACGATATTTTTAGCAATATAGCGCGCCATATAACAGCCGGAGCGGTCTACCTTTGTAGGGTCTTTTCCGGAAAAAGCGCCGCCGCCATGCCTTCCGTAGCCGCCGTAGGAATCAACTATGATTTTTCGTCCTGTAAGTCCGCAGTCGCCTTGCGGGCCGCCGATTACGAAACGGCCTGTGGGATTAATCAAATATTTCGTATCATCTGTGAGCATGCCGGCAGGTATAACGGCTCGGACCACATGCTCTATAATATCTTTTTCAATTTGAGCGTGTGTAACATCAGGGCTGTGCTGTGAGCTGATTACAACTGCGCTAACGCCTACAGGCTTATTGTCAACATATTCAACACTTACCTGCGATTTTCCATCGGGGCGAAGATAGGGGAGAGTGCCGTTTTTTCGAACTTCAGAAAGTTTACGCACCAGCTTATGGCTTAAAACTATAGGCATGGGCATAAATTCAGGCGTTTCATCTGTTGCATAGCCGAAAACTATACCTTGATCGCCTGCGCCGGTATCTTCTGTATCGCCTGAACCGCGGGTTTCCAAGGCTGAGTCTACACCCATGGCAATATCAGGGCTTTGGCCCTTGAGCGTAACAATAACGCCGCAGGAATTGGAATCGAAGCCGTATTCGGCCTTGTCATAGCCGATTTCCTTAACGGTTTTGCGGGCTATCTCTTCAATATCCGCATAGCAGTTTGTGGTTACCTCACCTGCAACAATAATGAGTCCTGTGGTTGCCAATACCTCGCAGGCTACGCGGCTCATCGGGTCTTGGGCAAGCATGGTATCGAGAACGGCATCAGATATTTGGTCGCAGATTTTATCAGGATGGCCCTCTGTTACAGATTCTGATGTAAAAATTTTTCTAATCATTAATTTTTCCTCCTTGTATGTGTTTATTTTTCATGGCATTTTTTTGCTTGAACGTTGTATTAACTTCCCTTAATTCATCAGATAATGGCATAAACATGCCATTATCACAAAAATTTTTGAAGGTTTTAGTATCAACCATGAAAAAAGAATAAGCCTAGGCTTATTCTAAGAAAAGAAATCCTCATCTTCCGGATAAGCCGGGGGAATTAGCACCAATACCTTAATAAGGCTGGTTGCTGGGTTTCACAGGGCCCTTGTCCCTCCACCTCTCTGGATAAGTTTTTATTAAATTTTTAAATTTTTGCTTGAAAAAACAAAAATATAAGTATATCCAATTTTATAAGCGGATATATAGTTTTGTCCAGTAAAATCCGTTTTGCCAGTCTCAAATGAGTCTTAAGACTACGAAATATGCCTCCATGCATACAGTTATCGCCTCTTTACTAAAAACCAAAAAGTTTAGTCAGAGGTTTATTCCTGTTTCATTTGCTCAAATATGGCATCTGCCAAACCTATACCGCCGGATTCGGTTGCAATCTCGGCATATTGCTCGTCTAGCATCTCCTGAAAAATAACCTCTGCATTACTTCTTTCGAACAATCCGCCCGAATAGTTAATAGTAGATCGCATTTGTTTGAACAACATATTTATAAAATACGATTCAAAAGTCTTTGCGGCCTCCATAATTTTCTCATTATCGCCTGAGGCTGCGGCCTTTTCAAGCTCGTCTTTAAAAGCATTTGTTTTGGCGGCTTCAGTATTTATTTCAGAAGCCTGCTGTGCGAAAGAGGCAGAAGATAAAGAGCTTATAGAACTAATATCCATGGAAACCTCCCGTTAATTATCTTTTAAGGCTGTTGGCTGTTTGGAGCATTTCATCTGATGACTGAATTACCTTTGAATTAAGCTCATATGCGCGCTGTGCCACGATTAAATCAACCATCTCATCAGCTACGGCTACATTTGAGCGCTCAAGATAATTTTGTATAATATTGCTTAAAGCGGCAACCTCGCCATCGGCTTCCTTCATAGGCTCGCCGGAAGCGGCGGTTACTTTAAAGAAATTGCCTCCAATGGCTTCAAGTCCTTGTACATTGGAAAACTGAACAACATCAAGGCGAATATCCATTTCCTCAAGCTGGCCTTCATCATTTGTGTAGGAGAAAGTTCCGTCCCTATCAGCGATAATAGATGAAATTTTAATATCCCCCGGGAAAGTAATAGGCTCATCCTCAGAATCCAGTACAGGATAACCTTCGCTGGTTACGAGAGCCAGCTCACCGTCATCATTAACGCTTATTTTGAAAGAACCGTCACGAGTATAGGCAATATCGCCCTCGGCTTTTTGAATTGAGAAGAAGCCTTTGCCCTCAATGGCGAAATCCATATTGCTGGAGGTTGCAATTACACTGCCCTGATCGAAAAATCTGGCAGTTGCAATAGGTCTTACACCTAAGCCAAGCTGTAAATTAACAGGGCGGCTGACGGTGTTGGCAGGGTCTTGATCGGCCCGTTGCATTGTTTGATAAAGGAGAGATTTAAACTCCATTCTCTCTTTTTTATATCCTGTGGTATTAACATTGGCGAGATTGTTTGAAATAGTATCAACATTGAGCTGCTGGCTGTTCATGCCGGAAGCTGCTGTCCAAAGAGAACGCATCATAATATTTTCCCCCTAAAAATCTAAATTATTTCTTGCCTATATCGTTCACTGCCCGCTGCATTGTCTGGTCATGGGTAGTTATCATTCTTTGGTTTGCTTCATAAGCCCGGGTAATTTCAATCATCTCCACCATTTCACGTACGGAGTTGACATTTGATAATTCCAAAACACCTTGCTCAACAGTGCCTCTGAAAGCTATTAATCCGGCTTCCTGCGGTGCGGTATAAAGATTGCCGCCTTGCTTTCTTAAAAAGGTTTTATCCTGAAAATCAACGAGCTTGATAGAATCTATATATTCGGCATCAACGTAAATCGAACCGTCCTGAGCTATGGATATAGAACCGTCCGGAACAACAATATTTCCGCCGTTCGCTCCGGCTACAGGGAATCCGTCCTTAGTCATAAGAACCCGCTCAGGTGAAAGTGTGAAAGCCCCGTCTCTCGTATATCGCTCTTCCGTTTGACCGGAGGCATTTGTGTAATTAACTGCGAAGAATCCGTCACCGTTAACTGCCAAATCAAAAGTGCCGCCTGTGTATTTCAAAGAGCCTGTTGAAAAATCTACGCTTACATCATCCACAAAAAGCCCAAGTGAAAACCTGCCGACAGGTGCTGTATTATTATATCTTAGCATGGAAGAATTGCTGTTATCATTAGTAATATGCTTCATAAGCTCTTCTGTAAAGGATTGGGTAATAACCTTGTCCTTTTTATATCCGCCTGTGTTGACATTTGCAATATTATTGGATATAACATCCATCCTGTTCATCTGCGTTGTCATACCTAAAGCGGAAGTGTATAAACCTCTTAACATAGCTACCTCCTGAATAAACGGCGGCTTCTCCGTCTTTCCTCAGCCGCTTTTTCACTGGTTATAAATTCAACATATTTGCCTGTACCTATAGCTACGCAGGAAACGGCCTCTTCCGCAACGATAGCGTTAATGCCGGTTCGCTGTTTAATTAATTTATCAAGCCCGTAGAGAAGGCTGCCGCCGCCTGTCATTACAATGCCGCGGTCTGAAATATCAGCCGCAAGCTCCGGCGGTGTTTTCTCAAGAATAGAGTGGATAGCTGTGATTATGCTGTCAACCGTATCTTTAAGGGCCTCCTGCATTTCATCTGATGTTACGGTTATGGTTTTGGGAAGGCCCGAAATAAGGTTTCTCCCTCTTGTATCCATGGCAACTTTTACAGTGCGCTCAAAAGCTGTGCCTATGTTTATTTTAAGCTCCTCCGCAGAGCGCTCGCCGATTAGGAGATTATGTTTTTTGCGCATATAGCGCACTATGGCTTCATCGAAATTATCGCCTGCTATTTTGATTGAGGAGCTGAGAACAGCCCCGCCTAAAGAAATAACGGCAATATCAGTGGTTCCACCGCCTATGTCAATTATCATAGAGCCTTTGGCTCTTGCAATATCAATACCTGCGCCTATGGCGGCGGCAATGGGTTCTTCAATTATGAAAACCTGCCTTGCGCCGGCTTGCTTTGTAGCATCTTCAACAGCCATGCGCTCAACCTCCGTAACGGCAGAGGGCACACAAACAGCAATGCGCGGCTTTAGGAGAAGCGGCTTGCCAATGGCTTTTTGAATAAAGGCTTTAAGCATTTTCTCCGTTATTTCATAATCGGATATAACCCCTTCACGAAGAGGGCGGATGGCAACTATATTACCGGGAGTTCGCCCAAGCATACGGCGCGCGTCTTCGCCTACGGCCATTATGGTATTGGAATTTTTCTCAATAGCTACAACTGAAGGCTCCTGTAACACAATTCCCTGTCCTTTAATATAAACAAGAACGGTGGCTGTGCCTAAATCAATGCCCATGTCAGCGCCCAGCATCCCAAACATGCTAAACATAAATTATCTCCTTTATATACCTTCAAATAAATCAGATTAAGCGGTGAAACAGTAGTAAAATCAAGCAATATACAAATATATTATAATAGTTATATACGGTTTTGGTATACAAATTATTCATCGGCTGTGCGATATGCTAAGTGCATAGCCAAAGAATGTAAATAAAGCGGGGAATTCGTACTTATCTCAAGGAGAAAGCAATTCGGGCCTCGCACATTTTCTCCTCAGGGGAGAAAGCAATTCGGAATCGCACATTTTCTCCTCAGGGAGAAAGCAATTCGGAATCGCACATTTTCTCCTCAGGGGAGAAAGCAAGTCGGGCTCGCACATTTTCTCCTCAGGGAGAAAGCAATTCGGACTCGCACATTTTCTCTCAGGGAGAAAGCAATTCGGACTCGCTTATTTTCTCTCAAGGAGAAAGCAATTCGGACTCGCTTATTTGCTGAAAGCAAATAAGCTCGAAGCTCGTACATTTTTCCTACGGAAAAATATACTCGGAGCATAGCAAATCACTCTGTGATTTACTATGCTCCATTATACACCAAAAAGTTTGTTTGTAAAAGGGTTTTATTACATTTTACGAAAAAATATGACATTTTTCGCAAAACTATGCGATAAACTCTTTCAAATACCATAAAATACCGTTAAATTCTCAGGGAAAAGCAGTTAATCAAGTATGTTGAATATAGATTAAGGCAAATAAAGCGCCGTCAAATGCAAAATAAGAGCAATTGAAGCAATAATGCCAAAAATAGGATATAATTCAAAATTTCAAAAATAACCTGCACGGATGTAAAAGCATGTCGAAAATAGTCGCAAGACCATAATTTCGCATATATCGGCTGTAAATTTAACAATTGGTTTTAGAGCGACACTGTAAATTCAGTTTTCCTTTTGGAAAATTAATATATCAGGAATAAAATAATAGAAATCGGAAAATATTAAACATGGGGTGATTACATGGAATATGGATATTTTCCTTTGTTTTCTGAAGGTTTTTATGTTAACAGCACTTTTCCCACAATGAGCGGGAGATTATATAACAGAGGAATTAAAGGGCCGAGCAACAGGCTCGTTCACAGCTATGATGCGGATACAATAATCGCTGAGTAAAAAAGCAAAATAAAAAAGCGGGTGACTGGTTTAGCAGCCGCCCGCTTTCTCATGAAAAGAGGAATTTTATCAGTTTGAAAATTTAATCAATTTCAACTCTGCCTTGCTTGGCAAACGATTTCATATCTGTTGCAACAATTGATTTGTTTGAAGCGGTATATAGCGTTTCATCAATATAGAGTATACGCTGTACATAATCATTGTAATTGCCTTCTATTTTGCTTTCGTCATTGGAAACAGAGCCATCAAGCACAAAGCCTTTTTCCATATCAATTGAATAAACATAAGCGCCCTGGAAAGCAAATTTGCCGTAAGCCCAGCGGTCATTTTTCTCGGCAGAAGTCAGCGTTCTAATTTCAATAGGGAAGGCAAAAATATTTTTTTCCTTACTGAAAAGCAAAGTTTTGTGGTTATATAAAAGCTCGGAATGGGTTCCCCTGTCACCGATTACGGTTGTAAATTTCTCTTTTGGATCAGAGAGATTTGAAATATCAAACATGGAGATTTTCAAGCCCCTTGTGTTGCCTTCATTATCGGCATCATAGCCGAAGCCGATTAAATGATTTTCATCATAAGGATGAAGGTAAGTGCTATAGCCGGGGATTTTTAATTCGCCCAGAATTGTCGGCTTTGCAGGGTTTTTAAGGTCTATTACAAACAACGGGTCTACAAGCTCAAATGTAACCATATGCGCCTTGTCGCCTAAAAATCTGACGGACTGTATAGTTTCATTAGGGGCGATATTTGTAAGCTGGCCGGTTTTATTCATATTCTTATCCAGCACGAACATATTATTTGAGCGGCCGCCGTTATTTATCCATGTAGTTGTGGCTATTCTGAAATGGTTGTCATATTCATCCATTGAAAATTGGTTAAGCGGAGTGCCGTCAACCTTGCCTCTGGCTGAAAATGTTATTTTGCCGTTATCCAAAGCAAATTTATATATATTTGTTTGGGAGTTTGAAGCAAAAGCCCTACTATAATTATAGTTGTAGCTGGAGGTTGTAATGTATAAATTATCTGTTGACATGTAAATATTTTCGCTGTTGCCGAGGTAGGAAGTGTTTACGGCCTCCGCTTTCAAGTCATTCAACTTAATTCCTGTTATAGTGGTTACGCTGTGGCTGATAACCTCAGGCATATAATAAAGGCTGGTTAAATCAAGGTCTTTCTCTTTGCCTGTTGCGGAATCCTTATATTTCGGCAGGAAGAAATTATAATTGCCATCGCTTATGCCTGTTGCTCTCTGAATAAAAGAGTTTGTAACCAGATATAAGCTGTCGCCGATTTTACGGGAGCTGTTTATATAGCCGTCAATTTCAAAGGATTTTGCTGTTTTTATAACATCCATATTGCTTGTATCATAAACGAAAACCTTTGATCGGGGCTGACCCATGCGGTAAGGCATTACGGACGGAGCCATTATTTTTTCAGAAACCATATCAACGGCAGGTGTTGAAGTATATGGCACCATGTCTGAGTTATCATAGCCTGTTGCAATAACAATAAGCTGCTTGTCGTTAAGATACATATCATTTATGGTGTAATTTCCAAGCTCAATACGCTTAACCTCTTTCATATCATTACCGGGAACGGCTTTAACAATGCTCACATAATCACCGTAGCCCGGTGAAAAATAAATGTATTTGCCGTCGGTTTTAATAATATCGCCTTCATCAACGCCCTTAACCTGAGTGTTTGTGGCGGAAAAATCCGCTTCGCTTTCGGCAGCGGAGTTTGTAGCCCCGGTATCAGCAAGAGCCTTCTGGCTTTCTCCTCTGCTGGCAGTGGCAGCCTGAGCAACAGG
>JGI994J12354_10002211_pt1 | contig 19144 bp, 17 predicted proteins | sample IntmicLarv3ML3BL_FD_12354 | JGI IMG/M metagenome (IMG submission 12354)
GGAGGGCAAGACCATCCATGAGGCGATTGATTTTGCGGCGGCCGTTGGAGCCATTACAGTGGCTGGCATGGGGGCGCAGCCTTCGTTGCCTGCGCGGGCGGCGGTTGCGGCAAAGGCTGGTATATAGAAAGGCCGATTATGAAAAATATAGACAAATACAGAGGCTGCCTTATTGGCGGTGCTGCCGGTGATGCCTTGGGCTATGCGGTTGAGTTTCTTGATGAGGATGCCATTTTTTCTCGTTATGGAGAAATGGGGATAACGGAGTATGCCCTCGTGAACGGAACTGCCCAAATCTCTGACGATACGCAAATGACTTTGTTTACGGCAACGGGATTGCTTTGCGGCACAACAAGAGGCATGACTCGCGGCATTATGGGAAAATACGCAAGCTATATCAACCATAGTTACAATGACTGGTACAGAACGCAAACGGAAAGCTATCCTTTGCCGCAGGAATATCATTATTCGTGGCTCGTAAACATACCGGAGCTGTTTTTTTGCAGAGCCCCCGGCAATACATGTTTGTCAGCGATAAAAGATAAAAGGTACGGAACAATAGATGAGCCGATCAATCAAAGCAAGGGGTGCGGCGGCGTTATGCGCGTGGCCCCTATCGGTTTGTACTTTGATGGCAAAAAACGTTCCATCACCGAAATTGATATGATCGGCGCAGAAGCGGCGGCGCTTACGCACGGACATCCCCTCGGGTATATTCCGGCGGCGGCATTGGTTCATATCATTCATCTTGTTGCACACAACGATGGTATTTCGTTGCTTGATGCCGTAATAGACATGCAAAAAGCCATGGCGCATCAGTTTTCGAAAGATAAATACCTACCCGACTTCTTGCGGTTGATAGATAAAGCGATAGACTTTTCCGAAAGAGATATGGATGATTTAGCCGCTATCAAAGCGCTTGGGGAAGGTTGGGTCGCCGAGGAAACCATTTCGATTGCGGTGTATTGCTCTCTTAAGTATTCCGATGATTTCGATAAGGCTCTTATTGCGTCTGTCAACCATGGCGGTGACAGCGATTCCACCGGGGCGGTTACCGGGAATATAGTAGGCGCATATCTCGGATTAAAGGGTATTCCGCCGAAATATCTGGATACGCTCGAACTCAAAGAAGTGATTCTTACAATTGCTGATGATCTTTATAACGATTGTAAAATTTCTGAGTATGGCTCGGATCGCGATGAGGTGTGGGAGCAAAAATATATACATAACTTTTACGTCCCACAGAAATAGAAGCGCTTTGCGAGGTATATTTACTTCATGCCGCCAAACAAATCAAAAGGATACCGCGCTTCAGGCGGGCAGTCAAAAGCCAAAGCCGCGCCTGTTATGGGATGCGCAAACCGCAAGCCCCCTGCCCAAAGCGCTACCTCTACCCCGCGCCGCCTAGTAAAGGCGGCGTTGTATTTTGTGTCGCCCCAAAGCGCCGCGCCTGCGTGTGCCATTTGCACACGGATTTGATGATGCCGCCCCGTTTGTAGGCGAATTTCAAAAAGGCTCAAGCACCCGTCCGCCTCGGTGTCGGCTTGCGCCAGACAATCGTAAGCCAGCACCGCTTTTTTGGCGCGAGGTACGGAGGCATCAACCACCTTTGACACGTTCAGCCGTTCGTTTTTCAGCAGGTAATCGGTCAGCACACCACCGGAGGCAAGGCTTCCCATTCCGACCGCTAAATACCGTTTTTCGGTGCCATCCCCTGCAAATGCGGCGGATAACCGCGCCGCGGCCGCGGGCGTTTTGGCAAATACCATCACCCCGCCAACCGTGCGGTCCAGCCGATGCACCACCCCGCAGTATGCCTGCCCCCACAAGGCGGCCAGCAACGCCGTCATATCCTCATCGCCCGATTTATCGGGCTGCACAGGGATGCCGGGGGGCTTTACCACTACCGCGAGGCAATCGTCCTCAAACAAAACTGTCATCGCCCAAGCCCCTCCGTACAGCTTTCCAGATACCGCGCGCAATCCACAATGTCCGCTTTTAAGGTGCGGAATGTACGCCCTTCCACTGCCATTGTTCCCGTATAGCCATCGGCATGCAGCGCACGGCACAACGCCCGAAAGTCGATCGCGCCAAAACCCGGGAAATAGCGGTTGTTGTCCGACAAATGCAGGTTGGCGTACAGCGCCTTATGACGAAGCAAGGCGGCCATCGTGCTTTGTTCCTCGATGTTCATGTGGTATGTATCGGGCAGAATCCGCAGGTTTGCGCCCTTGCCCGCAATCAGCGCTGCCCCTTCATCAAGGGTGTTGGCCAGCGTGGCCTCATAGTGGTTGGTCGCCTCGATATAAAGCGGCGCGTTCGCATTTGACAGCGCTTGCAGGGATTTTTCCATCTGTTGCGTTGCCGCGTTCGCGTCCTGCTTGGCACCGCCTTTCATGAAGCCGCAAATCACGCCCGCTTGCAGTGCCGCCGCAAAGGCAAGCATGGCCGTCACCGCCGCAACCGAAGCTTCGCGTACCGCTTCGTCGCAAGCGGATAGGGATAGCCCGTGCCGCATGGCATAGGCACCGCTGGCCACCATGCTTAATTGCAAATCATGACGGGCAAGCAGGCGGCGCAATGCGTCCGGGTCATCGAAATTGTCTAAATTCAGCTCCACCCCGCTAAAGCCTTGTGTTTGCAAAAGGCGCAAAAGGTCAACAAAATCGGGGTTGGCCGCCGAGGGTTCCATATAGGGTAGCTGGATATACAGGGGAAAGGCGAAACGGTTAGACATAAATGTCCTCCTCAAAATTTATTGGTCGTTGGCATCGCGCTGTATCGTTCCCCCGCAAAGCACGTATCCGTCGCGGTAAAACACCGCCGCTTGCCCCGGGGTGACAGCCCTTTGCGGCTCGTCAAACTCACATTCCAATTGGTCGCCGTTTAGGTGTATGGTGCAATCTGCCGGGGTTTGGTTGTACCGAATTTTGCCATGGGCGCGAAGGGCACCCGTAAACGGTGCGATGCCCATAAAATTGATGGCGCCTGCCGTCAAGCGCTTGCGAAGCAAAGAGGTGTTTTCGCCAAGCACCACCTCGTTAGTCGCGGGGCGGATATCGGTGACAAACATAGGCTTGCCAAATGCCACGCCCAGGCCTTTGCGCTGGCCGATGGTGTAGTGCAAAATGCCCTTGTGCCGTCCCAGGCACAGGCCGTCGGCACCAATAAATTCGCCTGCTTGCGCTTTTATGACTGTATGGTGTTCCACAAATGAGGCATAGTCCTTATCCGGCACAAAGCAGATTTCCTGGCTGTCGGGTTTGGCGGCCACGGGCAAAGCATACCGCGCGGCATAGGCGCGCACCTCGGGTTTGCCCATCTCCCACAGGGGCATGAGGGTGCGGGAAAGCTGGGGTTGGGTAAGGTTATAGAGCGCATATGACTGATCCTTGCCGCCGGGGGATTGCTTGAGGGTGTACCTTGCGGCATCGCCCGCTTGGCAAACGCGGGCATAGTGCCCCGTGGCGATATAATCCGCCCCCAAGGCATCTGCTTGGGCAAGAAGTGCCTCCCATTTGATATGGCGGTTGCAGAGGATGCAAGGGTTCGGTGTGCGCCCGGCCATATATTCGGCGGCAAAGGCATCGACGACCTTTTCTTTAAACGCATCGCGAAAGTCCATCACATAATGCGGGATGCCGATGGCATCCGCCACCTGCTTGGCATCGTTGGCGGCGGCACTGCCGTTATCCTGCCATACCTGCATGGTTGCGCCGATGACGTGATACCCCTGCTCTTTTAAGAGTAGGGCCGCGACAGAACTGTCCACCCCGCCGGACATGCCGACAACTACGGTTTTGTTTTTCATATAATCAACCTTTTTCTGATTTGATTTTCGTTATGCCGCGCGCAATTTCCTAGGTTTCGCTGTATAGAGAACCTATGGCTATATTCAAAGTTTATCACCTATTTTTGTGGCATAAGATTACCATACATGCTATAATGAACCTAGAAGAACACAAGCGGAGCCGCGCAATACGCGGCCTTAGGCGTTTGCATGGTTTCGCGACGATATTCTTGTTATTCATGACACAATGAATCTAGAAGAACGCGAGTGGAGCCGTGCAATACGCGGCTTTAGGCGTTTGCATGGTTCTGCGATGATGTTCTTGTTATTCATGATATAATATTTTAAGTAAAATAGCAAGTTGTAGTTGAATCGGTCATACATCCGAAGGGGGAAATACTATGGGCAAGTACGAAGAAGGCTTACAATTACTCGCTGAGAAATTCGGCAATAACAGAGATAATGTGATTTCGCTGGCGACCATTGCGCGGGAGCCGGGGGCTGACGGAAAATCCCGCCCGGTAGTCCGTGAGATCGATGCCTATTACGAGGATGGCGCGTTTTTCTCCGTTACCAATGCAAAGTCAAATAAAATGCAGCAAATCGCGCAAAACGCAGAGGTTGCCATTGCCGTTGGCGGTGAGTGGTTTGCCGCCGTTGGAACGGGTGAAAACCTCGGCTGGGTGCTGGATCCTAAAAATGCTTGCCTAAGGGGTAAGCTGCGGACGGCTTTTGCCGCGTGGTACGATATGGCCAACAACGAAAAAGATGAAAATTGCTGTATTTTGGCAATCCGCCTCACAAAGGGAACATTAAATATTAACCATTGGGAAAAGCTATACCATATGGATTTTGCGAACCAGACAGATATGGAAAGCATCGGCATCAGCTAAGTAAAAAGGAGCGGCATATGAATCAGAAAGCACTGCACACTTTAGAATACGACAAAATTACGGCGTTGCTTGCGGGCAAGGCCATATCCGTCATGGGGAAGGAGCGCGCGCAGGCACTGCTGCCCACGTTTGATTTGGACGACATCCGCCAATGGCAGGCAGAAACCACTGAAAGCGCCAACTTTATCCTGCGCAAGGGATCGTTGCCGTTGGGCGGCATCCGTGACATCCGCCCGTCACTGATACGCGCGGAGATGGACGGGGTGCTGTCCATTGAGGAGCTTTTGCATGTAAACGATTTTCTGTATGTCTGCCGCAAGGCTGTCAATTACTCGAAATTTGAAGGCAAGGCGGATCCGTTTGAAATCCTTGACCCGCTTTTTGCCCAAATCGAAACGGTGCCGTCCTTGGAGCGCGAGCTGACCCGCTGCATCGTTGGCGAGAAGGAGCTGGCCGACGATGCCAGCCCCAAGCTTTCCGACATCCGCCGCAGCATCAAGGTGTCTAACGACAGGATTAAGGAGCAGTTAAACGGTATCATCCACTCCCAAACCTACAAGAACATGCTGCAAGATGCGGTTATCACCATCCGCGGCGGGCGGTACTGTGTGCCGGTGCGGCAGGAGTACCGAAACGCCTTCCCCGGCATGATTCACGACCAAAGCTCGACCGGGGCAACCCTTTTTATCGAGCCGATGAGCGTGGTGCAGTTGAACAACAAAATCAAGGAGCTGCACGCGGAGGAAAAGACGGAAATCGAGGCCATACTGCGTAAGCTGTCGCAGTTGGTGGCGGAGCACTCAGGCAGTTTGACCGCGAATGTTGAGATGCTGGCACATCTGGATTTTCTGTTTGCCAAGGGAGAATTGTCGCTTTTAATGCGCGGGACGGAGCCTGTGTTTAACACCGCCGGATACGTCAATATCATTAAGGCGAGGCATCCCCTGCTGAATCCCGAAACCGTTGTGCCAACCGATATCTGGCTGGGAAGGGATTTTTCGACGCTTTTGATCACCGGCCCAAACACCGGCGGCAAGACAGTTTCGTTAAAGACGCTTGGCTTGTTCTCGCTGATGGGGCAGGCGGGCTTGCACATCCCCGCGTTTGACCGTTCGGAACTGACGGTGTTTGACAACGTGTTTGCCGACATAGGCGACGAGCAAAGCATTGAGCAAAGCTTAAGCACCTTCTCCGGGCACATGACGAATATTGTGTCGATCCTAAGCGAGGTGACGGACAGCTCGCTTGTGTTGCTGGACGAATTGGGTGCGGGCACCGACCCGACGGAAGGCGCGGCCTTGGCTGTTGCCATTATTGAGTATCTGCACGACCGCAAAATCCGCACGGCGGTGACCACGCATTACAGCGAGTTAAAGGTGTACGCCCTGTCCAAAGAAGGCGTGGAAAACGCGGCCTGCGAGTTCAGTGTGGAAACCCTGCGCCCGACCTACCGACTGCTTATCGGCATACCCGGCAAAAGCAACGCCTTTGCCATATCAAGGCGGCTGGGTTTACCTGAGCATGTGATTGACGCCGCAAAAGAAGTCCTTTCGCAAGAGGACGAGCGGTTTGAGGACATACTGACTGATTTGGAAATCAACAGAAAATCCGTGATCATAGAGAAAGAGCGGGCGGAGCAGTTCCGCCGTGATGCGGAGGTCTTGAAGAAGGAATTTGAGAAGCAAAAGGCGCGGCTGGATGAGCAAAAGGCCAAAATTTTGACCGAAGCCAGAAACGAGGCTTTGCGCATTACGGAGGCCGCCAAATCAGACGCGGACGGCATCATCCGTGAGATGCAAAAGCTGGCCAACGATGCATCCAACCACCGCACGCTTGACGACAAACGCCGCCAACTGCGCGAAAAGCTGACCGAGGCCGAGGAGGCCGCCTATGCGCAATCTAAGCCGCAAAAGAAGCTGGCCCCCATCACACGCCCCCTTGTTGCGGGCGACCGTGTGTTTATCCAGTCCCTCGGGCAAACCGCAACCGTTATGCAGCCGCCCGACGCGGGGGGCGACATGACGGTTGAGGCGGGCATCATGAAGGTGCGGGTGAATATTACCGCCGTGGTGCTGGATGAATCCCGCGAGGAGAAAAAGCCCGAGGTGAAGCCGTATGCCCAATCCGTAAAGAAGGGCAAAGCGCAAAGCGTGTCGGCCTCGATTGATTTGCGGGGCAATATGGTGGCGGAGGCATTGGAGAGCTTGGACAAATATCTGGATGACGCGTATTTGTCGGGTTTAAAGAAGATTGAGATTATCCACGGCAAGGGCACAGGGGCGCTGCGTTCCGCTGTGCAGACGCATTTGAAAACGCATCCGCATGTGGTAAGCCACCGGTTGGGCGTGTTTGGCGAGGGCGAGGATGGGGTTACGATTGCGGAGTTGAAATGAGGCCGAAACCAAACCGTGCAAATATGCGCGGAGGAATAGGGGAAGTAGATATGGAGTTGTACACAGAGGATTTGCTGCTGCGAACGGTTACGATGGGGGACATCCGTGAAGTGGCCAGAATGTGGGAGTTTGAGCAAGGCGCTATTTCAATGAAGGAAGCGAGAGCGGCTATTGCGTACATGCAAGATGACCACACGAAAAACAAGGGCGGATGCATAGTCCATCTGTGTTTTGCTGTGTTTGAGGCGGGCGGCAAAAGCATCATTGGTTGGTGTGGTCTTGATGGTAAGGCGGAAGGGAAGCTGCATATTTTTTATTTGATAGACGCGGGTTACCGAAACCGGGGCTATGCGACACAATGCGCCGTGCGGCTTTTGACATATGCGTTTGACGATGCGCATGTTCCATTTGTTAACGGGGGGTGCGACAAGGATAATATGGCATCACGAAGGGTGATGGAAAAGGCGGGCATGAAGCAAATCGCTTATGAAGAAAATGGGGATCCCGTATTCTTTATAGGCGGGACGGGGTTGCGATTGCAGAAGTGAGGTAGAGCGATGGTCGGTATCTATTTTAGCGGAACGGGCAACACAAGGCATTGTGTGGAGTTCTTTGTCAAGCAATATGATGAACAGGCCGAGGCCTTTTCTATCGAGGATTCCGGGGCGTTGGCGGCCATTTCCGCGCATGATACGGTTGTGCTTGGTTATCCCGTGTATTTCAGCAATGCCCCCAAAATTGTGCGGGATTTTATCCTGCGAAATGGGGAAATCTTTGCAGGCAAAAAGGTGTTTGTGCTGGCCACTATGGCGATGGCCAGCGGCGACGGGGCGGGTTGTGCCGCGCGTTTGCTCAAACGGTGCGGCGCTAAAATCATCGGCGGGCTGCATCTGCGGATGCCGGATAACATCGGTGATGAAAGGGTATTAAAGAACGCGCCGCTCAAAAATCAAGCGATTGTTTTGCGTGCCGAAGGCAAAATCACGCTTGCCGCGCAAAAGCTAAAGCAAGGCGCGGCAACGAGGGACGGGCTAAACATTTGGCGGCGTGCGGCGGGGCTTTTGGGGCAGCGGCTGTGGTTTTATGCGCAAACGGCCTCCTGTAAGAACAAGCCCGTCATCAACCAAGCCAAATGCACCGGATGCGGCGTTTGCGCCGGGGTGTGTCCGATGCAAAATCTGACGGTTGCCGATGGCAAGGCCGTTTCGCGGAAGCGGTGTACGCTATGCTACCGCTGTTTCAGCCGCTGCCCGGCCAAGGCGCTGATGATTTTGGGGCGCACAGTGCATCAGCAATACACATTTGCATCGTGCAGCGGGGAGGGCGGCCATGAAGCCGATTTGCGAAATCTCGGTAACCTATGACAAAAGAGAGGTTCAAAAGGCAATATCGTGCTATCTTTTGCGCGTGCAAAAGGTTCGCGTGCTTGCCGTCTGCACATTCCCTATCTTTGCCGTTGCCGTTGTGCTGGCGCTTGTATCGGACGGGTACGCGCTGTTGGCAGGCGTGTTTGTGGTGTTGGGCGGCCTCTTTTTCGAGGTGTATTATCACAGGCCGCTGGCGCTGTATCGAAAATTTTACGCAAAGAGAAGAGGCGGGGTATACCGCTTTGGGAAAGACAACATCTCTATAACCGGTGCGGAGGTGCAAAGCCGAGTGCTGTGGTCGGTGTTCAAATCAGCGTGTGAGGTGCCCAACGCGTTTTTCTTGACGGATGATAACAAATTTGCATATGTTTTCCCCAAGGCGTGTTTGAATGACGGTGAGCATATAGAGCAATTCCGTCATATGCTGGCCGATAAATTCCCGTCCTTTAAGGAATACAAATAAAGCGCCTTTTATAAAGTTCAAGATTTATTCACAAATAATTCACGGCGAGGGGCTATAATACCACCACGGGGGTGAGTGCATGGCGGACAAAATGAAGATACTGGTGGTGGACGATGATTTGCACATCGCGGAGCTTTTGTCGCTGTATTTAGATAAAGAAGGGTACGAAACCAAAGAGGCCCACGCGGGGCGCAAGGCGCTGGAGGCATTTGCCGCGTTTTCGCCACATTTGGTGATGCTTGATTTGATGCTGCCTGAGATGGACGGCTACCAAGTGTGCCGCGAAATACGCAAAATCAGCGCGGTGCCGATTATCATGCTGACGGCGAAGGGCGAAACCTTCGACAAGGTGCTGGGGCTGGAGTTGGGGGCGGACGACTATATCGTGAAGCCATTTGACCCGAAGGAGGTTATCGCGCGGGTGAAGGCCGTACTCAGACGGTATGAAAAACGCGAGTCAACCGATGTCACCAAGCAGATTGTGGTGCCGAATATGTCGATTAATCCGTCTACCTACATCGTGACATATCACGGGGAGGCGCTGGAGCTTCCGCCGAAGGAATTTGAGCTTTTGTATTTTTTGGCGGGCCACCCCAATCAGGTGTTCACGCGGGACCAGCTTCTTGACCGCATCTGGGGATACGAGTTTTCGGGTGATACGCGTACCGTGGATGTGCATATGAAACGGGTGCGCGAGAAGCTTGCGCGGGAGGATACGTGGAGCCTCAAGACTGTTTGGGGCGTGGGATACAAGTTCGACACAGGCTATACAGGTTAGGGGCGGGCACATGTTCAATACCATTTTCCGGAAGCAATTTCTTTTATACGCGGTCACGCTTGTGGTCAGCTTTGCTTTGATCGCGGTGGGGCTTGTATCTTTGTTCCAAGGCTATTTTATCCAAAAAACCTCCGACTCCTTAGAAGAACAGGGCGCGCGCATTGCGGCATCCTATGTGCGATATATGAGTATGCCCACCATCAGCGGGCAAAACCAGTTGCTTAACGATGTAAACACGTTGGGGCAATTGGGGGCAAGCTGTATATTTGTGGATGCGTCGGGCGAGGTGGTGGCGTGCACATCGAATATCACGACCATCCAACCCGGAGATGTCATTTCCGCCGCGGGGATACAGGAAGTCTTTGACGGCATCATCATACGGACGCAAGGCAGCCTTGACGGTGTGTTTGCGGAAACGGTATTAACTGTCGGATATCCCATTATCGTCAAGTCCGTCATCGGCCAAAACGCCTCTGTTATGGGCGCGGTGTTTATGAATGCGCCTATGACCGAGGTTCACCAAACCACGCAGGACGTCATCCGTATGACGGTGATGTGTTTGCTGGTTTCGCTTGCCGTTTCGTTTGTGCTGATCTACTTTACATCGAAGAAAATCAGCAAGCCCATCCACCAGATTAACCAAGCCGCGAAGGTCATTGCGGCGGGAGATTTTGAGAAACGCCTGACGGTAAAGAGCCGTGATGAAGTGGGGCAGTTGGCGGACAGCTTCAATAACATGGCGGAAAGTTTGGAGAATCAAGAGAAAAGCCGCCGCGAGTTTATCGCCAATATATCGCATGATTTGCGCTCGCCGCTCACCAGTATGCGTGGGTTTTTGACCGCCATTATGGACGGAACCATCCCGCCGGACGGGCGGGACAAGTATCTGCAAATTGTGTTGGATGAGTCGGAACGCCTCACGAAACTGGCGAATGACATACTTGACATAAACAAGATACAGAGCTTGGAGATTGAGCTTGTCAAATCGGCGTTTGATGTAAACGAGCTGATACGAAAGACGGTGATTATGTTTGAGCCGCGTATCACAGGCAAGGGAATTGCGCTGAATGTGGCATTTGCGGACGAGCGGAATATGGTCTGGGCTGACGAGGAAAAGATACAGCGGGTGGTGTATAACCTGGTGGACAACGCCGTGAAGTTTACGGAGGAAAATGGCAGCATACAGGTGGAAACCTTCACCCGAAGCGGCAAGGTTATGGTATGTGTGCGGGACGATGGCAAGGGCATAGGGGCGGATGCACAGAAGCATATTTTCGACCGTTTCTATAAAGTGGATGCCTCGCGCGGGGAGGATAAGAAGGGCAGCGGGCTGGGTTTGTCCATTGTGCGGGCGTTTGTGAAGGCGCACGAGGAAACCATTGCGCTGGAAAGTGAGCCGGGCAAGGGCTGTGTGTTTATGTTTACGCTTACGGAGGCGTGAGGCGGCGGCGGGTTATGTGCGACATACCGCTGTCGCTTTTTGTGTGCTATACTGCAAAAAAAGGAGGGGGATGGCTATGCTTTACTTAACAAACGCGCAAGCCCGGCGGTTTTTGCTGCGCAAACACGGTTTGCTGGGCAAGCACTGTTTTATCGGCAAGCAGGGCTTGCTTGCGTATGTCAGGCAAACGGGATGTATCCAATTTGACCCGGTGGATGTGTGCGGCAAAAATCCGGAGCTTGTGCTGCAATCCCGCGTGAAGGGCTTCACTAAGGAAACTCTGTCGGAGGCGCTTTATACCGACCGTGTGCTGTTTGACTTCCCCGACAAAAACCTGTCTATTATCCCTATGGAGGATTGGCCGTATTTTGCGCGGTTCAGGCAGGCGGCGGTCGAAAACGAGAGGCGTTTCCCCGACATTCTTGGCCTTAAAGCGCAGACACGCTTGTGCATAGAGGCCCGTGGCGCGGTGAACTCGGATGAACTGAAGCTTGCGGGCGATGTGCGCTGGCATTCCGCCATACATTGGAGCAATGGCTCCAACGCCTCCCGCGCCGCGTTGGAGCATATGTATTCCACGGGCGAATTGGTTATCCACCACAAGAAAGGCGCCCGCAAATATTATGATTTGGCCGAGAGGCATGTCCCCGACCGCCTACGCAACGCCCGGGATCCTTTGCCTGTGGATGAGGCGCACAATGCGTGGCGCGTTTTACGGCGTATCGGAGCGGTTGGCCTGCTTTGGAACAAGCCGTCGGATGCGTTCCTTGGCATATGGGGGCTTAATGCGGCGGACAGAGCGCGCATATTCGGGGAGCTGCTGGCGGCGGGGCAAATCATCGAGGTGTCCGTAGAGGGGCTGAAGGACGTCTTATATGCAAGAAGCGAGGATGCCCCGCTTTTGGCAGAGGCGCAAGCGGATGCGCCCCACACCCCGAGATGCGAGCTGCTTGCCCCGCTGGATTGCTTTTTGTGGGACAGAAAATTGATACAGGCCTTGTTCGGCTTTGCCTACAAATGGGAGATTTATACGCCTGCGGCAAAGCGTGCATTCGGGTATTACGTACTGCCCCTGCTGTATGGCGACAGCCTGGTTGGGCGGGTGGAAGCGGCAAACGACACCAAAGCGAAAATGCTTGTGGTGAAAAATGTATGGTTTGAGGCAAATGTTACACCCACAAAGAAAATGCAAGCGGCGTTGGAGGCGTGCTTGGCGCGTTTTGCGCGGTTTAACGGTTGTAAGGATATCTCATTTTCGTAGGTTTGCGAGGTCAATCACCGTACTGTAAAGCGCGTTCGAACGAAAGATTTCGGCTTTGCCAATGGGTACGCGCCGCGTGCGCCTCGCGGATGTTTGTAAAATAGCCGCGCGCCATTTCCGCAACCACAGGGTCGTCGGCGTTTAGCAATCGCGCGATTTGCGGGGCAGCATCGGCAGATAAGGTGACGGCATACGCAGTCCCCGTGCCGTTTGCCGTGAAATAGCGATCCACTTGGTCTTTGGCAATGACGGCATCCATGGGCACGACGTTCAGCGTCAAATAATACACCAGCGCGAGGCAGGCGTACACGCCCACAATATTAAACCGTGGCTTTAAGATATAGAAAAACGTGGCAGCCAGCCCGACAGCTTCAAAAATCAGGAAGCCCAGTACCAAAAACCGCAAACGGGTCAGCCCGTCGCTGTTGCAATACAGCCACATGCGGTAAAACGACGAAACAAGAAGCACCATTGTTACAACGCATAAATAACAGCACAACACAATGGTGAGCTTGGCACCGCCGCCGGATTGCCCCTTGGTCAGCCCTGAGGCAACCAAAATCAGTAAAATGTTCAGCCCTGTCAGGAAAAGAAGCTCAAAGAACCCGCGGCGTGCGTAATCGGTGTACGTCAGGCCGTAGGGCAGGCTGCTTCCGCCGGCGAACAGGTACTTGAACTGGATTGCCACAAATACGGTGTAAAGGGCAAGCATGGACGAAAGAAGGATGTTTAGCACCAACAAATCACCGCCGGAGGCTTTGGCGGCCAACGGCTGTGTTTCCTTTGGCCGGTAAACAGAATAAACCACGCCGAATAAATAGAATCCTGCTGCCAGCCCCAACACTGCTTTTGCCAACGCATCGGGGCGGATAATATCCAAAGCCCGCGCCAAAAACGCCGCAGTGCCGTGAGAAAATATTTGGTCGGCGGAGGCAAGCAAAACAACCAGAAGCCCCAAAACGGGCACAGAAACGGCAACGCCTGCGGCAATACGCTTGACCAGCTTCGTATGTGACTGGTTCAGCTCTGCCCCCCATTTTAGGGGTACGGCGGCGTGTATAACCGGGCGCAAGGCGTTTTCCAGCGTGTCGCCGAGAAACCGCGGGGAAACTTCTTTTATAGGGAAGCTGCCCGTCATGCACAGGGACATTATACTGTACAAAAGCATGATTACAAAGAAATTTGGCACACGCCACATCCTGCTGCCACTGATAAACGGATGCAGTGATAATACAAAAATCGGAATAAACAGCAAAAGCGGCTTCTTGCGCGGCATCAAAAAGCATAGGCAGCCGAACTGCACAAGCACGAAAATAGGCACACTGACCCCTGCGTTTTGCGGTAAAACCAGATAGATAAAGCTGAGCGCCGAAATAAGTAAATAGCAAAGCAGCGCGCCTTTGTGTGTTTTAGTCATCTCTTATTCCCTCCGAAATTCTAAAATATCCCCAGGCTGGCAGTCAAGCACCCGGCATATTTCTTCCAAGGTCGAAAACCGCACCGCCTTGGCCTTTCCGTTTTTCAAAATGGACAGGTTTGCGGGCGTGATATCGATTTTTTCCGCCAGTTCCATCAACCCTATTTTTCGTTTGGCCATCATAACATCTACATTTACAATTATGGGCATCCTTCACACCGTCCAATCGTTTTCTTCTTTGTAGGCCACCGCTTGCTTGAACAAATCCTTCAGGGTCAGGCAAAACAGCCCCAAAAGGGCGAAGATGATGACAATAAGAACAGAGCCCATGGTAATCCAAAACACAATTTTCACGACATAGATCATAGAGATGCAAAAGCTGACAACCGCACATTTCCGAAGGCAGGTGACATTGGCTGTGATAAACGGATTGCCGCCGACCAGCGTTTTGAACATGGCCTTCAACTGCCGCAGAATATAGACGGCACACAGCCCGGAGGACACCAGAATGATTATAAACGGTATGACGGCGCCTTCGGCATATCCCCAATACCTTGTTAGCACAGGCACGGCAAACGGCACGGCGATGCAGCACAAAATGCCGCCGTAAAACATGATGTCCACCAACACCTTTGATATGCGGTGTATCAAACTGCTTTTATACACAAGCATTCCCCCTTGGTTTGTTCTGGGAATACTATAGCATCGAATAAATCAAATGTCAATATAAAATTATTGAAAAACGATAAATTTATATTGAAAAGGAGAAGCGTTGGCCGAGCTGTTTTCTTGTTTGCATTTTCGGTACGCTTATGATAAAATAAATTCTGGTTAGCTTATATTTATATACTTGTGGCGGCAAAGCCATGTGAATAAGGAAGGACATGATCTTATGACACAAATCGAAAGAACCACCATCGATACCCTCCGCCTTTTGTCGGCGGACACCGTGCAAAAGGCAAACTCTGGCCATCCCGGCCTGCCTTTGGGCGCGGCCCCTGCGGCCTATGCCGTTTGGGGGAAGCATATGAAGCACAACCCCCAAAATCCCGTTTGGCGTGACCGCGACCGGTTTGTGCTGTCTGCGGGGCATGGTTCGTCGCTCCTGTATTCCTTGCTGCACATTTTCGGATATGGCTTGACCATGGACGATATGCAAAATTTCCGCCAGTGGGGCAGCCTTACACCCGGGCACCCGGAATACCGCCACACCCCCGGCATCGAGGTCACCACAGGCCCGCTTGGCCAAGGCATTGCCAACGCCGTGGGCTTCGCTTGGGCCGAGAACTATTTGGCGCACAAATTTAACAAGCCCGACTGCCGATTGGTTGACCATTACACCTATGTTTTGTGCGGCGATGGCTGTTTGATGGAGGGGATTTCCGCTGAGGCGGCCTCTTTGGCGGGCACGCTGGGCTTGGGCAAATTGGTTTTGCTATACGACTCCAACAACATCACCATCGAAGGCGATACGGACATTGCCTTCCGCGAGGATGTGGCCAAACGCTTCGATGCATACGGCTGGCACGTGCAGCGGGTGGAGGACGGCAACGATGCGGAGGCCATTTCAGATGCCATTGCCGCCGCCAAGGCCGCAGCGGATAAGCCGTCTTTGATCGAGGTGCGCACCCAAATCGGTTTCGGCGCACCCAACAAGCAAGGCAAAGCCTCTGCGCATGGTGAGCCTTTGGGGGCGGATGAACTTGCGCTTGCCAAGGCAAATTTCGGTTTTGACCCGGAGAAATCCTTCTGTGTGCCCGATGAGGTGTATGCGGATGTGCGCGCCAAGATGCAGGCTAATGCCGCCAAAGAGGCGGATTGGAACGCGGCCGCGGCGGAGTATGCCAAGCGTTACCCTGCGGATTATGCGGAGTGGGAGAGCTGGTTTAGCAAAGATTTGCCCGTGGATTTATTGAATGATGAGGATTTTTGGACATACGAAGGCGACCTGGCCACGCGTATTTCCTCTGAAACCGTGCTGAACAAAATCTGCCACAAGATACCGAATTTGTTTGGCGGTTCGGCCGACTTGGCGCCCTCTACCAAAACCATTATGAAAGGGCGCGGCGATTACTCTCTTGAGGATCCGACAGGGGCCAATTTGCATTTCGGCATTAGGGAGCATGCGATGACTGCCATCGCCAACGGCATGGCGCTGCATGGCGGACTGCGCCCCTATATCGCGGGATTCTTCGTGTTCAGTGACTACATGAAGCCCGCCATGCGTCTGTCTGCCTTGATGGGCCTGCCTGTTATCAGCATTATGACCCACGACTCAATAGGTGTGGGCGAGGATGGCCCCACCCACCAGCCGGTGGAGCATTTGGCCGCGCTTAGAAGCATCCCGAACCATACGGTTATCCGCCCCTGTGACACAAATGAAACGGCGGCGGCGTGGTATCTGGCGCTGACGCGTGCTGATAGCCCGACTGCGATTGTGCTGTCCCGCCAGAACTTAACCTTGCTTCCCGAAACGGGCAAGGGTGCGCTTAAGGGCGGCTATATCTTGAAAGATTCGGCCAAGGCCGTTCCTGATATGATTTTGATGGCCACAGGTTCCGAGGTGGAGCTTATTTATAAAGCGAAAGACATCCTTCTGGAAAAGGGGATTGATGCCCGCGTGGTCAGTATGCCTTCGTGGGAAGTTTTTGAGGAACAGAGCTGTGAATACAAAGAAAGCGTGCTGCCCAAGGCCGTGCGCAAACGCTTGGCGGTGGAGGCGCTTTCCTCCTTCGGCTGGCATAAGTACACGGGGCTTGACGGGGCGGTTATGTCGGTAGATGCCTTTGGGGCATCTGCGCCTGCGGGCGTGTTGTTCAAGGCGTATGGGTTCACTGTAGAAAATGTGGCGGCCGAGGCAATGAAGCTGTAAAGCTATAAAGATAAGCGCCTTTCCTTTGCGGCGGCTCATATGGCTGCGAGGAAGGGCGCTTTTGGCAGACAGTAAAGGGGGCGTTGCAATGAAGCAGACCATACAACAGCTGGCAGTTCGAAATCTGATGGCAACCGGGGTGGTGGCCGCCATCGTGGTTGTGCTGATGGCAAATGTGATTGCCGCCCAATCCGCGGGTGTTGTGAACCTGATTTTTCCGCCGCGCACACTGGATGTGGCGCAGGCGGCGGCGGACAGCCCATTGATTAGCCTGACATTCGGCCCATCGGAAACCGCCATGAGCGCAGGCTTTTATAACGGTGCAAAGATATACGAGCCGACAAATGACCTAAACCTGCTGCAATGGCATTTGTTTAACGGCAAATACGTGCAAAATGGCCGATATGTATTTTCTGTAACGCCCGATGCGGCATACGAGTTGGGTTTGGGATACGAAACGGCGCTGTATGACGGCTTTGTTGAAATCATGCGGGAGCTGTCGCATCAATATGTGCTTTTTGAACTTGACGGCGTTTTGTTTTTCGCCAAGGTGCCGCATGGGGTAGAGATAGCGGACGGCATGACCATGAAGGGCAGCCTTGTGCCGTTTCCCGCTGAGGTGATCCAATTCATGAAGGCGGCATATGTTGGGGCTGAACCCCTTGAAAATGTATTTGCATACCATCTGGATACAACGAACACGTTCACCTTCGAAGGGTTGGGCGATACGCTTTTGTCGCTTATCTGTGCGGGCATTGCGTTGTGGCTGACTATTTCTATAGCCGTGAAAATTGTTTTTGCCGAAAAGAGGCCTCTGTATAAGCAGATAGCGATGTTTGGCGCGGATATAGAGGCAATTAACAGCCAGATGCCGGACGCCAGGCGCGTTGGACGGTGGTATATCACTAAAGATTGGGCAATCGCCCCAGGGCTGTTTATATCAAGGATAACCAGAAACATTTGACGACGACCAACGCCCCTTTGTGTGCCGGTGCGGCAAGCAGGGGGGCGTTTATGGTGCGCGGCCATCAAAAATTGTTAGGCATTCCCGCTTGTATCGGAACGCATAATCTGATACACTCATTGAGGGCGGTGTATGCACAGGCCTATTCTACAGATAACGGAGAAAAACCATGAAAATATCAGAGCAAGCCCATATTGTTAAAACAAAACGCATTTTTGAACGGAGGATGGAAGCATGCTTCTCCGCGATTCCGGAAGCCGAGGCGCTTGTGGCACCGTATATCCCGTCTTTGTACCGCCGCTATTTATACACGGCCGTGGTGCGGAATACATATGTCACGCCCGCCGCCATCATGCGCCATGGGACGGATTGGTTTGAAACAGGTATGGCCATGCCCCATGCAAGGCAGGGTGAGGCGGGTATAACGTATGCCACGCTGGCCTACACAATCGAAGAGCATCCTGTGTATTCGGATTTGGAAGTTTTGCTGGATACATTTGAAACCCCGCATGATCTTAAACAAATGCATACTTGGGCGGATGCGGCGTTTTTGTCGCGCTTCTCTATCCCCGATATTACCTATCTGGCATTTTTGACGGCCACCGCCATGCGTCTGGAGTTTTTGCGGTTTCCGCCATCCATTTACGCTGTTATGGCGCAAACCGCACCGCGTCGGGCGTGGAATGAGTTTATCGCGCTGGAGCCAACCACGCGGCTGGCGCAAATCACGCTGGTCACGCTGCGCGCGTGCGCCGAGCAATTGATGTCCCTCGTCCCCGATATGCAGATTGAGGCGCGCGATTTGGAAGTGGTGATGCATTCGCCGCCGCACTTGGAGATGTTGAAAGAGGATTTGTTTCTGGACTGGAAGGCGCGCATATTTCAGATGTCGATAGATGCCGACGGGGAAGAAGGGGCGGCGCTTGTCGAGCGGCTTAACGAGGCGTATGAGTCTTTGGTATACGCGTTCGGCATTATAATGGATCAATCCTTCTATACGCCCTTGGGCTTTTTTCTGCAATTGATTCAGCCTATATACCAAACAGGCACCTCGCCCACACGCGCCTGCACACGGCTGTACGAGGCGCTGATGACAGGCGGTGAAACGGAGTCCGCTTTGTATGTGCCTGTGGGCACCCATGCATACACCGCGCTTGGCGCGGCATTTTTGGCGGGCGGGAGGCAACCGTATCAGCCTGCGGCCCCGCGCCACGAAGCCGATATCACCCCGATTTGGAAGGCGCTTTCAATGAAAACAGGGCAAAAGGCGCTGCAAGAAGCCGTTTTACAAGGCGTGCCCACCGAAGAACGCATATACATATTAAAGGCGGCATGGGCAGAGGAAGAGTCTTGCTGCGCATTTATTGCCGTGTCGGAGCTTGCCCCGTTGGAGGCAATTCATGGCTATTTTGCGCGCATCTTTTGCTTTGACCATATGTGCGCATACAGCTTTTTCGCGGGGGAGGAGGCCAACCCTTTTATAGAATACACAGGCGGGGAAAACG
>JGI994J12354_10002212_pt1 | contig 19143 bp, 17 predicted proteins | sample IntmicLarv3ML3BL_FD_12354 | JGI IMG/M metagenome (IMG submission 12354)
GGGTTTATAAGAGAAGGAGCGCTTGCAGATTCACATATAGAGTCGATAATCGGTGAAAATGTAAAGTTGATAAAAGAGTTTATAGATGAGGAACAGCCTGTAATTGCATTTAAAGATGCTCATACAACAGAAAGTACAGAGTTTCAAAGCTTTCCTCTACATTGTATACAAAATAGCAGTGAATCTGAGCTTATTGATGAGATAAAACAATTTGAAGAGGACATAATTATTTTTGAGAAAAATTCTACAAGTGGAATGTTTGCAAAAGGCTTTATAGAGTACCTTAATAGCTTAAAGGAACTTGAACAGGTGGTGATAACAGGTTGTTGTACGGATATATGTATTACAAATCTTGCAATACCAATGAAGAATTTCTTTAATCAGAATAATTTGCAAATAGATGTGATTGTGCCTCAAAATGCGGTTGATACTTTTGACGCACCAGCTCACAAAAGAGAAGAATATACTGAAATGGCATTTAAGCTTATGAAACAGGCAGGGATTAAAATACACGATTAAACAGAGGGGTTTTGATTATATGAAGAATTTAGTTATGGATTATTATCAGCTTACAATGTCATATTCTTATTTCAAGAATAATAAATATGGTGAAACAGCATATTTTGATATGTTTTACAGAAAAAATCCAGACAAGGGCGGATATGTAGTGTCTGCCGGATTGGACGAGGTTATAGATTATGTAAAGGATTTCCAATTGGATGACAGTGACATAGAAATGCTTAGAAAAAAAGGTGATTTTGACGAGGCATTTCTAAAATATTTAAGTGAACTGAGATTTACAGGTGATTTATATGCAGTGCCGGACGGAACGATAGTTTTTCCAAATGAACCACTGATAACTATAAAAGCAAATATAATAGAGGCACAGCTTTTGGAGACAGCACTTTTGCTTCATAAGAATTTTGCCAGTCTTATAACTACAAAGGCGGCAAGGGTGGTTGCGGCGGCAGACGGTAGAAGTGTTATGGAGTTTGGTACCCGAAGGGCGCATGAGGCGGAAGCGGCGGTAAAGGGTGCAAAATATGCGTATCTGGGAGGTGCCGTAGGCACCGCATGTGTACAGGCGGAAAAAGAATATGGTATAACCTCATTGGGAACAATGGCACACAGCTATATAGAATCTTATGGCAGTGAATATGATGCGTTTTTGAATTATGCAAAAACATTTCCTGATAAAAGTACATTTCTTGTAGATACCTATGACACATTGAAAAGCGGTGTACCTAATGCGATAAGGGTCGCAGAAGACTATCTTATACCAAATGGATACAGACTTAAAGGTATAAGACTTGATAGCGGAGATCTTGCTTATCTATCAAAGAAAGCAAGAAAAATGCTTGATGAAGCAGGGCTTAATGATTGTAAAATAGTTGCTTCAAATTCTCTTGATGAATTTCTCATAACGGATTTACTTATACAGGAAGCAGAAATAGATATTTTTGGGGTTGGAGAAAATCTTATAACAGCAAAGAGTGACCCCGTCATTGGGGGTGTATATAAGCTTGTTGCACTGGAAGAAGTTTGTACTAAATCTGGAAAATAAAATTGTGCCTAAGATAAAGCTTTCTGAAAACATAGGCAAGATTACAAATCCAGGATACAAGAAATTGTATAGATTTTACGATAAGGATACAGGCTATGCATTGGGTGACCTAATTGCTCTTTATGATGAGGTTATTCCGAATGACGGATATACACTTATAAACCCTGTAGAAGAGTGGAAAACTAAGGACATTTCAAATTATGTGGTGAGGGAACTGCAGGAAACCATTATAAAGAATGGAAAACTTGTATATGAACTGCCGTCAATTGAAGAATCACGGAAAAATCTAAAAAAAGAGCTTAGTACAATGTATCCTGAGGTAAAAAGATTTCACAATCCTCATGAATATTATGTTGACTTATCAAGAAAGCTTTTGGAATTAAAGAAGGACTTAATCAGCGGTTTGAGAAAGATCACTCAGAAAGGGAAATAATATGTTTGATGCAAAGAAGACAACAGAGGGAATAATAGAATTTATTAAAAAATATTTTTTAAAGAGTAACCTTAAAGGGGTGGTTCTCGGAATAAGCGGAGGAAAGGACAGCGCTGTCGTAGCTGGGCTTTTCTGTAGGGCACTTGGAGCCGACAAGGTTATAGGTGTTACACTTCCGTGTCACTCAAAAAAAGAGGATAAAATTGATGCAGTCAAGGTGAGTGAGTATTTTGGATTCAAACTTTTTAATTTGGATCTAACAGAAACCTATAATACATTTACAAAAGAGTTTGATAAAAATTTCAGTGAGCTGGGTATTGAAATGGAAATGCTGAAAGACAGTAATATAAACTTGAAACCAAGATTACGTATGGCATCTGTTTATTATATTGCGCAGGCTTTTTCAACTTTTGAAAGTGCAGGTTACATAGTTGCAGGAACATCAAATATATGTGAGCTCTATGTGGGATACTTTACAAAAGGTGGAGATAATATTCATGATATAAGCATTCTTGCAGATTTAACTGTGCAAGAGGTAATTGCAGTTGGTGATTATATAGGGGTGCCAAAAGAGGTTTTGTATAAGGTGCCAAGTGATGGAATTTCAGCGCTTACTGATGAAGAAAAACTTGGTGTGAAGTATGATGATATAGCAAAGGTTATTTATGGTGAGGAAGTAGAAGAAGAAACTTACAGAAAGATAGAAGCCCTCCATAAGAGAAACAGTCACAAATTTAATTTGCCTAAATATATCAAGGACGAGGAGTGATAATGTTAGAAAATACTGAAAGAGAATTTTTGCAAAATTATAATCCTGATAAATATGAAAACCTGCCGTTTCCGTAGACATTGTTCTCTTTTCTGTATCTAATGGTGAAAGGGAAAGTTATAGAAGACTTCCTGAAAAATCCCTAAGTATACTCCTTGTAAAGAGAGATATACTGCCCTTTAAGGATACACATTCTCTTCCTGGCGGATTCATAAAAATGACAGAAACCCTTGATGAATCGGCGGCTCGGGTATTGTCAAGCGAAACAGGTTTACAAGATATTTATCTTGAACAGCTTTATACATTCAGTGATATTGATCGTGATCCAAGAATGAGAGTTATAAGTACATCATATATGGCGCTTGTAGATAAAGACAAGGTAGGACAGATAAACTTAGAGGCTAAGTGGGTTAATTTTGACAGTGTTATGGAAAATGAAGATACTTTGGCGTTTGACCACTCAAAAATTATTGATATGGCATATAATCGTTTGAAAAATAAGCTTGAATATTCTGACATTGTTTTCAATTTAATGCCTGAAGAATTCACCTTGAGAGAATTGCAGCAAGTATATGAAATAATATTGCAGAAAAAACTTTTGGATCCAGCATTCAGAAGGATAATAGCCAATAAAGTTGAAGGTACAGGAAGATATAGAAAGAGCGGCGGACACAGACCGTCAGAGCTGTTCATAAAAAAAGAATGATGAATATTAAAAAGGTTTCTTGGAAAAACTATTATTGCAGCATCAGGAGGTGTTATGGATAATAAAAGAGACAAGAAACTTTTGGATGTTGAAATGGGAGAGGATACCACAAAATACGGGGAGTTTATAGCCTCTTTCCATTCATGGATTACACCAGACCAGCAGAGAAAATCTGCGAAAAAACTGGAAAATCCGGGCAGTGAAAATGCCCAAGAGAACGGACATTAAGAACTAAGACTTTGCGATTAATTCCTTTAAAAGGTTTGTTTCCAATGGAAGCAGACCTTTTAATTCTATAGAATCAGAAAAATCCATAGCAGCATTTGAATAGAGAAATGCAGTGTCTTTGCTGTCATTTATAAAATATTCATAATAAGCACGAACGCGCAGACTTGATATATTATAGCTTTTCTCAAGGGAATCCTTAACCCAATTGTAATAACGCATAGCTTTTCCCTTATTTCCCTTTACACATGAGATAAAACATAATTCGTAAGCAATATAGTTATATAATTTTGAATCAGGTGATAGAACCTCAGGGTCCTCATACAAATTTATATATTTTTCAAGAAAATTTGAATATGTGAGAACACCTCGAGTATCTTTACTGTCAAGAGCTTTATAGTAGTGAAAGAGCGCAAGCTGCAAAGGGTAAGTGTTCTTAAAATCCGGAATGTCATTAATGTTAAGTTCTTCCAATGGAATATCTGCAGGACGTTCATTTGTATTTAAAGCCAAAATAACATTGTTTTCCAGCAAATATTTTTGCGCAAAAGGAGAACCTTCAAGTATGCTCCATAAAATTTTTCCGTCATTTGGGGATTCGCTTGAAAAATATGATGACAAATTTATACATGCATTCAGAATGAGCGCAACGGAAATTGTCAATTGGAGCAATTTATATAATGGTTCGGAAAAGATTGAAAATGAGAAGAAAGAAATAATCAGAACCAAGCTTATAAATAAATTTGCCAATATACCGCTAAAATAGTAAAAACCTTGTTGAGTAAGGGTTACCGGTTTCTTTGATGGAATCATACTGAAATCAAGTGTTTTACGGGAAATATATTTGTATCCAAGAATATTTCCTGCAATCATGTGCCCTAAATTGTGTATAAGAATTGAAACTGCAACACCTAAAAATACAAAGAGAAAAGCGATTCCAAAAGAAGGTATTGAATATCTATTTGAATCGAGAAATTGAGATATAACAAGACCCACCAAGAATCCTGATATCATAAAAACTACTGATGTTGCATATACAAGTGAATTTTTCACGGCTCGGCGAATGGACATATAATCTCCTCTCCAAAATAAATGCACTATAATAATATATCCTTGTACATAAAGTTGCAAGAAAAAATAAAAAGTATTGATTTTTTCTTGAAAAAAGTTGATTATAATTATATAAAGGAAATTAATGTAAGTAAGGCGGTGGATGAAATGATTTGTCAAAATTGCGGAATTAAAAATGCAACAGTACATTTTACTAATATAAATGGGGAAAAGATAACAGAGTACCATTTGTGCGAGTTGTGCGCAAAGGAAAAGGGTATTACAGTAAATATGGGAATAAATGACCTTGTATCAGGTTTTTTCGGAATGAAACCTCAGGGAGGAAAACAGATTTTAAAATGTGATTTTTGCGGACTGACTCAGAATGAAGTGAGTAAAAGAGGTAAAGCAGGCTGTGCCAATTGCTATAGTGTGTTTTCTGAAATTTTGATTCCTATTGTAAGGAAAGTTCATGGAACGGATATTCATATAGGTAAGCAAGCGAATTTATCTGGTAAAGTTACAGAAAAAACATCAGGTGAAGGTAACATAAAGGAGCTCAAAGAGAAAAAGGAAGATAATAGAATAGAAGACCTTGAAATACAGATGAAAACAGCAATAACAGAGGAAAATTATGAAAGAGCTGCCGAATTGAGAGATGAAATAAGAAAACTAAAGGAGGAAGCATAAGGTGAGTATCTGGAATGAATTAACTGGAAAAGATAGTGATGTAGTTATAAGTAGTCGTGTGCGATATGCAAGAAACTTGTCAGGCTTCCCTTTTACACATGCGGCAAAGATGGCATCACTTGAAGAAATATTAGATAAAGTGAAAACCTCAACAGAAAAAATGAAAATAGCCTCAAATCTTAAATGGATAGATTTGAGAAAGACCACACTCATTGATAGATATTGTCTTATTGAAAAACATCTTATGAGTCCGGAAATGCTTATTGGAAAACATCCGTCTGCGTTGATTCTCAACAGTGATGAAAGCCTTAGTGTTATGGTGAATGAGGAGGATCATTTAAGAATACAAGCAATATTGCCAGGATTGCAAATGGATATGGCATACAAAATGTGCAATGATTTTGAGGAACAGCTTGGCTCAAAACTGGATTATGCTTTTGATGATAAACTGGGGTATCTTACAAGTTGTCCCACAAATCTTGGAACAGCCATGAGAGTATCTGCTATGATGCATCTGCCCGCGATGGTGGCGATGGGAGTGATAAATAAAATTCTTGAGGCTTGCGGAAAGATAGGTGTGGCTGTAAGAGGTGTGTATGGCGAAAATTCCGAAGCAGAGGGAAACATTTTTCAAATATCAAATCAGGTTACACTGGGACGTAAAGAAGATGATATAATATCAAATATGACACATATAGTCGGGCAGATAATAGAGCAAGAGAGAGCTCTTAGACAGAAAATGTATAATGACAGCAAAATAGGCACGGAGGATAAAGTTTTTAGGGCATATGGAGTTCTTTCAAATGCAAGAAGTGTCACATGTAATGAGAGTATGGATTTGATTTCTTGGATAAGATTGGGAATTTACATGAACATAATTGATTTTGTAAATCCTGTAAAAATGAATACCCTGCTTGTGGATATACAACCAGGAAATATACAGAAAAGGTATGGTGAAAATCTGAGTGCAGAGGAACGGGATGTTAAAAGAGCAGATTTATGCAGAGAAATGATAAGAAGAGAACAGATATGAACATGATGGAGGGAGAAATATGAATTTTACGGATAAAGCACAAAAAGCGTTGAACATTGCAAAAGATATAGCGTTGCAGCTTGGACACAACTATATAGGAACAGAGCATTTGCTTTATGGGCTTGTTAAAGAAGGAACCGGAATTGCCGCAAAAATATTGCTTTCACAGGGTGTTGATGAAGAGAAAATAATCAATGGAATAAGAGATGTAATTGGGACGGGAGCACCCTTGAAAGGAGTTATGCCGGAATTGACCCCTAGAGGGAAACGTGCATTGGAAAATGCTGTGTTTGAGGCAAGACAAATGGGGATAAAATTTGTTGGAACAGAGCACATTTTGCTTGGTATTATAAAGGAGAGCGATACTGTTGCGGCACAAATAATAATGGATTGCGGAGTTGACCAAAGAGTATTCTTTGATGAGTTTGCAAATCTGCTTAATGTGGAAACTTCGTCAGGGAAATATGCGTCTTCACAGGAAGATGATTTTGAAGATAATACAGGAAACACACCATCACTTAATAAATTTGGCAGAGATCTTACAAAACTCGCAAGAGAGGGCAAATTTGACCCCATTATAGGCAGAGATAGTGAGATTGAAAGGGTTATACAGATTTTGAGCAGAAGAACCAAGAATAATCCATGTCTTATAGGTGAACCAGGAGTTGGTAAAACAGCCATAGCTGAGGGGCTTGCACAGAAGATTGTTGAGGGAAATATTCCGGAACTTTTGAAAAATAAACGTGTGGTGACCTTGGATTTGTCGTCAATGATTGCTGGTTCAAAATATAGAGGTGAGTTTGAAGAACGTATAAAAAAAGCTATTAATGAGGTTATAAATGATGGGAATGTTATACTTTTTATAGATGAATTGCATACTATTGTTGGAGCAGGTGCGGCAGAGGGTTCATTGGATGCCGCTAATATTTTAAAACCTTCACTTGCACGAGGTGAATTGCAGGTAGTTGGAGCGACCACTCAAAATGAATACAGAAAATATATAGAAAAGGATTCGGCACTTGAAAGAAGATTTCAGCCTGTAAATGTGGGAGAACCGTCAGAAGAGGAGGCATTGCTCATATTAAAAGGTATTAGAGATAAGTATGAGGCACATCACAAGGTTAAGATATTGGATGAGGCATTGGAAGCGGCAGTCAAGTTTTCGGCAAGGTATATAAGTGACCGCTTTCTGCCAGATAAGGCTATAGATTTGATAGATGAGGCATCTTCGAGAAAACGTATTAAAGCATATACTGCAACTCCAGAAATTAAGGAACTTGAAGCAAAAATAGAAAAGCTAAGGGTTGAAAAAGAGGATGCTATCAACAGTCAGGAGTTTGAAAAAGCGGCAAATTTCCGTGATGAAGAAAAGAGTGCTGTTGAAACTCTTAATGATATTAAGAAGGTTTGGAATGTGAAAAATGTTTCCAATTCAGGAGTAGTGGATGAAGAGGATATTGCTGAGATAGTTGCTTCATGGACAGGAGTTCCGGTTAAAAAGCTTTCAGAAGATGAGAGCGAAAGACTTATAAATATGGAGAAAACCTTGCATGAAAGGGTTATTGGTCAGGATGAAGCGGTTACAGCAGTTTCAAAAGCTATAAGACGATCAAGGGTAGGTCTAAGAGACCCTAAACGTCCAATAGGTTCGTTTATATTTCTCGGACCGACAGGGGTAGGTAAGACAGAACTTTGTAAGGCATTGGCAGAGAGTCTTTTTGGTGATGAAAATGCAATGATTAGAATTGATATGTCCGAATATATGGAAAAACACAGTGTGTCGCGTTTGGTTGGGTCTCCTCCGGGATATGTTGGACATGAAGAGGGCGGACAGCTTACAGAAAAGATAAGGAGAAAACCGTATTCCGTGGTTCTCTTTGATGAAATTGAAAAAGCACACCCTGATGTGTTTAATATGCTTTTGCAGATACTTGAAGATGGAAGGCTTACAGATTCACAGGGTAAAACTGCTGATTTCAAGAATACTATTATAATAATGACTTCAAACGCCGGAGCACGTGAGATTACAGAACAGAAGAAACTTGGTTTTTCAATGGTATCGGAGGAAGAAACAATTCCATATGCAGATATGAAGAAGAGGGTTCTTGATGAGGTGAAAAAATTGTTCCGTCCTGAATTTATCAATAGGGTGGATGAACTTATAGTATTTCATCCGCTTACAAGGGATAATGTAAGAAAGATATCTGCACTTATGAGTAAATCATTGGTAAAGAGAATGTCAGAAAATCTGATTGATATAGAATTTACAGATAAAGCATTTGATTATATTGCTCAAAAAGGTTTTGATAAAATGTATGGTGCAAGACCTCTTCGCCGAGTAATTCAAAATGAGGTTGAGGATGTTTTGGCTGAAAAAATGCTTGAAGGAAAAGTTAAAGCAGGGTCAAAACTGATAATAGATGCTGATGAAAATAAACTTATAATGAAACCTAAAGCAAAGCGTGTGTCTAAGATGGAGAGTGCACCTAAGAAAAAACGAGGTGGCGCAAATGGCGAAGAGTAAATCAATATATGTTTGCGGTGAGTGCGGGCATGAGAGTATAGGCTGGCTTGGAAAATGTCCGGTTTGCAGTGAGTGGAATACCTTTTTTGAACAAAAGATTACAGAGGTAAAGAGTAAGGGGCGAAAAGGTATAGGTGATGCGGCAATAACAGGGAGAGTTAAAGCCTATAAGATATCTGAGGCACGAGAACTTTCTGAAAAGGAGACAAAGCAGGGGAGCAGTACAAGAATAAAGTCAGGAATAGGCGAGTTTGACAGGGTTTTAGGCGGAGGAATTGTGCGCGATTCGCTGATACTTGTCGGAGGAGATCCAGGAATAGGAAAGTCTACAATATTATTGCAGATTGCGGGAAAAATAAAGGATACTGCATCTGTATTGTATGTATCAGGTGAGGAGTCTGTTTCCCAAATTTCCATGAGAGCTGAGAGATTGAGTATTGAAAGTGAAGAACTTTTACTTCTTTCAGAGACTAATTTTGAAGCTATTGAGATGTATATTGACGAGGTTAAACCTGAAATAATAGTTATAGATTCCATTCAGACTGTGTTTATGCAGTCAGTTGATGCCATACCAGGAAGTGTTTCACAGGTAAGGTCAATTACTGCGGCATTGATGAGGATTGCCAAGAATAATAAGATTGCAATTTTTATTGTCGGGCATGTTACAAAGGATGGAAATATAGCAGGACCTAAAGTTCTTGAACATATGGTGGATACAGTGCTGTACTTTGAGGGTGATAACCATATGAACTACCGGATTCTGAGAGGCGTAAAGAACAGATTTGGTTCAACAAATGAAATAGGTATTTTTGAAATGAGAGAAGAGGGCTTGCAGGAGGTTCCCAGCCCTTCCGAGAGTATGCTTAGCGGAAGACCTGTGAATGAACCAGGCTCGGTTGTTGTGAGTACAATAGAAGGTTCGCGTGCTATGCTTGTTGAAGTTCAGGCTCTTGTCAGCGCAACTGCATTTGGTAACCCGAGAAGAATGGCAACTGGTTTTGATTATAACAGGATGTCATTGTTGCTTGCTGTTCTTGAAAAGAAGATAGGCATTATGGTGGGAGATAAGGATGCTTACATAAATGTGATAGGAGGACTTAAACTTACAGAGCCTGCCTGTGATTTAGGGGTTGCGGCTGCACTGATATCAAGTATTAAGGAAATTTCCTGTGACCCGCATACAGTATATATAGGTGAAGTGGGGCTTGCTGGTGAACTGCGTTCAGTCAGCCAAATTGAAAAACGTATAGGTGAGGCGGCACGAATGGGATTTAAAACTATTTTCATTCCTAATAGCAATTATGAGGCGTTGGAAAAGATGAAGACTAATGCTTTGAAAAATGTGAAGCTTGTTCCTGTGAAAAATATAAGTGAGGTTGTTAAGTTTTTTTCAGCAAAATATTAAATTATTATAAATTATGATTGTGTTGCGTTGACATGATTTGTAAAATTATAGTACAGTGATTTAAGTAAACTAATTTTTGGAAAGAAGGATGACTAATGGGACTTGATGATAATAATATGGAAACACCTGAAAATCAGATTTCTCAGGATGAAAACCAGACTGATAAACAGATAGATAGCAATGCACAAACTGGTCAAACTGCTCAGACATACAATCATGAACCGCAGGCTATGCCGGCTCAGCCAAACCAACAAAATGTGTATCAACAGCCTGTTGGTCAGCAAAATGCATATCAGCAACAGCCAAATCAGCAGAGTGTATATCAACAGCCAAATATGTATCAGCAAAATCAATACAATCAACAAAGTCAGTATCAGGGTCAGAATCAATATCAAGCTCAGGGTTATTATAATTCATACAATAAACCTGTACAGCCTATGCAAAATATGCAACCGCAGTCTTTACAATCTGAACAGTCTGTTGATAAAGAAAAGAGCAAGGGTGTGAAAGGATTTTCTCTTGCGGCATTGATGTTGGCGTGTGTAGCTATAGGATGTATTTTGTCATTGGTGCTTATAGTATTCGTACCTAATACTAATAACAGTATGTTGGCAACTCTTGCGAAACGTTATGGAAATAGTGAAACTACAATTATCAATAATGGAGAGGGCGGAGATATAACAATTAAAGATGAAACAACATCTGTTGCTGCCGCTGTTTACGCAAAAGCGTCAAGGTCTGTTGTTGGAATAAGTGTTGTGACAAAATCGGCTCAGTTTTGGGAAGCACCAGAAGCTGTAATAAGTGAAGGTTCGGGGGTAATATATTCTGAGGATGGATTGGTAATTACAAATCATCATGTTGTAAAGAGTGCGATACAGGATTTGAATATACGTAGCAATTGTGAAGTGAGAATTTATTTGGATACTTCGTTAAAAGAACACTATGTTGCAGAACTTCTTGGATTTGATGAAAATACAGATTTAGCTCTTTTGAAAATAAAGGTAACAGGATTGACACCTATTGAATTTGCAGAACATAAGGATATAAAAGTTGGAGAAACCGCAATTGCTATAGGAAGTCCCGGCGGATTGCAGTATATGAATTCTATAAGTGAAGGAATTGTGAGCGGAATTGATAGAGATATTGAAACCAGTGATAGTATTTCTTTCTCATTGATTCAGACTACAGCTGCTATAAATCCCGGAAACAGCGGAGGGGCATTGCTCAATAGCAGTGGGCAGTTGATAGGAATCTGTGTTATTAAAATTGCGTCCGCAGAATATGAAAGTATGGGATTTGCAATAAATTCAGATACAATTAAGACGGTGATGAATACAATTCAGACAGATGGAGTAGTTCGTCATCCTAAGTTGGGTGTTACAATAAGAACTGATTATGACAGCACAATTGCAAATAAGTATAATTATCCGGAAGGTGCATATATATACGAAGTTGCAGCAGATTCCTGTGCTGATAAGGCTGGTATAAAACCAAATGATATAATTGTTCAGTTTGGTGAAAAATCAATTAAGTCAATGGGTGATTTGAAAAAATCACTTAGTGAGCATAAGGTTGGAGATTCTGTTGTGATTAAAGTGTACAGAGTTGAAGATGAAAGAGAACTAGAAATAACAGTTATATTAGAAGCATAGTATTTATTTCAAAACACCTGTAAAATGTTGTTTACAGGTGTTTTTGTATAGATTAAGGGGATTATGATAGAGAAGATTTTAAAAGCGTTTAAGAAAAAAGATAATTTATTGGCTATACCATCACTTATACTTGTGGATATTGTGCTCTTTCATCATATGATACCGCAAATTGAAAGTACTGATTTATCCAAAAATAATTTGGCAACACCAGAGAGAAATATTGGAACGGAAAATTCAGAAACTGTGGATGCTAATGATTGGGGAAGTAAATTTGCAGATAAATTTACGGATGGAGAAGTAATTTCGGACGAAACAAGCTATAAAAGCAAAAATATAAATATTACAATAACAAAGAAAAGTGAAAATGGAGTTGTTTATTTTATTCAGGATATATATGTGCGAAAAATAGAAAATCTTCGTACTGCATTTGCACAGGATAAGTATGGGACAGGAATCACAGATTCTGTTTTAGATATAGCAGAATCAAACAATGCAATAGCCGCAATAAATGGGGATTTTTATGGTGTGAGTAGTGGTGTTGTAATAAGGAATGGTTATGCATATAGAGGGGAAACTACAGGAGATATATGCGTACTATATTACAATGGTGAAATGAAAACCTTTGCAAGAAATGAATTTGATTATGAAAGAGAAAAGATTGGCGCATATCAAGCCTGGGGATTTGGTCCATCACTTTTGGCAGATGGAAAGTCAAAAACTGTTTTTGACAGCACTGTAAATGTTGAAAATCCAAGGACTGTAATTGGGTACTATGAACCAGGACACTATTGCTTTATTGTTGTTGATGGAAGACAATCCGGATATTCAAGAGGAATGACTACTGCAGAACTTTCAAAGCTTGCCGAAGAGATTGGTTGTAAGGAAGCTTATAATCTTGATGGCGGAAGAAGTTCAATGATGACTTTTGATGGAAATCTTGTAAATGAGCCTTATGGAGGCGGACGTTCTGCCAGTGATATAATTTTGATTCGTGAGTGGGAGGAGTAAATGAAAAAATTTATCAAATTTCTGCCACATGTAAGTATAATAATTTCGGGTATGTATGTGGTTCTCTATATTGTGGATCCGTTTAATCCGACTATGCAGTTTATTGATAATCCCGGAACAAAGTTCCTTCTTTTAATATTGGCAATTTCATCAGTCTTTAATTCAGTAATGCTGGTTTACTACCAAAGGCGAGAATATAGGGCTTGGTTGAAGAGGCGAAGAGAAAAAGCTATGAAGAGCGCGGCGAATAGGGAATCAAGTGAGAATGGAACATTTGGTAGGGATTATTCGCAGAAATAAAGATTAATGAGATATGCGAAAGAACAGTGAATATTGAAGACTGATGAGTTACGAAAAGCAACAAGTCACTTCGCAGATTCGCAAATAACGTATAAACTGGTGTGATTATAAGGGTTGACTTTTTCACTGGAAATGGTATTATAACAAAGCAATAATTTTGGAGAGATGGCTGAGCTGGCCTAAGGCGCACGCCTGGAAAGTGTGTGAACGTTAATCGCGTTCCGAGGGTTCGAATCCCTCTCTCTCCGTCTATTCATTATGAGCCACGTTTGTTGCAGCTCATAATGGTTAAAAAGTCTTTCTTAGCTAACATATCCCACAAAATTATATTTTAGATGCTCAGGAATTTATTTTGCCAGCGAAAATACCATCATCTATAACCTGTCCACCCTTATCCACCGAAACCCAAAACGGGCGGATAATGCGGTTTTTGACAGAGCATACAGCTATATTGAGATGTATTATTAAGAGTTTTATCAAAAGCATTATTAAGAACGGAGGGGTATCAATTGTTGAGGTTTGCTGATTCGCTTGATGAAGAATTAACGGTCGATTATCCGATACAGGCAGAATCCGAGTTACGCTGTATGGGTACTCCATATAAAGATCTCACGCTTATTCGACAAAAAGATGGTGTTGATGTTTGGCGAGTGACTACCGATACAACGAGTTATGTTATGAAGTGTTTTATTAAAAAAGAATACCGCCGCGAAATAGCGAATTATGAAATACTAACATTACTCGGAATCCCCATTTTGAAAATTATAGCTTATACAGAATGTTCTTTATTGCTGGAGGATGTAGAACACAGTTATTATCGGTTAGGGACAATTGAAGATATAAATGATCCGCAAATTGCTGTATTGATAGCTCGTTGGTATAAGATTTTGCATGAAAAGGGGTTTCAATGCGATTCAATTAAATCACTCTATGATGAGTGCGATTGTTTAACAATAGAAAACATCAAAGCGATTCGAGATAAAACAGGAACAAGCGAAATCTCGGTTTGGAAGCTGATTGAAGATAATTTTACTAAAATCAAGTCTGCTGCCGTAAATTTGCCGCGAACGCTTACTTATAACGATTTTCACTACACCAATCTTGTGGTGGCGCGGGACAACACTGTTGCTCTTGTTTTTGATTACAATATGCTTGGCAAGGGGTATGTCTATGCCGACCTTCGCAACGTGACAACACATATGGATAGTGAAGAAGCACGGACAGCATTTCTTTCGGAATACGGCATTTTTGATGAAAAAGAAAAGATTGTTGACGATGTAATCTCTCCATTGATTTCTTTACATATTGCTTGTCAGCGTAAGCGTTTTCCTGATTGGGGTAATAATCTTTTAGCAGAGGTCAAAGATGGCAGATTGCAAGTAGCAGTTGAAAAATTGTTACAGATAGCGTGTACATAATCCTCACAAAGCAACCCGATTTTTTCCTATAGAATCAAACCTAAAATAAAAAACTATCGGCATATCAATGGTCAAGATAACGATGTCTCTGATATCGTACCTCCGCCGACAACAACATCGTCATCATAAAGCACAACAGCTTGTCCGAGTGCAATGGCTCTTTGCGGTTCGTCAAACTCAATCTTTACCATGCCATCAGCTATTTGCATAGCGGTTGACCATTCTTCCTGATGCTTGTACCGTATTTTTGCCTTTATTCGAACAGGTGCAGAAATTCCTTCGTATGCGATCCAATTAAAATCCTTCGCAACCAAAGTGGTGCTCAATAATTCGTGGTTTTCGCAAAGTGTGACCGTATTATTTCGTGTATCAATAGAACGAACATACATGGGAGTCGACAGAGAAAGTCCAAGTCCATGGCGCTGACCGACTGTGTAACGGATTGTACCATTGTGCCCACCGAGTATATTGCCATTCATATCAATGAAACTGCCGCTCTCATAGGCTTGCTCAGTATATTGCTCAATAAACGCCGCATAGTCACCATTTCGAACAAAGCAAATATCTTGACTATCGTGCTTTTTGGCATTGACGAAGTTTTCGCGCTCAGCTATTTCCCTTACTTTGGATTTATGCAATTCCCCAAGAGGGAATATTGTGCGTTTTAATTGTTCCTGCGTCATGGCATACAAAACATAGCTTTGGTCCTTGCTGTTATCTATAGCTTTTTTCAGCAAATAGCGATTTGACTTTTCGTTATATTCAATTCGGGCATAGTGACCCGTTACCATATAATCCGTATCAAGCTGCATTGCCCGAAGTAGAAATTTTTCAAATTTCATGTATCGATTGCAGTCTATGCACGGGTTCGGTGTTGTTCCTGATTTATATGATTCAATAAATTTGCCTATGATGTGTTTGTTAAAATCTAGTGTAAAATTAAAAATATAATGTTGCACACCGAGTTTGAATGCCACATTTCTTGCGTCATCCACATCGTCAAGAGAACAACAGGATTTTTCTATACTTTCACCAACATCTTTGTTGTTAAACAGTTTCATTGTCGCACCAATACAATCAAATCCACGTTGTTTCATCAGATAGACCGCAACCGAACTGTCAACACCGCCGCTCATTGCTATAAGAACTTTCTTTCTCATGGGCAATCACCTCTTCTTATACATTTCCTATGTGTATTATATGAATTTGGATAAAAAATTTCGTCAACTTTTAATCAGCTATCAGATTGACTTTCCGAAGCTATCAAATCTTCTAATGTAACAGAGTCTACATAATCATCTACTAATTTATAAAGCCCCTGCCAAAATCCGAGAGTTGGACAAACATCTTTTCTTTCACAAAAGTTATTTTCGTTAGATAAACAAGCAACAGGGGCTAAATCTCCTTCAATCGCCCGTATAATTTGCCCTGCTGTATATTCTTTTGGCTCTTTTATAAGCATATATCCACCCTGCGAACCTCGTTCGCTTCTAAGTAGCTTCGCTCTTTTTAGATATGTCACAATCTGTTCGAGATACTTTACAGATATACCTTGACGTTCTGAAATATCTTTTATTGTTACACGACTACCCTCTGCATTTTGTGCAATATCAATCATCATTCTAAGAGCATATCTGCCTCCCGAAGATATTTTCATGTAGAATACCTCTTTCTTTGAAAAATATAATTCCTATAATCCATAGTATACTATAGGAATTGTAGGAAATCAATCATGTAGTTTTAATGTATATTGACATAAAAAGGAAATTTGGCGTGTCAACCCAGCACTATTCCTTCATCGTAAAAGCGTTTGTGGAAATGGTGAAAAAATTCGGTACACTATGCTATGAGTTCGCAATCAGAGAAACCAAAAACATATGATGTCATACAAGATGTAGGCACAATGAAAAGCGAAATGTACATACAGGAAGTCAAGAGATATTTACAGATAGTATGATTATAAGAGCAGTTTACACCGTTCTTTTTTTATTTGAGAAATTTGAAGTTATAGATTTTACCTATTGAAACATATAAGTATTTGGAATTAGACAAATGGAAAAACCCATGATATATTTATATCATATTAAACACATAGGAAATGTATAAAAAATAAAATGATATGGAGGAAAACAAAATGGCAAACAAAAAGTACAGATTTGAAACCTTACAGTTACACATTGGACAGGAAGCGGCAGACCCAGTGACGGATGCGAGAGCCGTTCCGATTTACGCAAGCACCTCGTATGTATTCCACGATGCGCAACACGCGGCAGATCGTTTCGGACTCAAAGACTCTGGCAACATTTACGGCAGGCTCACCAACCCAACACAAAGCGTATTTGAAGAACGGATTGCGGCTCTTGAAGGAGGTGTTGCGGCGTTGGCGGTTGCCTCTGGTGCGGCGGCTGTTTCCTACACCATTCAAGCATTGGCGAAAAGCGGCGAAAATATCGTTGCGGCAAAGACGATTTACGGCGGTACATATAACTGCCTTGCGCACACACTGCCGAATCATTCGGGCATCACCACAACATTTGTTGACCCGTATACCGAGGGTGCATTTGAAAATGCTATCAACGACAAAACGAAGGCTATCTTTATTGAAAGCTTGGGCAATCCAAATTCAAACATAATTGACATCGAAGCTGTGGCGAAAATTGCACACAAACACGGCATCCCGCTTGTGATAGACAGTACCTTTGCTACACCGTATTTATTAAGACCGATTGAACACGGCGCTGACATTGTAATTCACAGTGCGACGAAATTCATCGGCGGACATGGTACAGCAATCGGCGGCGTGATTGTTGACAGCGGCAATTTTGATTGGAAAGCATCTGGTAAATATCCGTGGATATCCGAGCCGAACTCGTCCTATCACGGCATCAGCTTTTCAGATGCGGTAGGTGCGGCGGCATTTACAGTTTATATCAGAGCGATTCTGCTTCGTGATACGGGCGCAACATTATCACCATTCCATGCGTTTATATTCTTGCAAGGCTTGGAAACATTATCGCTGAGACTGGAACGCCATGTTGAAAACGCACTGAAAATTGTAGAATACTTGAATAAGCATCCACAGGTAGAAGCGGTGCATCATCCATCACTACAAAGCGAACCGAGTCACAAATTATACAATAAATATTTTCCGAATGGAGGTGGCTCAATCTTCACATTTGAAGTAAAGGGTGGCGAGAGTGAGGCAAAGAAGTTTATAGATAATCTTGAAATTTTCTCTCTTCTTGCCAATGTTGCAGATGTAAAATCCTTGGTGATCCATCCCGCGTCAACCACCCATTCACAGCTCTCTGCAGAAGAATTACTGGATCAGGACATCAAGCCGAACACGGTTCGTCTTTCAATCGGAACGGAAAATGTGCAGGATTTGATTGAAGTGCTTGATGATGCGTTTATAGCAATTATTTAGTAAGAATTAGGAGGAAAACAATATGTCAAAAATTTATAACAGTTTAGCAGAGCTTGTCGGGAACACACCGTTACTCCGATTGAACAGGTATGAGAAGCAAACAGGTGCAAATGCACAGATTTTTGGGAAGCTTGAATATTTCAATCCGGCTGGAAGCGTAAAGGACAGAATCGCCAAAGCAATGATTGATGATGCGGAAGCAAAAGAGATTTTGAAACCTGATTCGGTCATTATTGAGCCTACGAGTGGCAATACAGGGATTGGTTTTGCATCAATTGCGGCGGCAAGAGGGTACAGAGTTATTCTCACCATGCCCGAAACAATGAGTGTTGAGCGAAGAAATTTGCTCAACGCATATGGTGCGGAGCTTGTGCTAACAGAGGGAGCAAAGGGAATGAAGGGAGCAATCGCAAAAGCGGAAGAGCTTGCGGCACAAACACCAAACTCGTTTATTCCGGGGCAATTTGTAAATCCTGCGAATCCGGCGGTACACAAAGCAACAACTGGGCCCGAAATATGGAGTGATACAGACGAAAAAGTAGATATATTTGTTTCGGGAATTGGTACAGGCGGAACAATCAGTGGTGCGGGAGAATATTTGAAATCAAAAAATCCCGATATAAAAATTGTTGCGGTAGAGCCGGCAGACAGTCCTATTTTGTCAAAGGGAACACCTGGTCCGCATAAAATACAGGGAATCGGTGCGGGCTTTGTTCCCGACACACTGAACACAAGTATCTACGATGAAATTATAACTGTTTCCAATGAGGATGCGTTTGAAACAGGTCGCACGGTTGCAAAAGCGGAAGGTTTGTTGGTTGGAATTTCTTCTGGTGCGGCACTGTTTGCGGCAACACAGCTTGCGAACAATTCGGAAAATGCAGGGAAGATTATCGTGGTAATTTTTCCAGACACAGGAGAACGGTATTTATCAAC
>JGI994J12354_10002213_pt1 | contig 19136 bp, 19 predicted proteins | sample IntmicLarv3ML3BL_FD_12354 | JGI IMG/M metagenome (IMG submission 12354)
CTCGAGCCGATATCTTCGATTACATCGAAGTCTTTTATAATCAAAACAGACGACATTCTCATCTTGGTAATGTCAGTCCAAATGCCTTTGAAAGGGCGTCCGCGTAAGCTTGGCTTTTCTCTAGTAAACCGGGGGAAGTCCAGTACGATTCAGCACTTTTCTGTAGACATCTAGATTTCCTTTTGCCATAGCGTCAACAGAGAAGTCCGATATGATGCGTGCCCTACCTGCCGCGCCAAATTTCTGGCGCATTTTCTGATTTTCTATGAGTCGGCGTAGAGCTTCGATAAGGGCAGTTATATCTCCGGGTTTAATCAGGATGCCTGTCACATCATCAAGTACGACTTCAGGCAGACCACCAGCCTGCGTCGTCACAATAGGAACACAAGCTGCTGATGCCTGAAGCAGTGAGACTCCCAAACCTTCCATATCAGCTGGGTGGGCCAGAATATCCAGTCCACCCAGCCATTCAGGTAGATCAGAGCGAAACCCGGTAAATTGGATAATACTGTCCAGCTTTTTTTTTCTGACGGTTTCTGTTAATTGATTCAGAAGGGGGCCCTGACCAAAACAGATAACACGCAGTAAGGGATATACTTTGCTTAATACCTCGACAGCGTCGATCAGGTATTGATGTCCTTTCCTTGGAATAAGTTGCGCCACGATACCAATAACGATGGCATTTTCAGGAAGGCGAAATTCTTTTGACATGCGATGTCGATCAACTACATGTAAATACGGTGAAGGATCAACAGCACTTCTTACACAGGTGATTTTCTGCTCTTCAATTCCCTCGGCAATCAGAATTTGGCGAATGGCTTCTGAGATGGTGATAACATGGTCGTAAAGACGGTATTTGAGTGAAACCAGCCAGCGTGATTCTGGATTATCCACTCTTCTCGAAAGAATGCAGGGTGTGCCTGTTATTCGGGCAGCTAGACCTCCCCAAATATCAGCACCGCGGCGACTATGAAGGTGGATAACATCAGGGCGGTGTTTCCGGATAATTTTAACCAGACGACTGGTCATGCGAACATCAACATCACCTTTCATTGTTGTTTCACATACTTCGGCATACTCGGAAACATATCGTACAATGTCGGCCCCTGTGGGGCAGGCAAGAATATTCTGCATTCCCAATGAGGCTAGCCCTTCTATGATATACGCCACTTGGCGTGCGCCACCGTAAAAGTGCTTTCCCGACTCGACATGCAATATTTTCATCATTCGCCCTTCAAAGCGGATTTCAGCGCTGTCATAACATTTTCAGGTGTAATTTTCCGCAGACAGTCAAATCTGCCGTTACAGGTTGGTTTGCGCCGGCAGGGAGAACAGGGCAACCCCTGCCAGATGACTTTTGCATTTCTTCTGGTTGTATTGGTATAAGGACAGGTTGAGCCAAACAGCGCAACGGTGGGAATATCGAAAGCAATGCCCATATGAGTCAGGCCGGTATCAACACCAATTAATGCCTTTGCATTGGCAATGATGGCGACTGCTTCAGCCAACTGGGTTTGGCCGACAAGGTTAACCATATCCGGTGTGCCGGATTGGATTTCCCTTGCAGCAGCGTCATCTGCCGGACCACCAAGAAGAACCGAGATCAGTCCGGTTTTTTTTCTGACCATTGACGCAAGTGCCTGCCATGCATCAGCAAACCAGTGTTTCTGTGGTCTGGTAGTAAAGGCGGCAAAAACGATATATTTTTCTGGTTGCAAATCATGCTTTGCCAGCTTTTCCAGTGCCTGTTTTTCCGAGAGGGGGTTGAGTGACAGTGTTGGTGTAAAGTGACTATGGTTTAGTCCCAACTGTTCGGCAAGGTACAGGTATTCCGAACTGATTCGTTCAGGCTCTCCTTTTCGCGGAATGACCCTGTTCATCAGCCATTGGCTGCCTTCGCGGGATCCCAGACCGATGCGTACAGGTGCTGAAGTCATCCAGGCAAAGATGCCGCTCTTGAACAAACCCTGCAGATCAATGGCAATATCAAAACGATGCGTTTTCAGTTCAGCACCAAAAGCCCGGATTCTTTTGATGGCGTCCAGTTTTTTTCCATTTTTCCAGAGAAATTTCCATTCGGATACGGGCATGACAATACATTCGTCCACATAGGGGGAATCAGACATGAGCGCCTCATTTCCCTTTTCCATCAGCCATGCGATATGAGCATCAGGGTATGTTTTTTTTATGGCTTCTGCAAAAGGTGAAGCAAAGACAATATCACCGATAGCAGATGCACGAACGATCAGTACTTTCTTCACAGTGTCTGCATCCTGTTTATTGATGGAGCGTAACACCGAGTGTGGTGAAAATATGTTCCATATCGTTTCGCTCTGCAGCGGATTTGAAATTGATTTTGCTCCAGCCAAAGGCTATCACATTTGTTTGCTTTCCATAAATCTGTCTGGCGGAAAGCAGTGCTGTTGAGCGAACACCGACCACCATGGAGTAAGGTGTTTCCGACATGTAGGTTTCCAGCGGAAGAGCGGAGTCAATAATATGGTAGCCCGGGCGATAAAGCTCAGTATTCGGGTCTTTGGGATGTCCTTTGTAATCAATCTGTTCGATGCCACAGGATTTCAAAAAAGCATGGATATTTTCTGTCATCAGATCGCAGTCATGACGTGAAAGGAGTCCGGTATCAACCAAGGGCTGTCCAATAATCAGGGCTTTCTTTTCGTCCTGCTGTGCATGTGACAATTGATTTCCCCCGGCAAGAGGAGGAAGTTCAACTACTTTTTCTGGTGGATATTGATGCGGGAAACCATTGAGAACATAAATCCGGTCACAAAATACGGCATCGGATCCTATCCTGTCTCCGCTAAAGCACCAGTAGTCAAGACGGGAATCCACCAGTTTGCGGAATTTGCGGAAATACTGAAGAAAAACCTTTAAGCGGGTTAATGGATAACGTCTTGCACTGATAATGCCGTCAGGGAGAATTCGGGCATGCATTTCACGTGTTTTACACAACCGCGGAAGGGCCCTCAGAAAATAATTGATGGCCTCCGTATCAAATACGGCGCTGTGAATGACAAGCTCATCGCAGGTTCCAACGAGAGTGGCAACCATGTCAATGTTTTCCAACGTACGTTTGATTCGTCCCAGTCTGCCGGGAGCCGGAAACCATCGTGGCCATGGCATATAGGCAGACGCATCCCAGTCTTCTTCCCGGACAACAGGCGTAACGCCCGGCTGATACCAGATGAGGATGTTTTTTCCGGAAGATTCAATGTTTGAGGCAATACTTTTTGCCGCCAAATACTGTAAAGGATTAGCGACAAAATATAAGCAAACCTTTTCCGGTGTTTTTTTTACCATCAGGATCTTTTTCTTCTTTTTTTTAAGGGAATTCCGAGAATTCTGAATATGCGATAACTTCTCAATGGGGAGGTTTTTTTCAGAAAAACTAAGTTCGCCAGCAAAACAGGAATTCTTGATGCTCGCCACAGGAAACGATGTTTTCGATATTTTTTTTCATAACTGGCAAAAGGTGTCAGGCGAAGATATTTAAAATACTCTTCCGCAAAAGTTGAGTCTTTGTATGGTAGCCAAGGTTTTCTGTCGCCAATATAGTGCAGAATACGAGCATCGTGCAGTCGCGAGTATTTCATATTGTGAGGTAATCGTCCTATTTGTCCGTTCCATATTGGTGAGATATATCCAACATATCCTTCCAGAACAGCAGCAATTACATCTTGGTCATGCCAGATAATGCGTTGCTTGTTTTCAGCAATGTATTTGATAAATTTTGCTTGGATGCCGTCCTCCCGCATTTTTTTGCTGTTCATGAGAAGTACGCCGGAGTTGATGTATCGTTTTGTTCCCATACGTTTGGTATTCCCGCGGGAGTCGATGTCACGAACACCAAGCACATAGTCATTACCTAGCTCCATTGAATGCAGTTCAGAGAGGCTATGGCGGACAACAATGTCGCAATCAAGATAAATTATCTTGTCTTCCCGATGGATTAGCTCGGGAATGAAGAGTCTGAAATAGGCTTCTATCGTTAGTCGATCTTTATTTTCAAGTGGGAAAATTTCAAGAATTTTATCCTTGACCTGAATAAATTCTATTTCAAAAGTAGCGATGGATTGAAGCTGCTCCAGTGTTTGCCGGTCTGATTCCGTAAAGGCATTTTCCAGAATGTAAAAACGAATGAAGTCATCGGGGGCTTTGTTTTTCAGGACAGAAGCCATTGTGACAGAAAGGTGTTGAAGGTAATTTCTGTCAGATGCCAAACAGACAGGTATTACAATATTTTTACTGCTTTTGCAGAGTAGGGCCATTTTGCTTCGATTTTTCTGCGATCAGGTTGTAGTGAATAAACGGCTCAATTATCTCCAAAAAGATCCCGGGTAAATACCTTGCTTTCCACATCGCGGATTTCGTCGGTCAGCCGGTTGGCAACAATAATATCGGCCTTCTGTTTGAAAACTTCCAGATCATTGACAACCGGTGAGCTAAAGAAAAAACGTTCCTGCAAAACCGGTTCATAAACGATGACCTTGACTCCTTTTGCCTTGATTCGCTTCATTACCCCCTGAATACTGGACGAACGAAAATTGTCTGAACCGCTTTTCATGACCAAGCGATAAATACCAACTGTGTCTGGTTTTTTTCTGATGATGCTTTCCGCAATAAAATCTTTGCGGGTACGGTTGGATTCAATAATAGCCTGAATCAGGTTTTGGGGAACCTGGTTGTAATTGGCAAGGAGTTGTTTTGTGTCTTTTGGCAGGCAGTAACCACCATAGCCAAATGACGGGTTGTTGTAGTGGTTGCCAATTCGTGGATCCAGTGCAACGCCTTCGATAATTTGGCGTGGATCGATACCAAAAGTCGCCGCATAGGTATCCAATTCATTGAAATAGGCGACACGCATTGCCAGGTAGGTGTTGGCAAAAAGCTTGATGGCTTCTGCTTCAGTTGGTTCTGTCAGGATAATCGGAACATCTTTATCCAATGCACTGTCCCTGAGCATATTGGCAAAAGCGGCGGCACGTTCAGAGCGTTCTCCAACGACAATGCGGGATGGATGAAGATTGTCATAAAGTGCTTTTCCTTCGCGCAGAAATTCAGGTGAAAAGATCAGGTTCTTACAGCTCAGTTCCTGGCGCATTTTTACCGTGTAACCAACAGGAATGGTGGATTTTATGACAATAAGTGCATTGGGGCAGAAAAGCAGGGCATCACGTATGACATTTTCAACTGATCGGGTATCAAAATGATTGTTTTCGGGATCGTAGTCTGTCGGAGTGGCGACAATGACATAATCCGCATTGCCATAAGCATCTTCCTTGTCCAGCGTGGCACGCAGGTTGAGTTGCCTGTTCTTGAGGTAATCCTCAATGTCAGCATCGACCGTCGGCGATTCACGGCGGTTGAGCATGTCAACTTTTTCGGCAACAACATCAAGAACGACCACTTCGTGGTGTTGTGAAAGAAGAACAGCATTGGCCAAACCAACAAAACCCATGCCGACAACGGTAATTTTCAATTTGAATCCTGTTTTTTGCGGGGGTCAATGATATTTGGTCTGATGCATCGTTCCGCTTTTACCGGTGCGGAACAGCATAGAACAACCCGTTAGCATTCTACATCAGAATGACATCATACTGATCCTGGAGGAAAGTGCTTTCGACCTGAAGGGAAATGGGTTTTCCGATAATATCTCCCAGTGTGGCAAGATACTGGGATTCCTCTTCCAGAAACGTGTCGATAACAACCTGGGATGCCAGTATGCGGAATTCCTTCGGGCTGAAGCGCTTTGCCTCACTCTGGATATCCCGCATGATTTCATAGCAGACCGTTCGCGGTGTTTTTACCTGCCCGCGTCCCTGACAGGCCGGGCAGGATTCACAAAGGATGTGAGCCAGTGATTCACGTGTGCGTTTGCGCGTCATTTCAACAAGACCCAGTGCGGAAAAATCACTGACAGATACTTTGGTTCGATCATTTGAAAGGGTTTTTTTCAGCTCTTCCAGCACGGCATGGCGATGTTCCGGGTTTTCCATGTCAATGAAATCCAGAATGATGATGCCGCCAAGATTGCGTAACCGGAGTTGTCGGGCGATGGCATGGGCTGCTTCTAGGTTGGTTCTGAAAATGGTGTCATCAAAATTGCGTCCGCCGACAAAACCGCCTGTATTTACATCGATCGTTGTCATGGCTTCTGTCTGGTCGATGATCAGATAACCGCCGGATTTCAGGTTGACCCGTTTTGCCAGTGCCAGTTGGATTTCGTCCTCCACCCCGTACAGGTCAAAAAGTGATCGTTCTCCCTCATAGTAAGCTACTCTTTCCAGTATGTCCGGCGTATAGTTGCCGGCAAATTCCCGTAAGTGAAGAAAATCCTCGTATGAATCAATCCGGATGCGGCTCGTTCTTTCATGAACAAAATCGCGGAATACCCGTTGGGCAAGGTTGAGATCCTGGTAGAGAAGGCAGGGAGCGGCATTTCTGTATGCGGTATCTTTGATGGATCGCCACAGTTTGCCCAGAAAATCAATATCATGCTTCAGATCATCATCCGAGGCGACTTCGGCCATGGTTCTGACGATATAGCCACCCCGCTCATCTTCCGGTAGCAGGCTTTGTACCCGGTTTCGCAGGAGTTCCCGTCCGGCTTCATCCTGGATGCGCTGGGAAATGCCGATATGTGCTTCCTGCGGAAGATAAACCAGCATCCTCCCCGCAATGGATATCTGTGTGGAAAGGCGTGCCCCTTTTGTGCCAAGCGGGTCCTTGATTACCCGAACCATGATGGATTGCCCGTCAGAAAGCATTTTTTCTATCGGTATCTGTTTTTCCGATGCATCGCTACTGTGGTTTACTTCCCAGATGTCTTCAATATGAAGAAATGCGGCGCGTTCCAGTCCTATGTCGACAAAAGCGGATTGCATGCCAGGAAGAACACGAACGACTTTCCCCTGATAGACATCTCCGGCCAGTCCCCGAGTCTGTGTTCTTTCGACATGCAGTTCCTGTGTTGTGCCCTGTGAGACGACTGCAATACGCGTTTCCTGTGGGGTGATGCTGATCAGAATGTCTTCAGTCATGAAATATCAACTCCTGCCTCTCTTAACAGCTTTGTCGTTTCGTATAGTGGCAGGCCAACAATGCCGGAGTAACTTCCGGAAATACGGGTAATGAATTTTGCTGCCAGTCCCTGTATACCATAGGCGCCGGCTTTGTCGTAGGGTTCTAGCGTATTGCAGTAATGACTGATAGTGTCATCGGACAGCGAAGCAAAGGTGACTTCTGATTCCTGCAATGCCTGCAGCAACTGGTCTTTTGTTCTGACAGTTACGCAGGTGAGAACCTTATGGGTTTCGCCGGACAATTCACGCAATATGGCTGCCGCTTCATTTTTATCCTGGGGCTTTCCCAGTATTTTGTTGTTGAGGACAACGGTGGTATCTGCTGTCAGAACCGGACGGGGAAGAAGACGGCGTTGCTTCAGTGAATGCCAGGCAAAATCGGCTTTCTCCCTGGATATGCGCCTGACATAATCGTGGGGAAATTCACCTGGAAGAACATCCTCGTTTACAGCATCAGTGTTTTCCGTATCCTGTGAGCCTAGGAGAAGGAGCTCAAAGTCCACTCCAATCTGACGCAACAGTTCGCGGCGACGGGGACTTTTTGATGCAAGATAAATCTTCCTGTCTGTTTGCCGCATAAATCAGTCAACTCCGATGATAAGGGTGATTTTTTGTGATGGACCAGGCGCGATACAGCTGTTCGGCAAGTAGGATACGTACCATGCCATGTGGCAGGGTCAGATTGGAAAGGCGTATCAGATCGTCGGCCTCTTTTTTGAATTTGCTGTCCAGGCCATCAGCGCCGCCAATAACAAAAGCAATATCGCGACCCTCCTGTTGCCACTTTTCCAGTTCCTGTGCCAGTTGCATTGTTGTTACGTTTTTCCCGTGCTCGTCCAACGCAATAATACGGGCGTTTTTCGGAAGTGCCCCCTTTATCCTTTCCTGTTCAAGTGCCATGACAGACTCGGCAGAGCGGTTTGATGAACGGTCTGCCGGTCTGATTTCTTTCAGATTGAGCCTGCATTCGGTGGGCATACGTTTGGCGTATTCCTGATATCCGCTTTCGACCCAGTCAGGCATTTTGTTTCCGACGGCAATAATAAACAACTGCATGGATAAAGTTACTCTGCTGGTTTTTTTCCGGCTCCGGTTTTCTTTGGCGCAACCGTACTACTTTCAGGCGCTTTTTTGCGAGTCGTTGTTGATTTTATTGCTGTCGCAGCAGGTTTTTTCCTGGCTTTCGGTTTTTCTTCGGTATCGTTAGCGGCTTTTTTTACAGGTGTGGCCCGTTTTTTTGGTGTCGCTGGTTTTGCTGTTGGCCCGGCTGCTGCTGTTTTGCTTTTTACCGCTTTGGGTTTGGCCGCTGCCTTTGCTTTTTTGATATCAATCTGGTTGCCACCCCATATTTCTTCCAGCTTGTAATAAGCGCGGATAGGTGGTTGCATGATGTGAACGACAACGTCTCCCACGTCAACGAGAACCCATTCTCCGGCGTCTTCGCCTTCCATGCCGACAACCGTGCCGCCAGCCTGGCGTACCTTGTCCCGAACCGATGCCGCCAGTGCCTTGGTCTGGCGGTTTGATGTACCTGATGCAATTACCAAGCGGTCAAACATGCTGGTGAGTTTGCTTGTATCAAACAAGGCAATATCGACAGCCTTGATGTCTTCGAGTGCATCAATGATAACCGTCTGCAGTTTTTTAATATCCATTTAATCCCTGTAAAGATTATTTGCCACAATATAGTCTAGCACCTTGTCTGAAACAAGCGGATGATATGCGTCTGAATGCTGGACATTTTTTCGAATTTTGCTTGCAGAAATGTCAAACAGGAGGTCTTCTGCAAGACAGGTTTGTCCATAAGGCGTGTTCCGGATTTTTTCCGGTGAAGCGATTCTGTTGAAAAAAATGTCATGTACTTCTGCCGGGATGGTGGATGAGTCGAGAACAAATCCGGGGCGGGAAGCAACTGCAATATGGGCAGACTCGAAAAGCTGTTTCCACTCATGCCATGTATTCAGGTTGAGCAACTGGTCAGCACCGAGAATGAAAACGAGGGAAGCAGCATTGCCAACCTCGTTGCGAATGGATCGCAGGGTTTCGATGGTGAAGCTGTAACCGGCCCGTTCGGTTTCCTGTCGGTCTATCGTAACAGAGAGCAAACTGGCTTCAAATGCCAGATCAAGCATCTCGATTCGCTGTTTTGCCGTGGCATGAAGAGCCGATTTTTGCCAGGGATTCCCTGCTGGAATCAGGCGGAGCATCCGGGTTTCAAACAGATTGCAGAAGTATTCTGCTATGGCGACATGACCGGTATGAACCGGATCAAAACTGCCACCAAAAAGAACCGTGCAATCAACCGACAAAAACCCTCCACAGGTTCATTTTTCCTGTCCTTTTACGGGCAGTTTTTTTGCTGCTCGCCAACCGATGTCCGTGCGGTACTGTATACCATCAAAGCGAATTTCATCTATGGCATCATAGGCGATTTTCTGCGCCATTCGCATGGTGTCAGCCAGGCCAACGACACAAAGCACCCTGCCGCCGGACGTCAGGAGCTTGTCCTGAACATATTCCGTTCCGGCCTGAAACACGACACAATCCTCGTTCTCTTTGGGAATGCCGCTGATTTCCCTGCCGGTTGCCGGGGTATCCGGATAACCTTCCGATGCCAGCACAACACCGAGTGCCGTGCGGCGATCCCATTGCAGTTCAATTTGACTGAGGGTGCCGTTGACAGCATGTTCCATGACATGAAGCAGATCACTTTTCAGGCGTGCCATAATGGGCTGGGTTTCCGGATCACCCATACGGCAGTTGAATTCAAGCGTTTTCGGGGAGCCATCCTTGCCTATCATGATTCCGGCATAAAGAAAGCCGGTATAGACAATGCCGTCTTTTGCCATGCCATTGACGGTTGGCTGGATGATTTCCCGGAGAATACGCGCGTGCAGTGCCGGAGTAACAACCGGTGCCGGAGAATAGGCACCCATTCCACCGGTGTTGGGCCCCTGATCTCCATCTTTCAGGCGTTTGTGATCCTGACTGGTTGCCAGTGGCAGGATATTTTTCCCGTCAACGAGAACAATGAAGCTGGCCTCTTCACCCTCAAGATATTCTTCGATGACAACTCTTGCGCCAGCTTCGCCAAATTTGTTATCTGAAAGCATCATGTCCACGGCATCATGGGCTTCATCTGCTGTCATGGCAACAATGACGCCTTTTCCCGCGGCCAGTCCATCTGCCTTGATGACAATCGGCACTCCTTTTTCACTAATGTACTGGTGTGCGGCGGTTGCGTCGGTGAACGTCTGATAGTCTGCTGTCGGGATGCCGTGACGCTTCATGAAGGCCTTGGCAAAGTCCTTGGAGCTTTCCAGTTGCGCGGCTTCTCTGGTTGGACCGAAAATTCTCAGGCCGGCAGCCCGGAAAAGATCGACAACACCTGCCGCCAATGGTGCTTCGGGTCCGACGATGGTTAGGCCGATGCCTTCCTGGCGTGCAAAGTCAACCAGCTTTTCCGGGCTGGTGATATCAATGTTGACCATGTGCGGATGGCGTGCAGTGCCGCCATTGCCAGGCGCAACATAGACCACTTGGGTTCGTCCGGATTTGGCCAGTTTCCAGGCCAAGGCATGTTCACGGCCACCAGAGCCAATCAGCAGAATTTTCATCAGTTTCTGTCTCAGGGTTAAAAGCGTTCTTATTCGTCATTGTCTATGACGGCATTGGTATACACTTCCTGCACATCATCAATATTTTCAAGCGCATCCAGAAGTTTTTGCATTCTTAGCGCATCATCACCAGCGAACTCGGCTTCTGTTTCCGGACGCATGATGATTTCTGCTGCTTCCGGTTTGAATCTGGCATTTTCCAGTGCCTCTTTCACCGCTGGAAAATCTGCCGGTGCGCAAAGGACCTCAATACTGCCTTCCTCATCCGTGATGATGTCTTCAGCACCGGCATCCAGTGCGACTTCCATGAGGGCGTCTTCATCGGTTCCAGGGGCAAAAAACAGTTGTCCGCAATGCTTGAAAAGAAAGGAAACCGATCCTTCTGTTCCCATATTGCCACCGAATTTGTTGAATGCATGGCGTACATCTGCAACAGTTCTGACGCGGTTGTCTGTCATACAGTCAACAATGATCGCGGCGCCATTGATTCCGTATCCTTCGTAGCGGACTTCCTCGTAATTAACGCCTTCCAGGTTACCGCTGCCACGGGCAATTGCCCGGCTGATGTTTTCCTTTGGCATGTTCGCATCAGTTGCCTTGTCCACAGCGATACGCAGTCGTGGGTTGGCGTTCGGATCACCACCACCCATGCGGGCAGCAACGGTGATTTCCTTGATGATGCGAGTCCAGATCTTGCCACGCTTTGCATCGGCGGCGGCTTTTTTATGCTTGATGTTTGCCCATTTACTATGACCTGCCATTGTTCCTCTTTCGCTGAAATGTTAGGTGTAACTGGTTGGAAATTTTAACATAGTGCAATCATAAGTCAGCCGGTTTTAGGTAAAGTGCCGGGTGATACGCTATCATTTGACCTGTAAAATATATCCGCCCGGACCTGAAAAGACCAACAGGGATGAATATGACTGGTACCATAGACCGTTTCCCCCGGCTGCTTGCCGATATTGGCGGCACGAATGCACGCTTTGCTATTGAACCCAGACCCGGTCATATTGAGGCAATGTCGATTTATTCCAGTCGCGCATTTTCCGGTCTGGAAGAGGCACTGGCACGATTTCTGTCACAACCGGAAGCTGTTGCTGCCGGTTCAGAGCGGGTACGTCATGCAGCCATGGCAATAGCCAATCCCGTGGCAGGGGACAGGATCAGGATGACCAATTCAGAGTGGACCTTTTCCATTGAGGATGTCCGTAAAAAAGCCGGTTTTGAAACACTGCTCTTCATTAATGATTTTACTGCGCTGGCAATGGCGTTGCCGTTGATTGCGCCTGAAGCACTAATCCGGGTGGGAGGGGATGATCCTCCAGCGAATCAGCCGATCGGCCTTTTGGGGGCTGGTACCGGGCTGGGTGTGTCAGGACTGATTCCATGTAATGGGGGATGGGTTCCGCTCGAAACCGAAGGCGGGCATGCGACTTTTTCTCCCTTCAGCGAGCGGGAAATTGAACTGTTGCGGCTTGCCAAAAAACAGTACCCGCATGTTTCTGCGGAGCGCTTTCTGTCCGGAATGGGGCTTGAACTGATTTATCGTCTGATCATGGAAAGCAGGAAGAAGGAGGCAGACCCCATTCGTGCTTCTGACATTACTGCCAGAGCGCTCTCAGGAGAGTGTGCCTGGTGTGAGGAGGTTGTTGAAACATTTTGTCAGATGCTGGGTACCGTAGCCGGTAATCTGGCCCTGACGTTGGGTGCGCGAGGGGGTATTTATATCGGGGGCGGTATTGTGCCTCTGCTGGGAGAACGCTTTTTTATATCCGGGTTCAGGCAGCGCTTCGAGGAAAAAGGCCGATTTTCATCTTACCTTTCCCGCATCCCGGTTTACGTTATACAGGATACCTTTGCTGCATTGAGAGGCGTTTCAGTGCTGCTGTCGCGGCATCTTGAAATGTGATCTACCGCCTTCCCAGTCCGCGGGGTACAGGAAAGGACAGATTTTCGACTATACCATCCAGTTCTTCTATAATGGTGACANCATGCAGCCGGAGTTTTTTGATCACTTCCTGAACGAGAATCTCCGGGGCGGATGCTCCAGCTGTCACACCAATGGCAGTGTGCCCTTCAAGCCATTTCGGATCAATTTCAGACGCATTGTCCACCATGTAGGACGTTACACCTTTTCTTTCTGCCACTTCCCTTAGGCGGTTGGAATTCGAACTACTGGGACTGCCAACGACAATGATCAGGGTCGCGACTTCAGCCAGCTGTTTGACGGCTTCCTGCCGGTTGGTCGTGGCATAGCAGATGTCGGCCTTCTGTGGCTCGATAACGGAAGGAAAGCGCGTTTTCAGGGCAGCAATGACATCGATAGTGTCATCAACGGAAAGCGTTGTCTGTGAAACATAGGCAAGCCGGTCTGCGTTGTCAACTTTCAGGCGCTGAATATCTTCAGCGTTTTCAACCAGATACATGCCGGCATCGGATTGTCCCATTGTTCCTTCCACTTCCGGGTGACCACTGTGTCCGATAACAATGATCTCCCGTTCTTCCTGACGCATCATGGAGACTTCCATGTGGACTTTTGTCACCAGGGGGCAGGTTGCGTCAAATACCCGGAACCCACGTTCTTTTGCCTCATGTGCAATGGCTTTTGAAACGCCGTGTGCGGAAAAAATAAGTGTGCTGCCATTGGGAACCTCATCCAGTTCTTCAATAAAAACGGCACCTTTTTGTTTGAGGCTGTTCACCACATGGGTGTTGTGGACAATTTCATGACGAACATAAATGGGTTGTCCGAAAAGTGCCAGAGCGCGCTCAACAGTAGCAATGGCACGATGTACACCGGCGCAGAACCCCCTTGGTTGTGCCAGAAACAGTTTTTTATTCATGATTTTTCAGCAACACGGATAAACACACCGGATTTATTTTCGGGAAAGCCATTTACAATACACGCACGCCTTTGACTGATGACCAAACAAAGACAGAATAATTGAGTGACAGACAAGGCATATCCTACCAGATAAGGGGCAGAAGCGTTATGGCGATTACGGACTGGCCGGAAAGAGAGCGGCCGAGAGAAAGACTGATACAGGATGGGCCGCGACATTTGTCGGATGCTGAACTTTTGGCTATTTTTCTGCGCACCGGCTCACAGGGAAAAAGTGCGGTGGATCTCGCACGTGAAATCCTGAAACATTTTGGTTCTCTTAAGGAACTTTTTGCTGCCAGCCTGCCGGATTTCAGGGCGGTGAATGGAATCGGGCCTGCCAAATATGCGCAACTGCAGGCAATTGTTGAACTGTCCCGCCGTCTTTTGTCAGAGGATATGGCGGCCGGTATCGTGCTCAGTTCACCCGGATCAGTGAAAGATTATCTGCAGCTGCTATTGTGTGAGCGATCCTATGAAGCATTTGTCGTACTGTTTCTGGATGTGAAAAACCGCCTGATAGAAAGTGTTGAGCTTTTCAGGGGAACCCTGTCGCACGCAAGTGTTTATCCCAGAGAGCTGATCAAGGCGGCACTTGCGCGAAATGCTGCCAGTGTGATACTGGCGCACAACCATCCGGGTGGAACAGCAGAGCCAAGCAAAGATGACAAGGCGCTGACACAGACCCTGAAACAGGCACTGGATCTGGTCGAGATTCGCCTTCTTGATCACTTTGTCGTGGCTGGTTCCGGCATTTATTCCTTTGCCGAACACGAGTTGCTTTAAACCGCCCCTGTCCCGTTATGATCCTGTTATGGGAAGGGGCTGTTCGGGCGGCATCAAACAGTCAGTTTCAGCAGTTCAATTTCAAAGACCAGATTCGCATGAGGTGGAATAACATCGCCTGCACCGTGGGCACCATAACCCATGCTGGAAGGGATACGAAGGGTACGCTTTCCACCTTCTTTCATCCCTTGGAAGCCCTCATCCCACCCCCGGATGACATATCCTGCGCCCAAAGGAAAGACGATTGGTTCATTACGATCCCGGCTGCTGTCAAATTTATCGCCATATGAACCGTCCGGATTCAGGAGCCAGCCGGTGTAGTGCACTTCAATTGAGCGGGCTTTTGTTCCGGCTTGGGCGCCATGTCCGATAACATCGTCCCGGTATTCCAGACCGTTTTCCATTTTGATAAAAGACATTCTTTCTCCTTGTTTTTTGTGTTTCGCAGATACGAAGTATATACGGAGTTGCCCGCTTGATCTCTTTTTCCGGATTTGTGCCATCATGTCGCTTTGACAAACCGCAATGTTTCGGGGCAAAAGTACAGGGAGTATGAATCAATGGGTATCGGGCTCATCATCATTGGAGATGAAATCCTTTCGGGAAAACGCAGTGACCGGCACTTTCCTGCTGTTATCGATATATTGAAAAAACGGGGCATGCAACTGAACTGGGTTGAGTATCTGGGCGATGACCCGGCGAAAATTACGGCGACACTGTCCCGCACGTTTGTCGCAGGTGAGATGGTTTTTTCCTGTGGCGGGATCGGCGGCACACCTGATGACCATACAAGGCAATGTGCTGCTTTGGCCCTGAATGTGCCGCTGGCACTGCACCCGGAGGCGAAAGAAAGCATATACGAACGCATTCGGGATTTTGCCATCCTGCATTCTCGCCCTCTTGATTATGAGGCGCCGGATAATCTGCAGCGTCTGAGGATGGGCGAATTTCCGGAAGGAGCGAAGATTATTCCCAATCCGGTGAACAAAATCCCGGGGTTTTCTGTTGGAACCCATTACTTTTTCCCCGGTTTTCCAGAAATGGCGCACCCCATGATGGAGTGGGTTCTTGATACTTATCACCGGTCCGATTTTTTCTTGGTTGACCATGTGGAAAAGTCTGTAACGGTTTATGGTGCTGTGGAAGCCCTGATGACGCCAATGATGGAGGAAATCGAGCGTGATTTTCAACCGGTTCGGGTTTTCAGCCTTCCGCATATCGGCAGGCAGGGCGCCCGTAACTATGTTGAGTTGGGGGTGAAAGGAGGCAAGGCGCAGGTGGATGAGGCTTTTTCCCGATTGCAGGATGGTTTGCGTCTGATTGGTGCAGAATATGAAATAAATGCCTGAAATTGCACTAAAATGACGAGTGAAAAATGATGCGCACCAAACCGGTGCGTTTTTGAATGGTCGGACAATGCATGAGGCAGGCATATTCTGGCGTTCTCACCGGAAAAACCGGCGTGGTTTCTGACTGATATTGAAAAAGAGTGGAATCATGCTGCATGTGATGTGATAGGTATGGCGTGCCGGGTTTTGATGCCCTGAATCCGGCTTTAATAAACAGAGGAGATTGAAAATGGCTAAGACGCCCGAAAGGGTTATGGAAATAATCCGGGAAAACGAAGTTCGTTTTGTGGATTTTCGTTTTACGGATACGCGGGGCAAGGAGCATCACGTCACGGTACCGGTGTCCGCTTTTGATCTGGATACTTTTGAAAATGGCCATGCTTTTGATGGTTCGTCCATTGCCGGATGGAAAGGAATTGAGGCGTCAGACATGCTGTTGATGCCTGATTCAGCTACAGCCAACATGGATCCTTTCATGGAAGACGCCACACTTTTCATGCAGTGTGACGTTATTGAGCCGACGGATGGAAAAGGTTATGACCGTGATCCCCGCTCTATTGCCAGACGGGCGGAGGCTCATCTGCGTTCATCCGGTTTGGGTGATACGGCTTTTTTTGGTCCCGAACCGGAATTCTTCATCTTTGACGGGGTGCGTTGGGGAGACGATATGTCCGGTTGTTTTTTCAAGATCGACTCTGAAGAAGGTTTCTGGTCAAACAGCGTGAAAATGGAAGGCGGTAATACAGGACATCGCCCAAGAGTCAAGGGCGGTTATTTTCCTGTGCCACCGGTAGACAGTTTTCATGACATGCGCTCGGAGATGTGTCTGCTTCTGGAGCAGATGGGCATTCCTGTTGAGGTACATCATCATGAAGTGGCCGGGGCAGGGCAGAATGAAATTGGAACCCGTTTTTCCACACTGGTGGAAAGGGCCGACTGGACACAGAACCTCAAATATATTGTCTGGAACGTGGCTCATACCTATGGAAAAACTGTGACATTCATGCCCAAGCCCGTCGTTGGGGACAACGGTTCCGGCATGCACGTACACCAGTCAATCTGGAAGGATGGACAAAATCTTTTCGCTGGCGATGGCTATGCCGGTCTTTCGGATTTTGCCCTGTATTACATTGGTGGCATTATCAAACATGCACGGGCATTGAACGCCATCACTAATCCGGGCACTAACTCGTACAAACGGCTTGTTCCGGGATTTGAGGCACCGGTCAAGCTGGCGTATTCCGCCCGCAATCGTTCTGCTTCCATTCGTATTCCGCATGTGGCCAATCCAAAAGCACGTCGCATTGAGGCGCGTTTCCCGGATCCGCTGGCAAATCCGTACATGTGCTTTGCCGCACTGATGATGGCGGGGTTGGATGGGGTGCAAAACCGTATTCACCCGGGCGAGCCGGCATCAAAAGACCTGTACCACCTGCCGCCGGAAGAGGATGCCATGATTCCGACAGTCTGTTCTTCCTTGGAGCAGGCACTGGAAGCACTGGATAAGGATCGCGAATTCCTGACGCGGGGTGGTGTATTCAGCAACAACATGATCGATGCCTATATCGAACTGAAAATGCAGGAAGTGCAGCGTCTACAGATGACGACACATCCGGTGGAATTTGATATGTATTACTCTCTGTGAAAAAGTTTTTACATGGAAAAACAGGCGGAACCCGATCAGGTTTCGCCTGTTTTTTTGCATCCTGCAACTGTTGCAGGGCCGGTTTTCAGATCAGGTTGGCATAAAGTTCCGTGCTGATATAACGTTCTCCAAAAGAGGGAATGATGGCTACAATCATTTTTCCTGCATTTTCAGGGCGTTTTGACAGTTGCAGGGCTGCCCACAGTATGGCACCTGAAGAGATGCCTACCAGAAGCCCCTCCTCAGTTGCCGCTTTTCTTGCTGTTTCAAAGGCGTCTTCATCCGTGACACGAATTACTTCGTCATAAATACCGGTATTGAGCACTTCCGGCATGAATCCGGCACCGATTCCCTGGATTTTGTGCGGGCCTTTTTTCCCTGTTGAAAGTGTGGGTGAACCGTCCGGTTCCACCGCAATACAGCGAATGGCCGGATTTTTCTGTTTCAATCCTTCTCCTGTACCTGTCAGTGTGCCGCCGGTTCCGACTGCGGCAACAAGGATATCAACCCTGCCATCCGTATCGCGCCAGATTTCTTCCGCCGTGGTTTTTGTGTGCATGGCCGGGTTGGACGGATTGCTGAATTGCTGAGGCATGAAATAACGTGAATCAGAGGCAACCAGTTCTTCCGCTTTTCTGATTGCACCGGACATGCCTTCACTGCCGGGTGTCAGAATCAGTTCGGCGCCATAGGCCCTGAGCAGGGTACGGCGTTCCCGGCTCATGGTTTCAGGCATGGTCAGAATGCAGCGATAACCCCGTGCAGCACAGACCATAGCCAGAGCAATGCCGGTATTGCCGCTTGTCGGTTCGACAATGATTGTGTCATGGTGGATTTTTCCGGCCTTTTCTGCTGCTTCGATCATGGCAAGGCCAATGCGGTCCTTGACACTGTGTGCCGGGTTGAAAAATTCGAGTTTGCCAGCAATATTGGCCAGCCCGTTTTTATTCAGTTTCCGTATCCATACCAGAGGGGTATTGCCAACCAGTTCAGTGATATCGTTTGCGATTTTCATGGTTTTCCTTTTGATGTTCCGCGCTGAGGCTATGCTATCAGATTGCTCGTGGCAGGAAAAAGAAATCAGGCAGGTCGGTGCTTGTCACGAAAATTATTCGTAGTGGTTTTGCCGCTATGCCCCCGCCCTTGAAAAATATAAAAAACCTTTAAAAAACAGAGAACTTCTGTAACAAATGTAACATTTGCTTTGACAAGATGGCTGTATTCGCTTACATTCATGCAGTATCGCAAAAAAAAGTTATATCAATGACAAGAAAAAAGCTGACTTTCGCCCGTTTATTCCTCATTGCAGCCTGCTTGGCTGTATCTTTTGCTGGATGTTCCCTTTCTGCCCATGCGACAGATGAGCATGGTTATTATGATGATGCACAACGATCTGCCGAGCTTGCCATGCAGGCGATGAGTGTGATCGATGCAAATTACAGGTATGGCGGCAATACACCGGAAACCGGTATTGATTGTAGCGGGTTGGTTCGCTATGTTTACAAAAGAGCTTGGGGGGCAGAGTTGCCCAGAACTGCTGCTGCTATCAGTGAAGTGAGTGAAAGTATTGAGTCTGCGGAGCTGCAGCCGGGCGACCTAGTTTTTTATAACACCCAGAGACGCCAGTTTTCCCATGTAGGAATTTATCTCGGCGATAATAAATTTGTGCACGCCCCTTCAAAAGGCGGTAAGGTTCGTGTCGAAGACATGGACGTTAAATACTGGAAGGTCCGGTTTAATGGTGCACGTCGGGTG
>JGI994J12354_10002214_pt1 | contig 19133 bp, 12 predicted proteins | sample IntmicLarv3ML3BL_FD_12354 | JGI IMG/M metagenome (IMG submission 12354)
TGTAACCTGGGCGCCATCGATGGGGGCTTCCGCAGTGTCGGTATCATCGACAGGCTCGCCGACCTCGACGTACTGGCCGGTGACCGTGACGGTGTTGGCCAGCTTGTTGTCCGAAAGAGAACCCTTGTCAACATCCGCCCCGGTAACTGTGTAGGTATAGGTCAGTTCCAGGGTTGCGCCGGGGGCAAGGGTAACGGCCTCGTCATTTGTGCTCATGCGGAGGATGCCATCCGTGTCCACATAGAAACCATCGTTGAAAACAGTTTCCGTGTTCACCAGATTGTCTTCCACGATGAGGGTGGTGAAGGTATAATCACCGGTGTTTTTGACCACCACCGTATATTCGATTGCTTCGTTCTCGGTATAGCGCTCGCCATCACTGGGCACGTTGGTGACCGCCTTGGCCACATCGATGCCCGCCCCGGGGGTGTAGGTGTTGGTGATGGTGTTTGCGGGAGAGGGCGCTGAGCCTGCTGCAAAATCATTGCCATCTGCGTCCACCTGGACTAAGACAATGTTGTCATCCTCAACGGTGGCCCGGTAGTACAGCGGGGCACCATATGTCCAGCCGCTGATGGGGTCGGTGATATCTTCCGCAATTCTCAACAGCACGGAGTTTCCGTCGGTCAGCTTCCCAACGGGGATGATGTCGGTGTCCAGTTCGATAACCCCAAGCAGCTGGATTGCCTGAACATCCAACACAGCCGAGGCGTCCGGGTTCGCAAACGAAACCCAATTCTCCCCATCCCACAGGGTGAGGGTGAACGTGAAGGTATCAGTCAGATGAGTGCCGGCGGGCAAATCAGAAATCATCTTTTTGAACGGTACCGTAATCCGGGGATTGACAATGACAGGATCCCCGCCGCTGCCGTAGCTGAGATGGTTATAATCGTCGCTGTATTTGCTTTCCGTTTTGATCGAGAAGATGTTGTAAACAGCACCCGCTTCCAAATCAGCGGCGCTCAGCGGATAGTTGTAGTAGAAGGTAACTTTGCCAGCAGGGGGTATCACGATGCCGGCGCTGTCATTTACCTTGAACAGGCCATCTTCTGTATACGTGACTGTGGCCGTTTCCGTTGAACCGTTATTTCCGATTTTGTACGTAAGCTCAATTGCATCGCCGACCTTGATAAAGCGGCCGCCCTCCGCGCTAAAAGCGGTGCCAAGGTTCATCCAGTCGGAAATATGGGTGATGGTAATATCTTTCTGTTTCAGTTCGTTACGGACAACAACCTCATAATCGACGGACACAGCGTTACCGTCCCCATCCGGAACAATCGTGCCTTCCTTTTCGATGGAGAAGTTATCAAACTGGAGGTTGGTGGTAATGTTGAGGTTGGAGTGATTGGTATGGCGCTCGGCATAGTAGAAGTCCAAGCGGTAAACCTGCCCATCCTCAAGGCCGAAGTCAGCCCAATCGTTATTGACATAGCCCTTGTAGTTGCCATTCGTATTGGTTTGCTTAATCTTCCCCTCGTTTGCGCCCGCGCCGAAGGTAAGCGTGGCGGTCAGGTAACTGTGCAGACCGCCCAAATCCAAAGCCAGCTTGCCATTGATGAAGACCCACACATCATCATCACCGGCGAAGGTGAACGTGGTTTCCTTGGATGCATCATAGGTGAACCAGGTATTCATGGCCATGGTAAAGTGGAAGTTGTGCTTGGCCTCAGATCCCGCAACATTTCCACCGGTGGCCGTGTTGTAGGCATAGCCGTTCCCATAGGCAGCCGTAGGCGTAATCTGCAAAATCCGATCAAGATCTTCCGCGCTGACATTGGCGCGGGCGGCGTTTGCCAGTGTATTTTTCAAACCGATATCCAGGGGCCAGAAGGCGTTGCTGGAATAGGTATAGGTGCCGTCAGGCTGACGGCTGAAAACCAGCGAGCCGTTAACCTTGTTGCTGGTCTTTCCGCTCGCCGAACCATCGGCATTGACGCCGGTATCCATATACCAAGTCGCCAATTTGTCATCGTTGAAAGCATTGCCTTTTGCGTTGTCCAAATTGTTGCCGTTGCCTGCTGTCATATTGCGCTCGGGCCGCATAAAGCCCGGGATAAAGCGCTTGTCTCCAGCGGTTGCAGCCTTCAGGTCAGGCTTAACCATATTGGGTGTGCCTTGGGAAGTATTGCCCTCGAACATCACCCCATCTGCAACCTGATCCCAAATGGTAACAGGGATACGAAGGGTAGCGGGGTCGCCCTCGTCTTCACCGGTAAAAGCGGTGGGCACACCGTCGGTCTGGGGAACGCCCGCCAAATCAACCGGGTCCGCCGCAAAGGACATGACCGGCATAACGCCCATCACCATGCAGAGAGTAAGAACCATGGCCAGAAGCCTTTTTGCTTTTGCGTACATGTTGTACACTCCTTTAATCATATTATTGTTTTTTCGTTTAGTCTCTCAAGTGGCACTGCACGCGCTGTCGAGAATCTTGATGAGCTCGAGCGCGCTTCGGAAATGCTGCGTCTCGTTGGTCTGCACCCAGGTGACGGTGCCTTGCCAGGTTGCGTTTTCCTGGCTGAGGATTTTGATAACAAACGCAGGTTTTTCTTTGCTCACAAACCGTCACACACCTTTCGATGCTTGCGCCGCGTTTTCCGAAGAATGCGGCATGGGCCGTTTCCCTTTGTATCTGTTGCCGTTCTCCCAAACTTCTTTGTTCGATTTTGTGTGTCATTTCCCCTTGGAACAATGCGGATTTACGGGGCGTACAGCACTTTTTAGCGGATGTTTTATCTGCCTTTTCGATCACACAAAATGCGTTTTGACAAGGAGATAAACAACAGTCAAAAAACTTTTCGCTTCTGCGACTTCCGCATCCTGGCACTATTATTCCATAGCACGGTAACAAATAGGTTATTTTTATAGAAAAACAACAAAAAAGGCGTTCAACATTAAAAAGATGAAGTGTTTGAAAAGTTACATGACAGTTTTTTATATTGTTATCAAGTCTTTCACCAATAACATACCGGCGAGATCAGCATGAGATATAATACGCTATACACTCAACTTATCGGCATTTTTCCATGAATCTTTACGAAATTTGGTAATAATTACTAGCCCATTAAATATGGCATTTTAAGATAAGGATTCGCGGGATGATGTATGAGCTCAGGCAAAGGGATATCAGAATATTCTTCTGTCAATATTTCCCAAACACTTTTACATTTACAGAAAAGCACCTGTATATATTGTCGCCTATATTACGAGAGTCAAAACGGACGATGCGCCTATTTCCGCAAAAAATACCGGATGGTTCGAAGGGGATCGGCCAATCTGAAGGAGCGTACTGGCATGACACAAATATGAATCATGATGGGAGGCGCTGTTAACCGAACCACATCAATAATCCGAACCCACCGCCGGCAGAGAACGCCCGTCAAGATTGGTTCGGATTATATCGAGTTCGGAATGAAAAATCACCGCCGGAAGGCGGTGATTTTTTGTGCATGGCAAATATCAAGACTAAACCTTAACGCCAAACAGAAACTGCCGAAGCACCGCGTCAAGCTGCCTCAAATCGGTGGGCTTGGATAAAAACGCCTGAAAGCCGTTATTCAAAAAGAGCGCCTCATTGCCGACCAGCGCGTTGGCTGTCAGCGCTACAATGGGGACATTCCTGGCATAATCGCTGTCAATTTCCGCGCGAATGATATGGGTGGCCTCAATACCATCGAGGCCAGGCATCATATGATCCATAAAAATAATGTCGTACTCACGCTCGGCAGCACTGATGAGCTCGATGGCCTTTGCACCGCTCTCCACGCAGTCCACCTCGATGTCATAAGGGGTGAGCATCTCGCTGGTGATATAGAGATTGATCTCGACATCATCCACCACCAATGCGCGCATGCCTCGGAACGAAAGGTGCTCGGTTTCTTGTAGCAGGCTTTCCTTTGGTTTGTAGGTAAAAGCCGAAAGCGCCTCCGCGTTAGATTTTCCGATGGGCATTTCGTCCACGATTTGCTGGGGAAGCTCAAAGCTGAAGGTGCTCCCCCGCCCATAAACGCTGGAAACCTCGATGTCACCAGCCATCAGCTGCAAAAGCTCCTGGGTGATGGAAAGGCCAAGCCCCGTGCCCTCTATGTTATGGTTTTTGCGGCTGTCCAGCTTGGTGTATTTATCAAAAAGCTTGGGGATGTCGCCTTCACGGATGCCAATGCCAGTATCGGAAACCTCGACGCCAAGCAAGGCTTGGCCATTTTTTCTGCGGCAGACAATGTTGAGCGTTACCTCGCCTTTTTGAGTGTATTTGAAGGCGTTGGAGAGGACATTGCTGAGCACCTGCCGCACACGAAGCTCATCCCCATAGAGCTCGGTGGGCAAATTGGGGTCTACATGCACCTTGAACTCGATGGGCTTTTCGCCTATGCGTACCTTATTCATGTTGATGGTGTCATGAATCATGTCTGCGGTACGATAATTGCCGCATACCAGCTCGAAGCGGCCCGAACCTATCTTGGATATATCGAGCAAGTCATTGATGAGACGCAGCAGCGTGATGCCCGATTCATGGATTTTTCGGACATCCTCCTGGCTGGATTCGGGCAAGTCATCCTTCATCTTGAGCTGTATTTCGCTGATGCCGATGATGGCGTTGAGGGGCGTTCTGAGCTCGTGGGACATACTGGCCAAAAACTCATCCTTGCCCCGCATGGCCTCCTCGGCGCGCTTTTGCTCTTTTTTATACATCTGCGTCTGGAACCATAGCGCCAGTTGAACCACAAAAACGCTGATAACCAGCGCCATAATGACATCAAGATATCGCATGGCCTCGGACTGGATGGGGGTGACGCTTTGAGGATTCAAGTAGCTGTGCAAAATGCAGGCGGAATTGATGGCCAGATAGACAATGGTCATCAAAACACAGTCCTTGACGTTGTCACCCAGCAGCAGAAACAGGATGACGCTGCCCAAGATGAAATAGACCGGCATCCCGCTGTAGATGCCGCCGCTGAAGAAAAAGACAATGGGCAGCAGAATATCACACAGGACAATAGAAAAGATGAAGCCGCCCGCACGGTAATGGCCGGTTTTGCGCACCCAAAGCTGCAGGCAGATGGTACAGGCCGGCACCAGTAAAATCGAGAGGATGGAAATCACGGAAGGGGTTTGGGCCATGGTTGAAATCGCGGCCAAAATGCCGCCCAGCGTTGTGAGCAATAGACAAATGTTAATCAATCGTCCGCGCAGCGGTATATCGTCCGAAAAAAAGCTATTGACAATTCGATTCATCCATTCCCGCATAAAAGCACTCCTTATCCATATCCATCCCATAGAGGGCGCCGCATTCATCGTGATTGCACGGTACGGCTCCGGGGTATATAACATTTACATATCTTGACCTGCGAACTGTCGTGTGCATTTGACATAAAAAACATTTATATGCTAGTGTAATGGCTGGGTGCTTTTGCTTGTAACGACTGAAAAGCGCGAATCAAAACTTATTATACTTGACTTTTAAAAAATGTCAAATCAAAGTGTCCATTGCCACACTAATAGCGAGCTGCAAAGGCTGCTTAAAGAATACAAAATTGGTGTTTTGCGTGTCGAGCACTCCGACCCGGAAAACAGCCAGGTCACACTCACCGTGGCCGAGGACCTCGACCGCTCGGGGCTTCCGCCGCTAAACGAGACCGTCTGTATTTTATACGCCGCATTGCAAAAAACACCCAAAGCCTTACAGCTTTGGGTGTTTTTTGCAATGCGGCATTCACTCTGTCAAATGGCAGGCGGTGACATGATCGGGCAGCACGACCCGCATGGGCGGCTCTTCGGTGCGGCAATGGTCACTGACATAGGGACAGCGGGTGTGGAAGCGGCAGCCGGAGGGCACATTGACCGGGCTGGGGATTTCGCCGGTGGAGATGACCTTGTCGGGCCGCAGGGCTTTTTCGGCCTCGAGCACCACCGGGATGGAGGAGAGCAGCATCTTGGTGTAGGGATGCTGAGGATTTTCAAAGAAGCTCTTGGCCGGGGCCATCTCGACAATTCGGCCCAGATACATGATGGCAATGCGGTCGGCAATGTTGCGCATAAGGCTCATGTCGTGGGTGATGAAGAGGTAACTCATCTCCATTTTCTTTTGCAAATCCATCAATGTGTTGATGATCTTGGCCTGAATGGACACATCGAGCGAAGATGTGGGCTCATCCAACACCATGAGGGACGGGTTGGTGGAAAGGGCCCGGGCGATGGCCACCAGCTGGCGCTCGCCGCCGCCCAACGCCTTGGGGTATTTATAGCCGGTCTGAGCCGGCAGGCCTACCATCTCCAAAAGCTCGCCCACCCGGGTCTCTATCTGGTCGCGGGGCACGATGCCATGTACCTTGAGCGGCGTGGCCAAAATGCTGGCCACCGAGCGCTGAGGGTTCAGCGAGGTTCCGGGGTCTTGAAAGACGATCTGGATGTCCCGCTTGAGCGGCATGGCCCGCTTGCGGGCCGGCATGGAGATATTCTGCCCTAAAAAGGAAATGGCACCGCCGCTGACCGTGTGCATACCCATCACCATATAGGCCGTGGTGCTCTTGCCCGAGCCCGACTCGCCCACCAGGCCGACGACCTCATTTTTCCGGATTTCAAAGCTGATGTCATCCACCGCCTTGACATAGCGGCCCTTCACCCCGGTGGGGAAGTATTTCTTAAGGTTTTCCACCACTAAAACATTATTTTGCGTCACATGCTCATCCATGGCTTACACCTCCTACCTCGGCGGACTCGATGGGACTATACCGATGACAGGCCACAAAATGGCGAGGTGAGACCTCCGTCAGGGGCGGCGGCCCGGCCTTGCAGCGCCCGGAGGCCTCGCTGCACCGGCTCTCGAACCGGCAACCCGCCGGCGGGTGGATGTAATCGGGCAGATGCCCCGCGATGCCGGCCATAATGCCCTCACCGGTCAGCTTGGGGATGGAGGCCAGCAGTCCCCGTGTGTAGGGATGGTAAGGGGTTTCAAAAATCTCCTCGGTGGGGGCCGATTCCACCACATTCCCGGCGTACATCACATAGATACGGTCTGTCATCTCCCGGGCGACGCCCAGAGAATGGGTAATGAGGATGAGGGCGGTATCCTTTTGCTCCACCAGCTCGCGGATGAGGCGGAGCACCTGATCCTGGATGGTGACATCCAGATTGGTGGTCGGCTCGTCGGCAATCATCAGGCGGCTGGCCGTGGCCAGGGCCATAGCGATGCACACCCGCTGGCGCATCCCCCCCGAAAGCTGGAAGGGATAGTTGCCGAAAATGCGCTCGGGGTCGGGCATGGAGCAATCCTTCAGGGCTTGGATGGCTTTATCGTTGATGCCCTTTTTGTCCCGGGGGTCAACCATGCCGGAGTACCGGATGGTGTCGCGAATCTGCCGTCCCACCGTGAAGACCGGGTTGAGGGCGGCGGTAGGGTCCTGAAAAATCATGGAGAGCTTCTGCCCCCGCATGGTGTTGAGGGCTCGATCCTTCATGGTGAGCACATCGGCCCCCTCGAAGAGCACCTGCCCGCTCTTGACCACAGCCTGAGGGGCCAACACCCGAAGGATGGATTTGACGGTGGTTGTCTTGCCGCATCCGCTCTCGCCCACTAAGCCGACCCGCTCGCCGGGGTGGACGGTGAGGTTGACGCCGTCGAGCACCTGAGACATGCCGCCGAACACCTTATAGTGCACCCGGAGGTTGCGGATATCCAGCAGGGGCTGGGCGGTTTTTGTCGTGTTATCCATGGCTAAACCTCCCCTGCGCTCAGCATGTCGCTGATGCCATCACCCAGCAGGTTAAAGGCCAGGACGATGATCATGATGGCGATGGCCGGGAACACCGTGAGCCACCACATATTGGGCAGAAACTTATAACCGTCGGCAATCATGGTGCCAAGGGCCGGGGCGGGCGGCTGCTCGCCAAGGCCGACAAAGCTGAGAGACGCGCCCATAAGGATGACAATGCCCATATCCAAGGTCAGCTTGGTCAGGATGGTCGACTGGCAATTGGGCAAAATCTCCCGGAAGAGGATGTGCATACGAGATGTGCCGATGAGCTCGGCCGACTGGATGTAATACTCGTTGCGCACCGAGGAGGCCGAGCCGTAGACCAGCCGGGCGTACCACGCCCACCACGAGAAGGTGATGGCCAAGAGCGAATTGCGCAGATTGGGTTCCAGCATGGCCGAAACGGCCAGGGCCAGCACCAAGGATGGCAGCGACAGGAAGATATCGACCATCCGCATGATGATGGTGGAGATGAGCCGGTTTTTGAAGTATCCGGCCACAAGGCCCATAACAATGCCCACCGGGGCGGCAATGGCCAGCACGCCGATGCCCATGCTCAGGGCGCTGCGGAAGGAAAAAATGATGCGGCTCAGCACATCGCGGCCATATTGATCGGTGCCGAATGGATACTTGGCGCTGGGGGCCAGATTGGCGTTGGCAAAATCCACAAAGGGCCCGGCATGCTCGGGATGGGGGGCGACAAAGCTCTCGAAGGCGGCCACCAGAATGATGAGCGCCACAACGGCAAGGCCGAGCACCGAGATTTTGTTGCGCGAGAACTTATACCAGCTGCGCTTGACGCCTTCGATGCGGGCGGCGCGGCGCTGTTTTTTCACATTGAGTTTGTGGGTGGCTTGGCTCATTATTTATCCCCTCCCTGCAAACGGATTCTGGGATCCAGATAGGATGCGATGATATCAACCAGAATGTTCACCACCAGGAAGGTGATGCCGATGACGAGCACCACGGCCACAATGGCGTTGAGGTCTTTGTTGAGGATGGCGTTGATGCCGTATTTGGAAAGGCCGGGAAAGTTGAAGATAACCTCCACCAAAAAGGCGTTGCCCAGCATGGCGGCAATGTCCAGCGCGATGATGGAAACCGTCGGTGTGGCCGAGGGGCGCAGCACATAGTGCATCAGCACCCGGCGCATGGGGATGCCGGCGGCAATTTCCGAGCCCACAAAGTCCTTACCCATATTTTCCAGCATGCTGGTGCGGGTGATGCGGGCGGCTTGGGCAATGCCGGTGAGGGCCAGTGCGGTGCCCGGCATAATGAGATGCTTGAGGCCATCCCAAAAGGCGGCCATGTTTCCGGCCAGCAGGCTATCCACGAGAATGAAGTTGGTGATTGCCTCGGGCCGCGCCAAATCCAACCGGCCAATGGGCGGTAGGATAGGCCAGATAAAGGCAAAGATGAGCATAAACAAAATGGCCCATACAAAGGATGGCGTGGCAATGCCCAGATAGGAGGTTACCCGCACCAAATTGTCGAGAAACCGGCCCGAATACCGGGCCGACAGGGCCCCAAGCACAATGCCGAAGACAATCTCAAGCACAGCGGCAAACAGGATGAGCTCTAGGGTGGCAGGCAAAAACTCGCGGATATCCTGGGCCACCGGCCGCTTGGTTTGTGTCGAATTGCCGAAGTTGCCTTGGACGGCCCCTTTGAGCCAGTAGGCGTACTGCCGGGGCACCGAGTCGTAAAGGTGGTTCTCCTGGCGGTACTGCTCCAGTGCCTCAGGGGTTGCCCGAACGCCCAGAGCCATGACGGCGGCATCGCCGGGGATGATTCGGGCGATGGAGAATATCAGGATAGACAGGCCGATGAGCACAAAGACCGACCAGCCCAGGCGCTTGAAAATAAAGGTGAGCATATTTTTCATAGGTGGGAACCCCTCTTTCAGCCGTCGGTGTCGGGGGGCTGTCCCGACTTCGTGGATAAAGGGCACGCGGATGGCGGGTGGCTTCCGCCATCCACGTGCCCGCCAGGAGGTAATGTATCGCGCAGAGCTATATGAGCGTTTACTTAAAGGACATGGTGCGGAGATAGACGGCGCGGCCCATGATGGGGGCGTTGATACCTCCGGCTAAGGCCTGCTCGGCCTCGGGCCAATTGAGGTAGCCTGACTGATAAGCCCGCATCTCGGGCCACTCGAGCACCCAGATGGAGGGACACATGTCAACCAGCGTCTTCTGAATTTCCTTGTACATATTGAGGCGCTTGGCCGTGTCAACCTCGCCCAGGGAGGCCTCAATGGCAGCATCAATGCGCTCATCCAACAGCCACTCAAACTGTGTGAACGAGCCTGTGGTGGCCGAGTGATAGCGCAGGTTGAGCACCGAGCCGGCCTCGCCATAGCTGTCACTGGGGTACATGATGGTGATATGGCTTGTTGTCTCGATATTGGCCGAGTTGGCGATCATGGTGGAGAAGGGCTCCTTGCTCAGCTTAACCTCGATGCCCACTTGGGCACAGGCCGCCTGAAGCAGCAGGCAGAGCTTTTCCTCATCGGGCACATCGGCGCTCCAAGAGATGGTAATGGGATACTGGCTCAGCTGGTCGGCATACTGAGACTGGGCAAGCTCTTCTTTGGCCTTGTCCATGTTGAAGCTGTATTGGAAAAGGCTGTCGTCATGGCCCGCATAGGAGGCCGAGACGGGGCCCACGGCCTGCTTGGTGTCCGGATAGATGTTGGCGGTAGCCGTGTTATAATCGAAGAGATAGGCCAGGGCTTTGCGGAAGTGAATGTCATCGGTGGGGGCCTTCCGGGTGTTCATCTCCAGGTTGATGATGGCGCCGGTGTACATGTTGGGCACGGTCACACCGTCCATGGCGGCCATGGCCTGAAGATTTTCAACAGCCTGCCACTCGTCGGTAATCTCAAGTTCCTGGCGGTTCATCAAGGTGCGGATGGTGGCTGGATCGTTGACGGCCATAACCTTGAATTGTTCGGGGGGATTCTCGGCAAAAGGTTGCCAATAGCCGTCAAAGCGCTGGGCCAGCATATAGTCCTCCATATGCATCTCGGCCATCTGATAAGGGCCGCTGCCGGCATCGTTGGTCAGTAGATACTGCTTGCCATAGTCCTTAAACTCGCCATAAGAACCCTCCTGAAGGTTGGCCATGACAACATCCTTATTGAGGACGGCCATGCGCACCAGAGAGGCGATGAAGGGGCCGAAGGTCTGCTTCATGCGGAACTCGACCGTGCTGCTGTCGATGACGACGGCTTCCTTGACATAGGGGGTGTACAGATAGGCGAAGCCCTCGCCGATGGTGAGCAGGCGGTTCATACTAAAGGCGACATCCTCGGCGTCCAGCTCGCTGCCGTCATGGAAGGTGATGCCCTTGCGGATGGTGAAGGTATACGTCATGCCGTCGTCGGAGACCTTCCAGTCCTCGGCCACGTGAGGCACGATGGTGCCGTCGATCTCGGCAAAGACCATGGCGTCGTAGAGGTTAAAATGTACAGCGGCCTCGATGGCATTGCTGCCCACACCGGGGTCGGTTTGCAGGGGGAAGCTGGCGCATACACGCACGATGCGCTCGGCCATCGTCCCTGCGCCGCCGGTGGTGGCAGTTCCGCCCGCCGTGGTGCCGTTGGCCGAAGCCGTGGTGGCCGGGGCGGTGCCGTCGCCGCCACAGGCGGCCAACGTGCTCAGGCACATGAAAACGGCCAGCAGAAGCGCAAAGACTCTGAGGTTCTTTCCTGTCATTGCTGTTTCCTCCAATAATTTTTATTCTCGGTCAATCAGCTCGGCATATACTTTTTCAAAGCCCTGCTGCCAGATACGGTTCCCGATTTCATCCAGCATGGCTTCCTGATCCGGGCTGATGCGGCCAATAATGCTGACATTGAGCGGCTGGCCTTTAAACAGGATTTTCTCTCGGCCATAGTAGAGATTGATGGTCTCGGCCCCAGGAGAACCGGGAAGCCCGACTCTTTCCGGGTTTTCCCAGTTGCGCCAGTAGGCCACATCGAACTTGTCGGCGCAAATCTGCAAGTTTTCCTCCGCCGGATGCGCCTTTGTTTCGATGCCAAAGCAGATTTCACGCCCGCAATAGCGGGAGTGAACCAGTTGGCTTTGGCAGGGTAAAATCGCTTTGATTTGCCGCACAGTCTCGGGCGCAGAATCGTTAAAGTCGGCAATCAGCCTGCCACCGCGTTCGAAGGTCAGTAACAGCTTCTCCATAGGCACCCCCTCCTTTCGCTGTCAGCTGAATACCTTGGCCGTGCTCACATAGAGGAGCTTGACCAGCTTGTTGGTGAAATTGGCCCAGTTGTGGGGCACTGTAGATGGAATGTGCAGGCTATCGCCCGGATTTAAATCACAGCTCTTGTTCTCCACCAGAAAGGTCAGAGTGCCCTCCAACACATAGCCAAACTCCTCGCCATCGTGAGAATAGGGCAGCACGCTCTCCATGCGCTGGCCGGGCAACAATGTCACCAGCACGGGCTCCATCTGGCGCTCCTCTTTGGGCACACTCCCGCTGAGACTGTGGTAGACATAGTGCGAGTTGTCCAAGCGGAAAACCCGCAAATCATACCCCCGCACAACCCGCTCGGCCATGCCGGTGGGGGCTTGGAAAAAATCATTGCTGCTGACACCCAGGGCGGCTGCAATGTTTTGCAGCGAGGTGAGAGAAATAGAGGTCAGCCCACGCTCAACCAGGGAGATATAGCCCACCGAAAGGTTGGCCCGCAGGCCGAGCTCCTTAAGCGTAAGCTTTTGCTCGGTGCGCAACTTTTTGATTTTTTTGCCCAATTCCAGTTCCATAGGTGCCTCCCGGCTATATTTTCAGCGTGTGCGCAAACGCTCTGTTTCGGCCATATCCACCGTGCCGTCAGCACCCACGGCCACACCGTATGCCTCCCGGGCACGCTCTTGCGAGATATATCCGGCCTTGACATCGTAGGCCACCTTGTCAGCCTGACGCTCAAAGGGGTCACCATAGCCGCCGCCACCGCCCGTTTTAATATCGACGACCCAGTTTTTTCCGATGCGGTAATTGTTGAGCTTGGTTTTGGTCGAGTTAATCTGCCCCTGCTCATCATAGATGATGGTGGAAGGGCCGGCGGCCTCCATGCCGCCCAGAATGCCCCAGGCGGGCATTTTGGTGCGCTCGAACCACAGGTAGACGTTGGTCTGATCGTTGAGCGTACGGTAAGTGCGTATGACGCCCATGCCGCCTCGGTTTTTACCCGCACCCTCGCTGTCGGGCCGGATGGCATAGCGTTCAACCAGAATAGGCAGCTGATACTCCAAAATCTCCACCGGGAAGTTCTTAAAATCACCGTTGGAAACATTGACAAGGCAATCCTGTCCATCTCCGCCGGGATGGCCGCCCCAGCCGCCAATGGTGGGTTCATCGTGGGCGTAGAGCTCGCCAGTCTTGGGGTCGATACCTGAGAGGTAGCACACCATGGAATCGCCGTAATGGGCACCTGCCACCAGCTCGGGCGCAGCGCCGGCCAGACACTTGATGGTGAGATCAATGGTGAGCCCCAGGTGAGAGAAATACCACGAGAAGGCCGCGGGCTCCTCGGCGGCAAAAACACTACGCTCGGGGATGACCATGCTCAGCCCTCGGAAGGAGCCACCGGTGACCGGGGCCTCGGGCATCACCAGCATTTTATAGGCCACCCGCAGGGCAGAAATGGTTTGGGCCTTGCCGCAGTTGGTGCTGCCGCCCACCATAGGGCTTGAGCCGGTCAGGTCTATTTCCATGCCACCCTGACCGTCGATGGTCAGCTTGATTTTGACCATCACGGGCTCGTCGCTTTTGCCGTCATTGTCCAGATAGCCCTCGGCCTCATAGACCCCGGGCTTGACCGAGGCCAGCACTTCTTTTTCCAATTGGGCCGTCTGCTCGAAGATGTCCTCGGTGGCCTGGCGGATGGCCTCAATACCGAAGCGGTCAATGAGGGCGCACAGGCGGCGGTCGCCCGTGCGACAGGCAGAAATCTGCCCATTTAAGTCGCCGTGGGCGTTACGGTGGAAGCGGCTATTGAGGCAGATGGTGTCAATCAGATCCCGGCGTGGCACACCGCCGTCCACAATTTTCAGGGGGCCAAGGCGGATGCCCTCTTGGAAAATGTCGGTGGAGTCCATGGGTGCCAAGGGGTCCTTGGCACCCACATCAAGCCAGTGGGCGCGGTTGGCCGAAAAACCCACCAGCTCGCCCTTGTGGAAGATGGGGGCGAAGACTGTCATGTCATTCAAATGGGTGCCCGCGATAAAGCTGTCGTTAAGGATAAAGATATCCCCCGGCCGGAAGTCATCGGTACCGCCGTAATAGTCGATAGCGTGCTGGATACACTCCTGCAAATTGCCCAAAAAGAGGGGCACGCCGGTGCTCTGGCCCAGAACTTCCAGCTTTTCGTTAAAGAGGCCGACTGCGCAATCCTTCATCTCGTAGATAATCGGGGTATAGGCGCTGCGGAACAGGCTTTCACACATTTCCTCGGCCGCCGAAAGGAAGGCGTTTCGGATGATTTCAGTGGTGATGGGGTTGCTTTTGGTGCTCATTGTGCCGCCTCCTCTGCTGTGTTTTTGGTAATCATCATGTTATGATAAGCGTCGATGGTGACACGCCAGTTGGGCGGAACTACCGTGGTGGCCGTCAACTCCTGCACAATGGCAGGGCCATCGAAATGCTGGCCGTAGGCCAGTTCCTTGCGGTTATAAACAGCCGTATCATAATTCCGGCCATCGAAAACAGTCTGCTGGCGTTTGACGGGCTGTGGCGTTTCACCACAAAGAGCCGCGGCCTTTTTCTTTGCAATTTTTTGTAGCCGCCCAAGGCCCACCAGACGTAGATTGACAATTTCCACATCGCCTTGGGGGTCGCTGTGACCAAAGACCTGATGGTGCAGCTGGTGGAAGCTCTGCTTCATCTTTTCCACCGTGGCGATATCCATCCGGATGCCGTCCAGCAGAACGCGCAGGGTGTGCTCTTGGCCCAGGTAGCGCATGTCCACGGTTCGCATAAACTCGGCTTGATCTTGGGTGATATGTTGGCGCTCCAGCAGCGCCATGGCCTCTGCTGTCATCTCGTCAAAACGGGCGGCCACCTCGTCAATGTCAACCTTCGAGAGGTTACACTGCATGGTGCGGCTCAAGTCTTGGCGGATGTCCGACTGAAGCATCCCCCACGCCGAGAAGATGCCCGGCATTTCGGGTACCAGCACCCGCTTGATGTCCAGCTCGTCGGCGGTGGTACAGGCCTGCATGGGCCCCGCGCCGCCAAAGGCCACCAGTACAAACTCCCGGGGGTCGAGGCCCTTGCGGATGGTCAGCTGGCGGATGGCGTCGGCCATCTTGGCGTCAGCAATGGCACAGATGCCCTCGGCGCACGCAGTCATCGTCATGCCCAGGGGCCTGGCCACCGTCTCAACAGCCTGGGTGGCTGCCTCCACATCCAAGGCCATGCCGCCGCCCAAGAAACCATCGGGCACCAAGCGCCCCAAAGCCGTGTTGGCATCGGTGATGGTGGGCTGAGTTCCGCCGCGACCATAACAGGCCGGGCCGGGCACCGAACCGGCGCTGTGGGGGCCAACGCGCAGGCCGCCGGCCTCAATCCAAGCGATGCTTCCGCCGCCCGCACCGATGGTGTAAATATTGACCATGGGCACCAGCACTGGGAAGCCCTCCAAGTTGACCTCGGTGGCAATGTCGGGCTTGCCGTCCACCACGATGCTGACATCGTAGCTGGTGCCGCCCATATCAACACCGATAAGGTTGGGATAGCCCAGCATCTCGGATAGAGTTTGGGTCCCCACCGCACCGCCCACCGGGCCCGACATCAGCGTCTGGATGGGCACCGATTTGGCGATGTCGGCCGTGATGACGCCACCGCCACTTTGCATGACATGGACATGCTTTTCAAAATGGTTGTCCGCCATGCGGCGCTCGAGGTTCTCCAAATAATTTTGCACGATGGGGGCGATGTAGGCGTTGATGATGGTGGTGCTGGTGCGCTCGTACTCGCGCCATTCCCGGGCCACCCGATGCGAGAGCGAAATCGAATGCCTGGGCAAATGCTGCTTGAGCAGCACCTCGGCCCGCAGCTCGTGGGCCGGATTGTTGAAGCTGTGGAGGAAACAGACGGCCACCGAGGTGTATCCTCCGGCCTTGACCTGCTCGGCTGCCTGGGCTATGCTGCTCGCAGAGACGTCGGTCAGCGTGGTGCCGTCGCCCATCATGCGTTCCTCAATCTCAAAGACATCTAGGCGGTCAATGAGGGGCCGGGGTTTGCGGTAGCGCATGTCGTAAAGGCCGGGGCGATTGCCCCGGGCAATCTCATAGACATCCCGGAAGCCCTTGGTCACCAGCAGTGCCACCCGCTCGCCCTTGCGTTCCAAAAAAGCATTAAGGCCGGCAGTGGTCCCGTGGACGAAGAACTCAATGTCCTCGTAATTGTCGATTTTTTCGTCTATGCCCGCGATAACGGCATCCGAACGGTCGTCCGGCGTGGTGAGGGTTTTACCCTCCAGATACTCACCCGTTTGCGTGTCGTAAAACACCAAATCGGTGAAGGTTCCGCCGATATCTGCCGACACGCGATACTTTTTACCTGCCATGCTTGGCCCTCCTATGCGAATCGTTTAGTTACTGATGGCTAAAGGGGAATGATGCGCGGGGTATTCACCGAAATGAGACGAACGATGTGCGGCGTCAGATTGAGCCATTCGTGGGGGGCTTTGGCCTGGTAGTGCATGCTGTCCCCCGGGTTGAGCTGGTATTCCTCATTGTCGATAAGCACTGTGAGAATGCCCTCAAGGACAAAGATAAACTCTTCGCCCTGATGGGCCTTGGGATAAGCATCCTCGTTCGGTGTCCCCGGCAGAATCGTGACCTCCATGGGCTCTAGATTACACTGAGGAAGGCTGTTGCCCAGCCGGTTATAGAGCAAGTCGGACTCAGGGAGGCTGACCGGGTTATAGCTGTACCCACGAGAAAAATAGCCGCCATGGTGGGCCGAGGCCTCGAGAAAATAGGACATCTGCACACCCAGGGCGGTTGCCACACGCTCGAGTGAATAGAGGGAAAGCGTGCCCTGACCGCGCTCAAACTGTGAGAGGTGGCTGACCGACAGGCCGGTAGCCCGACTGAGCTCTCGAAGCGTTATGCCACGCTGTGACCGAAGCCCCTTCACTTTTTCACCCGTTTTCATGAGACCACACTTTCTTGGCATATCGGCCAATGAAGTTTAACTAAATATAAATTATTACGTTATATATCCCTGTATTTTCAATTATATTAAAATTACTCTCAATGTCAATGAAATGTGCACCCGAACTGGAAAGTTTGTAAATATCCCACAAAAGTGCAGCAGAAGAATACAACAGATTGCTGCCGACCAGCCGGATTAGCTCCCGCCGGGAGACGGTTATCTCCAGTTTTGCCCAATTTGCATATTGGTTGCTAAGAGATAGCGCATGTGATAGAATATGGTATAAATACTCTGAGCCTCGGGTGTTTAGAAGGGGGGCCGGGCCTGATGGAATTGAGACAGCTGGTTTACTTCATCGCCGTGATTGAGCACAAGGGCTTTTCTCAGGCCGCTAACGCCCTCTATGTCTCCCAGCCTACTGTGACCATGGCGGTCAAGCGACTTGAGCGCGAGCTTGAGGCCGACTTGCTCGAGCGCAAAAATACCGGCGTCGAGCTGACACCAGAGGGTGAGATTTTCTATCGCCACGCCCACAGCATTCTGGCTGAGGTCGAGGCGGCCAAGCAGCAGATTGAGCGGCAGAAGAGCGTGCGCAAGTCACTCTTCATCGGGGTGCCCAGCATGGCCTGCGCCGACTACTACCCCATAATCTACCGCTTTTTTCAAGAGCGCAATGAGGATATCCACATTCGGATACAGGATTTACGCTCGCCCGAGGTCTTTCTGCAGGTGTGCACCGAGGACATCGAACTAGGTCTTGCCATGGTCATCGAGGATGTCCCGGCCGCTGTCGAGGTTGTCCGTCTGCGGCAGGACCGCATCCGTCTCATGCTGCCGGTGAACCATCCTCTGAGCCAATATGAGAAGATTTCGCTGGCCCAGCTCTCGGACGAGGTCGTCTTTATGAGTTGGGGCAAGACCTATATCTATGAGCGCATTCAAAAGACCTTTGCCAAGGCCGGACTGCCGCTCAACATCAACGAGAGCTTTCGGGACAATCAGACCATCATCAACATGGTGACGCAGGGCTTTGGGGTCTACTTCTTCCCCAACACCGCTTCGACCACGGTGGCCGACAATCCGCGGATTGCCATCCGGGATTTGGACGTTGATTTGATTTACGACATCGGGCTTATCTATAAAAAAAACCGGCATCTGAGTGAGCCGGCCCGGCGGCTTATCACGTTTTTGGAGAAGCTGCGCACATGAAGAGAACAAAGAACCCGGATTTTGCGTGACGCAAAATCCGGGTTCTTTTATGTTAAAGATTCGGCGCGAGGGCTAGGCCCAGCAGGCTCTCGACGGCGGCAGTGACCTCGATGAGCTTGGCCTCATCATAGCGCCTTGCCATCCAGCAGGCACCGATGGGCACGGCATCGGCGCGCTGGCCGATGGGGATGCTCATGCTGGGGAAGCCCGTGAAGGCCGTAACGGCGGTGAACTTGGGGCTGACCACCACATCCAGGCGCTCGGTCTCGTAGAGGATGTTTAGCCGATGAATCTCAGCCTCCCGGCGCAGAAGGGCGCTCAGGTAGGCCACATCGGTGAGGGTGCCGGTGGTTTCATTGTGGCACTTGAGCATGCGGGCCTGGCCGTATTGCAGCATGCGCTTGGGGTTTGCCTGATTGTAGGCCAGAATGTCGGCCATGGTGCGAGGGGTGGCGGTTTGGCAGCGGCTCAAATAGCAATCGAGGCTCTGTTTGAACTCGCACTCCATGATATCATAGGGAGGCTGGTATTCGATGTCGAAATCGGTACCGTGCACCAGAGTGGCACCGTTTTCCTCCAACAGCCGCAGCAGGGCCTCAAAGGCCTGCTGTTCCTCAGGCATTTTTTCCGGATAGCCACAACGATTGACGCCGATGCGCTTGCCACGGAGGGTGCCGTTTAGTGCCTCCATGTAGTCGCAACTGAGGGGGCTCAGGTAGGTAGTGGCGTCCTGTTCATCGCGCCCAGCCATAATACCCAACATGAGGGCCATATCGGTGACACTGCGGGCCATGGGGCCGGTGGTGTCCATGGTGGTGGAGATGGGGATGACGCCGTTGCAGCTGATAAGGCCCTTGGTGGGCCGCATGCCGGCCAGCCCGTTGAGGGCGGTGGGGCCCATGATGGAGCCACAGGTGTCGCTGCCCACCGAGGCTGCACACAGCCTGGCAGCCACGGCAGCCCCCGAGCCCGAGCTCGACCCGCCGGGGG
>JGI994J12354_10002215_pt1 | contig 19131 bp, 17 predicted proteins | sample IntmicLarv3ML3BL_FD_12354 | JGI IMG/M metagenome (IMG submission 12354)
CCCCGCCGTTTGCGGCGGCAACGCTCAAAAATGACAGGCGGGGCCCTTCCCATGCCCCTGACCTCATGCTATAATGCAGATATCCTACACAAAAAGAGGTGCTGCATCATGCAAAAATCCACCCTCCTCATCTGCGGTAAGCTGTACGATGGCATCCATCCCGAGCTTCTGACCAACATGGAAATCCTCATCGAGGGCAATATCATCCAAGCAGTGGGCCAAAACCTCAGCCGGCCCGCCGAGTGCGCGGTCATCGACCTCTCCCACCTGACGGTGACGCCGGGGCTCATCGACGCCCACATCCACAGCGGGCTCTTCGATGTCCACGAGGGCCTGTTCACCGGCAAGGAGTCCCCCGACTGGGCCAAGCTGGCCCATCTGCACACCGCCCAGCGGTGTTTGGAGCGTGGATTTACCACCATCCGCAGCCACGCCATGACCGATCCGGGCTGGGGCGTGGTGGCTGTCAAGCGGGCCATCGACCACGGGTATTTTGTCGGTGCGCGCATGAAGGTGGCCTGCCACATGCTGGGCACCGAGGGCAGCCACAGCGACGGCAGCGCCTTCTTCTGGGCCAATCCCGACCTGAGCCGGGCCGCCCAGTTCCCCAACATCGGCAGCGGGGTCGATTTCTTCCGCCGCATGGTGCGGGAGGAGGCCAAGTACGGCGGCGATTTCATCAAGCTCTTTATGTCGGGCGGCTTTGCCTCGCCCAACGACGGCCCGGAGGATCAGCAGCTGGAGGACGACGAGCTCGACGCTATCCTGCTCACCGCCAAGCACATCGGCAAGCCGACCACAGCCCATGTCTACGCCGGGCCTCTGATGCGCAAGCTCATGGAGCACGGCATCACCGGCATGGAGCACGGCGCCCTCATGGACGAGGAAACCGCCGAGATGTTTGAGCGCACCAACACCTACCTGGTGCCCACCTTCTGCCCCTACAACGAAATCATCAACCCGGACGAGGAAAACCTGGCCAAGAAGCCCCTCCACTTCCAAGTCAAGCTGCGCAAGTACGCAAAAAGGCTCCAGGAGGGCCGCAAAATCATCGCCAAGAGCAACATCCGCCTGGGCTATGGCACCGATTTTGTCGCCGTGCATCAGGTGTACGAGAGCTGGCGCGAGTATCAGAGCTGGATGCGGGCCGGCATGGATCCCTTCCGCATCCTCAAGGCGGCCACCTCGGCCAACGCCGAGATTTTGGAGATGGATGAGCTGGTCGGCACCCTTGAACCCGGCAAGCTGGCCGACATCTCGGGCTGGCACCGTGATTTGCTGAGCGACGAGGATGCATTGAGCCAGTGCGATTTCGTCATGAAGGACGGCATCCAGTACCCGGCGGTGTATTCGGAGGCGTAATGCTCACAAAAAATGGTCACGGCCCTTTGGGCCGCGACCATTTTCTGTTGTCATTCTGAGGCCGCAGGCCGAAGAATCCTATGCGCGTATACGAAGGCATAAGGGCCAGATTCTTCGCCCGCCGTTTGCGGCGGCAACGCTCAAGAATGACAGGCGGGGCCCTTCCCATACCCTTGCCCTTGTGCTATAATGGCCTTAATTCTAATAAAAAGAGGTGCGCCACCATGCAAAAATCCACCCTCCTCATCTGCGGCAAGCTGTACGACGGCATCCATCCCGAGCTCCTGACCAACATGGAAATCCTCATCGAAGGCAACATCATCCGGGAAATTGGCCAAAACCTCAGTCGGCCCACCGAGTGCGAGGTCATCGACCTCTCTCACCTGACGGTGACGCCGGGGCTCATCGACGCCCACATCCACAGTGACATCTTCGACACCGACGAGGGCGAGTACAGCATCTACAACTCCGAGGATTGGACCAACCTGGCCCATCTGCACACCGCCCAGCGGTGCCTCGAGCGCGGCTTCACCACCTTCCGCAGCCACGCCTGCAACGACCCCGGCTACGGTGTGGTGGCCGTCAAGCGGGCCATTGACCGCGGCTATTTCCCGGGCGCCCGTATGAATGTCACCTGCCATATGCTGGGCACCGAGGGCAGCCATGCCGATGCCAGCCAGGCGCTGGCGGGCAACCCCAACCTGAGCCGCGCCTTCCAGCTGCCCACCATCGGCAGCGGGGTGGATTTCTTCCGCCGCGCCGTGCGCGAGCAGGCCAAGTTTGGCAGCGATTTCATTAAGTTTTTCATGAGCGGCGGGTTCTCCACCCCCGGCGACGGCCCGGAGGATCAGCAGCTGGAGGACGACGAGCTCGACGCCATCATCCAGACAGCCACCCACATCGGCAAGCCGACCACGGCTCACGTTTACGCCGGCCCCCTCATGCGCAAGCTCATGGAGCACGGCATCACCGGCATGGAGCACGGCGCCTTGATGGATGAGGAAACGGCCGAGATGTTCGAGCGCACCAACACCTATCTGGTGCCCACCTTCTGCCCCTACAACGAGATTGTCACCCTGGATGAGGAGAATCTGGCCAAGAAGCCCATCCACTTCCAAATTAAGCTGCGCAAGTACGCCAAGAGGCTCCAGGAGGGCCGCAAAATCATCGCCAAGAGCAACATCCGCCTGGGCTATGGCACTGATTTCGTGGCGGTGCATCAGGTTTACGAGAGCTGGTATGAGTATCAGAGCTGGATGCGGGCCGGCATCGACCCCTTCCGCATCCTCAAGGCGGCCACTTCGGTGAACGCTGAGATTTTGGAGATGCAAGACCGCATCGGCTCCATCGAGGCGGGTAAGCTGGCCGACATCTCGGGCTGGCACCGTGATTTGCTCAATGATGAGGATGCATTGAGCCAGTGCGACTTCGTCATGAAGGACGGTATCGTCTACCCGGCAGTCTATTCAGAGAAATAATGTACCCCATAGAGGGGGCTTGGGGGAGACCCGCGCCGCAAGGCGCGGGTCTCCCCCAAAAAACTACCCCTCCCGCCGATATTTCTCCCGGGTGGCCGCGCCGCCCCGCAGATGCCGCTCGCGCTTATTGCGCTCGAGCACTTCCTGAGCCCGGCGGTAGAGGCTGCGGTTGATGGCGTAGAGGCGGTGCGTTACATCTTTATGTACGGTCGTCATGAATCAAAACGGTCTCATCCAACCCCAAATCACCCAACAGCCGGAGGTAGATATCGACATTGCCCTCTTTGTCCACCTCAATGCGCTGGATAACCTGCTTGAGCTGGGCGTTTGTCAGGTTGCGCACATCGGCAAAGCGCTCCACCGTGTCGAAGGTCTTCTGGATGATGCCCTCCAGCTGTTCACCCTTGTCGACGTTGAGGGCCACCAGCTTCAAATCGTTCTCGATGCGGGCCATCTCCTCACGGCTTCCGGCCAGCCGGTCATTGAGCTCTTTCCTTGTGATGAGGTCGTCGGTGTACATGTCCATGTATTTTTGGCGGGTCTTTTGACGCTTGGCCAGACTCTGTCTGAGATTTCTTTCATGCTCGACATTCTCGCTCTTAGCCCGATAGAGGCGATTGAACTCGCCCACCACATGCTGGATGATGCTCCGCTTAGATTGCAACACCTGGGCAAAGTAGGCCTCAATGGCGCTGATAAGCTCGTCCTCATCCACGGCAATGCGGTTGGGGCAGCTATCGGCCCCCTGCTCGTTGTGGCGGCTGCACACCCAGCGGACGTAGGTGTTCTTGTAGGTGCGCACCGTGCGGCGCAGCGACCAGCCGCATTCCTTGCACTTAATCAGGGTGGAAAACAGGTGCTTGTTGCTCTGCCGCCGATGGTTGGCCTTAAAGGTTTGGCCCCGTTGCTTTATCAATGTCATGGCCAGCTCGTATTGCTGCGGGTCGATGATGCGCAGGTCGGGCCGCTCGGTCACCAGCCAGTCGGTTTCATCCTTTTCGGTGCGCTGGCCGGTGAGAAAGTCGGTGACCTCCTGCTTGCCATTGATGATTTTACCGGTGTAAATTTCGTTTTGGATGATGCGGCACACGGCGTTTTGCGTCCACGCACAGGCCCGTTTGGTGAGGCACCCGCTCTCGTTGAGCATTTTGGCAATCTTGGCCGTGCCGTAGCCCTCCTCCGCATACCACCGGAAGATTTGCCGCACAGCGGCGGCCTCAGCCTCATTGATGCCGAGGTTGAAATAATCCCCGATGGTCTTGTCATAGCCAAAGACGATGTTGGGCACGCGCCCCTTTTCTGCGTTGATTTTTTTGCCAAACTTGACCCGCTTGCTGGTGTTGGCGCTCTCCTCCTGGGCCAGTGCGCCAAAGATGGTGAGCACAAACTCGCTGTTGCCCAGCACCCCCATGTTGGCCGAGAGAAAGGTGGTCTCGATGCCCAGGGTTTTGAGCTTGCGGGTGCTTTGCAGCAAATCGACCGTGTTACGGGAAAAGCGGGAGATGTCTTTGACCACTACCATCTCGAACAGCCCACTTTCGGCATCGCGCAACAGCTGCAAGAACTCCTTGCGGTTTTTGATTTTGGTACCCGAAATGCCCTCGTCGGCGTAGAGGCGCACCAAAACATGGCCGTTCTTCTGGGCAAAGTCGGCGAAAAACTGCTTTTGTGCCTCCAGGCTGTTGAGCTGGTCGGATTTATCGGTGGACACCCGGCAATAAGCGGCGATATTCATAGGCAACCTCTCATATAAAATGAAATCATGCTGTAACAACTATTATAAAGCAACGGATGATGCTTTTCAACTGGAATCTTTATGTCGAAAAAGACCTGCGCTCAAGTGGAGCGCAGGTCTTTTTGTGTTTCCGGCGGCATGTATTTTGTTTCGGTTTGAATGGCCCGCTCCAATTTGGGCTGGTTGGCTGCGATAAGCAGTTTGACGAGAACCTCGGCGGTGTCCTCAGCCGTGTTGGGATTGTGGAACCGAAAATTGAGCTTGGGCTTTGTCACGGCATCCAGCACCCCCTTTGAGGGATACTTATGCGCGCAGCTCGCGGGATAGACATGCTATTCCGAGCGATGGCCCTCACCGTCCAATCCGGCCAGGTAGATGCTTGTGACATCGGGGCGCTCGTGGCCCAGGAGGCGTGAGACCATCCGGCAGGTGTCGATATCCGATAGACCACGCTGGCGACAGAGCAGATACTGTTCGGCGGCGTAGGTGTGCCGCAGGCCGTGGAAAGTGAGGGGCGTATCGGTTCCTGGAGCCTGAAAGGCGCTTCGATGCACAAGGATGAACCGCTGAAGGGCCTCGATAGCCCGGTCAGTGGGGATGCCTTCGGGGACAAAGAGCTTGTGGCCTCGCAGGGTGATGGGTCAGGAAGCAACAGCGGCGTAGTCCTCCCGCTGATGCCGCCAGCAGACGCCGATGAAACGGTGAAACTCGACCTCCGACCATCTGCGGTCGACCCACCCGAAGGCGCGGCGGACTAAGTCGAGCTGGCTATTGTCTGGGAGCTTATGCCTTGGCCTCGGCATCTGGTCGTGCCAGAAGCGAATGGCCGCCAGGTCGGTCTTGATGGTGGAAGCAGCCAGACCTTTGGCTTGCATATGGGAAACATAGGCTGTCAGATGCTTGGGCGCGATGTTGGTTGTGTGGGACAGGATTACCACGCAGACGATTTGGTGGGGGTTTCACTCCATTCAATGTGGTTTAATGTTCTTGTGGCAAGGTTTAAGTTAGTGACAGGTCTCCGGGCATACTTCCTCCCGGGATTTATTCATCAGACCTCGTTAACTCATACCTTATCTACATTTGTATTGTAGCACGAAGATTGGCGGTTGTATACTTGCAGCTTTGGCAAGCACCATTGGTGATTTTTGCTATGCTTGCGCAAGGCGGGATGATTTATTCCACGAACAGGCATAGAATCTGCCGTCGTGAAACTACCATTTGACCTCATGTCCGTTTGACCTAAAAGTTATAATTTCATTGTAGCAGAGAAATGATGCCTTGCATACTTGAACCTTTTCAAGGGGCGACTATAGGTCTTTTAGGTGTAAAAAACCGCATCGAAATCACCTTTTGTCATCTTCGGTGGGTGCTGTATACAAGCGCATGAACCCAGTAATTGCAAGGATTTAGATGCGACACAAGTAGGAATTACACCAAACTGCAAACACGGAAGCCACCCATGGCTTCCGTGTTTGCAGTTATTCGATAATTTGTATCGAAATCGTTGTTTTAAGCGTAACAAAACCTGCCCTGCAAAAGCACACATAGCGCGTTAGTTTTTCCATTTAAGAATGACAAGAAGTGGCGTCACCATCCAGCATTACGAGTAGCGCCTCCATCTCGCGCCCGATGGGAAGGCCCGCATGCCTAGCTGAAGAACAAGATATGATGCAATATCACCGAGTGACCGCCATCCCCCGGCGGAAGGCCGACAGGTTGATTTCAACCAGCTGCGCCTTGATGTGTGCCCGAAAGACATCCTCCCACGGTGCGTTCTCTAGGCCGAGCTTTTTGATGGCGGCACCCAGCAGCAAGGTGTTGGCCACCCGTGGATTTCCCAGCTCTGCTGTCAGGGCGGGCACGTTGAGCACAAGCGTGTCGGCCGCCGCACAAAGCGCCGCTTCGATGTTTTGTGGGTAGACGCTCCCGCCCGATAGCATGGCCGCCGTCTCAATCTCCTCATCGCTGAGCACGATGCTGCCGCCCGGACGCAGATAGGAGAGAAACCGCACGGCCTCCATTTTCTCAAAGGCGATGAGCATGTCGGCCGTCCCGGCTTCAATCACTGGAGAATAGACCTTCTCGCGGCTGTAGCGGATATGGGTTGATACCGCGCCACCCCGCTGGGACATGCCGTGAATCTCGCTCATTTTGACATCGAAGCCATGGGCCATCAGGCCGTGCAGCAAGAGCTTTCCTGCGAGAATGGTGCCCTGCCCGCCCACGCCCACCAACAAAATGCTATGGGTCATCTCAATCCGCCTCCCTTACAATGGCCTGCTTTTTGCATATCTGGCCGCACACCCCGCAGCCGAGGCAACGGGTGCGGTCGATGACCGCCTTTTTGTTCTGCCCGTCAAAGGAGAGGGCCGGGCAGCCGCAGCCGGTGCATAGGCGGCAGCCGACACAGAGGTCGGCTTCCACCATGAATCGGGATGCAAAGGCACCGGGAAACTCACGTTTGTCCTCGGCGGAAAAGCGCTTGAGAGCACACGGCCAGCGGGTGATGATGACCGATGGCGCATCCAACCCCAGCGCCCAATCGAGAGCTTCTTCGGTTTGCGTCAGGTTGTTGGGGTCGATGACGGCCACATGCCGGATGCCGACGGCCTCAACCAGCTTTTGGATGTCCATCACCGGCGCAGCACTGCCGCCCGCCGTGTAGCCGCTGCCGGGGTTTTCCTGATGGCCTGTCATGCCGGTGGTGCGGTTGTCCAGAATGACGCTCACCGTGTTGGCCCCGTTGTAGGCCACCTCCATCAGCGCGTTGATGCCGGTATGGAAGAAGGTGGAATCGCCCAGCACACCCACTACCCGTGTGGTGTTGCCGAGGGTCAAATCGAACACCTTCTGTGCGCCGGCGGCGGTGGATAGGCTGGCACCCATACAGTTGTTGAAATCCAAGGCGTTGTAGGGCGGTGCATAGCCTAGGGAGTAGCAACCGATGTCTCCGGCCACCACGATGTCCTTCCGGCGGCCCAGGGCATAGAAAATCCCCCGGTGGGGGCACCCGGCGCACAGGGCGGGGGGCCGCGGCCGGGCAGGTTCGCCCAAGTAGGCGGGGATGGAGTTTGGTTTGCCGCCCAGGCCCGCGCGGATAACATCGGGCGTCTTTTCGCCCCAAGCGGGGAAGCAATCGCGCCCATGACAATCAAAGCCCAGCTGCCGTACGGTGTCCTCAATGAGGGGGTCGTTCTCCTCAAGCACATAAATCGTCTTGACCGAACGGCAAAAATCCGCCAGCTTCAGATGTGGCAGGGGATGGGTAAACCCCAGCTTGAGATAGCTGGCGCTATTGCCAAAAACCTCCCTGGCATACTGGTAGCACACCCCCGAGGCAATGACGCCAACCTCGCCGCCGTTATTTTCAATATAGTTGAGCGGTGTCTGCTCGGAATACTCATGCAGCGCCTCAAGGCGCACCTCGACCCGCCTCCGCATCTGTGTGGCGTAGAGCGGCACGGTGATGTACTTTTCCGCCTGCTTGGCATAGGGGCGCACCGGGATGTCGCAGCGCTCTCCCAACTGGACGACGCTTTTGGAGTGGCACACCCGGGTCGTCATCCGCAGAAGCACCGGCGTGTCGAACTGCTCGCTCAGTTCGAAGGCCAGCGCGGTCATGTCGCGGGCCTCCGCGCTGTCCGCCGGCTCGAGCATGGGGATTTTCATGAAGGCGGCATAGCGGCGGTTGTCCTGCTCATCCTGAGAGGAGTGCTGCCCCGGATCGTCCGCTGAGACGAGCACCATACCGCCATTGACCCCTGTATAGGCAAAGGTGAACATGGGGTCGGCCGCCACATTGAGGCCGACATGCTTCATGGCGGCGAGACTACGTCCCCCGGCGATGGAGGCCCCGATGGCCGCCTCTGCCGCCACCTTTTCGTTGGGGGCCCACTCCGAGATAATCTCGGGATACTGGGTGATGTTTTCAAGGATTTCCGTGCTCGGCGTCCCCGGATAGGCCGAGGCAAAATGAACACCGGCCTCATAGGCCCCGCGGGCCACCGCCTCGTTACCTGTCAAGATTGCTTTCATGCTTCCGCCACTCTTTCCGTGTTTTGTATGCTGCTCAATTTAGGCCAGGGCGCTGTCGGCCGCCGTGAGCCGCGCCGCCAGTTCGTCGATATCACGGTGTAAAATGAGCCGCACATTGCGCCGGCTCAGCCCCTCAAACCCCGCTCCGGGAACGGCGAACACGCCAAAGCGCAGAAGGTGCTCGAAAAGGTCGACATCCCGGCCTGTACACAAGGTCATGATGGGCGTTGTCTCGGCGGTGGGATAGGTGAAGATGTTGTGCATAGCACCCAGAATGGCCCTTTTCCCCCGGCGAACGGAAGCAACGGTTTCCTCCATAAACCGCATATCACCCAAGGCCGCCTCTGCGGCCCTGCGTCCCAAGACGTTGGCGTTGAAGAGACAGCTGATTTTTTGCAGGTTTTCCGTGATATAGGTGTCGGCCACGGCATAGCCGACCCGCAGACCGGCCAGACCAAACCCTTTGGAGAAGGTGCGGGAGACCACGAGGCTTTTGTACTTGGAAGAAAGACAGATGGCCGATTGACTCTGGGGCAGAAAATCGCCATAAGCCTCATCCACCAGAATGGGGATGTCCATCTCTTCGGCCAGGGAGACCACCCGCTCGACGCCCGCAAGGGTAAAGGCGTAGCCTGTCGGGTTGTTGGGGTTTTCCAGGCAAATCATATGGGGCTTTTCTTGACGGATGCCGGCCAATATGCCGTCAATCGTTTCGCTTTCGGAGAGCGCCGATGTGAGCGTGAAGCCGGTGTAGCTGGCGCCGCACATGCGGACATCGTCGCTGTATGCCGAAAAGCCGGGCATGACGCCAAACACCTTGGCCCCCGGATATAGAAACAGGCGGTTGATGTCGGCCAGCAGGTCCATGCTGCCGTTCCCGTACACGATGCGGACAGCAGTGAGGGTAGCCCACGGGGTCCAATACCGGACGATGGCCTCCTTTAGGCCGTCCGTATGGGGATAGGCGCTGGCCTCATGAGACATGTCAAAGCCTTGGAGAGCCGCTGTGACGGCGGCCGAGCATCCGTATGGATTGACGCCCAGAGAGCAGTCGAGCATGCCCTCCAGGGCCGTCTCTCCGGTGGCGTAGTTGGCGGGCGTGAAGTTGGCAATATATCCGTTTATCTGCGGCATAGCGCACCCCTGTTGACATGGATTTTGTTGGTCTCCCGTTGCGGTATCAGGCCTCAATACCACCGCGCAGCAGCACTTTTCCGCCCTTGAGGCCAGTGATTTTTCCGCCCTGAACCGCCTGAACACCGCCCACAAAGACATATTCAATACCCTCATTGGGCAGGTCGGCGCTGGCGTAATCGGCGCTGCCGGAGATGGTATCAAAGTCGAATACCACCAAGTCTGCGTCTTTACCCGGGGCGACGACACCCTTTTGGGCGAAGCCGGCGGCGGCCGCCGCCTTGCCGGTGAAGCGGTGGATGCAGTCCTCCAGGCTGTAAAAGCTCTTGTCGCGGCAATAGGTGCCAATGAGCTTGGGGAAGGTGGCCCCCAGACGCGGATGGTCGTAGGGACTCATTTTGTCCTTTTGTGTGCCGTCGGTACCGGCCATGGTGTGGGGGTATTTAAGGATGTTCTCCAAATCCCACGTGGAAATGGCGCGGTAAATGGCCGAAATGGCCCCGTCGGTTTCGATGAGCAAATCGAAGAGATTTTCATAGGGGTCCTTGCCCGATTCCTGCCCCAGCTGAAGAAGGGTCTTCCCCGAAATATCGGGCCGCACCTGACTGACGGCGATAACTCGGTCAAGGCCGCAGAGGTAAATGAGATTCTCAAAATCGGTGCTGGGTGCTTTGATCAGAGCGGTGATTTCAGCCCGGACAGCGGGATCATGCAGGCTTTCGATGAGGGCCTTGGGTCCGCCGGTGGCGAACTTGGGCGGAAGCGCCGAGGTCAGACCGGTGCCGCCGCCATCGTAGGGATAGGCGTCCAAGTGGATAATCTGCCCTTGGGCCTTGGCTTGGTCGATAAGGGCCAGAGTCTCGACGCTCTTTCCCATATTGTGCTGGCCGCCAACCTTGTGATGAGAGATGACCACCGGGATTCCAGCCTCGCGGCCAAGAGCCAGGGTCTCCCGAACCGATTCCACAACGCGGTCGGCCTCGTTGCGCATATGGGAGGTGTACATGGCCCCGGGATACTCAGCCAACACATGGGCCAGCGCGGTGAGTTCGGCGGGAGTACTGTAACTTCCCGGCGGATAGATGAGCCCGGTGGACATACCCAAGGCCCCGGCCTCCATGGCCTCCCGGAGGGCGGCCTTCATGATGCCCAGCTCGGCTTCTGCGGGCGGGTCGTCCCGGTAGCCCATGGCCTTGGCCCGTAGGTTTCCGTGGCCGACAAAGGCGGCGATGTGGGTGGGCAGGGCCAGTTTTTTCAGCTCACGAACAAAGCCGTCAAAGCCGCCGCCTGCCGCTGCAATGGCCTCAAGCTGTCCGGGGCTGGCCGAATAGCCGCCGCCCGCCGCCTTGTCCATATCGAGAGGCACCACCGACCCGCCGCAGTGGCCGGTGATTTCCAGGGTGATGCCCTGCTCCAGGATGTTGGGGGCGTCCAAACCTCTGAGCACCGTCATATCGGAGTGGGAATGCCAGTCGATAAACCCAGGCGAAACCATACGTCCTGTGGCGTCTATAACCTGGACGGCCTCACCTTCCAGCCGGGGGGCTACGGCGGCGATTTTGCCATCGCGGACGGCGACATCGGCCACAAACCGGGGGGCACCTGTGCCATCCACCACGGTGCCGTGCCTGATGAGTAAATCGTACATAGGGGTTCTCCTCACCGGGCTATTGCCAGCCCTTGATGGTGTCCAGGACGCTGTCGTCGATAGCTCCGTCCTCGAAATCGGTCACACATGCGTCGATGATGTCGACTGCCCGGTCGATCTGCTCCAGCGTGATGATCAGCGGTGGCTGGATGCGCAGTACATTGCCGGCCACGCAGACCATGACGATGCCCTTGCGCCAGCCCTGAAAGCAAATCTTTTTAGCCGCGCTGTCGTCGGGGGCCTTGGTCTCTCTATCACGGACAATCTCAATGCCCAGAGAGAAGCCCGCGCCGCGCACATCGCCTATACAGGGGTGCTTTTGGGCCAGTACCTCCAGCCTGGCCCTAAGATGGCCGCTTCGGGCCAGCATGTCCTCCCGGAAACCGGGGCGCTCCAGGATTTCCAGGTTCTTCAGGGCGGCGGCGGCGCAGGTGGCGTTGCCCCCCATGGTGAAGCCGTGGGCCGGCGGACCCAGAGCCTCGAAAATCTCGGCCCGGCCAATGATGGCCGACATAGGCAGTCCGGCTGCCATGGCCTTGCCCACCACAATGAGGTCGGGCTCCAGCCCGAATTGGTCGATTCCGAACCATGTGCCGGTGCGCAAAAAGCCCTGTTGAACCTCGTCACTGATGAGCAACATACCATACTCACGGCACAGCTGGGCAATGCCCTCCATAAAGGCCTTGGGCGGCAGAATGAGCCCGCCGTCCCCCTGAAGAGGTTCCAGGATAATGGCGGCCACTTCCTCGGGGGGCAAAGAATGTTCGAAGGCGGCGCGGATGGCGCAGAGGGATTTTTCGGCGGCCTGTTCACCGTCCCGGTAGGGGTTGGGATAGGGGAATGCGTAAATATCCGGGAGGGTGGCACCCAGCCCGCGCCGCATGTTCACCGAGACATGGCTCAGGGAAAGGGCCCCATAGGTCGAACCATGGTACGCGCCGTTGAAGGTGATGATTCGGCTGCGGCCGGTGAAGTTTTTTGCCAGCTTGATGACACCGTCTATGGAATCCGACCCGGTGAGGCCGAAGGCAACGCGCTTGCGGAAGGTGCCCGGCGTGATGCGCGTCAGCACCTCAGCCAGCTCGGTGGCCTTGGGGTTGTAGTGATAGACATTGCTGGCTTGGATGTAATCCTCCATCTGGAGCTTAACAGCTTCAATGATTTCAGGGTTGGCCTGCCCCAAACACTGACTGCTGGCGCTGGACAGCAAATCAATGAACTGGTTTCCGTCCACATCCTCCAGCATGGCCCCAAGGCCGCGGCGGATAACCAGCGGAAAATAGGGTATCCGAGAGAAAGCGGCATTGACCGCCTCGTCCCGCTGCACCCAATGGTCGCACAGCACGTTTGTCATATCCACACTACCTCCTGTCAGGCTGGGCAGAGCCCAGTGCCTCTAATTTCTGGCGATGGCGCGGGCCAGGATGAGGGCATCCTTTAAAATCCCCTCTCGGTTTTTCTCCATGGCCTCGGGTGCGCCCGAGACGGTTACCGACGCAATCACGCGGCCGGCGGAATCCTTAATGGGAACGCCGATGCACGAGTAGCCCAGCAGATATTCCTCGTGGTCCAGCGAATAGCCATCCTGCCGCACCTGCTCGATGTGGGCACGCAGGTCGTCGCGGTTGACGATGGTGGTGGGAGTATAGGCCTCCAAATCCGCCTCATTCAGTTCGCGGTCGAGCTCCTCGGGGGAGAGGCCGCTGAGCAGAACCTTACCCGAGGCCGTGGCGTGAGCCGGCATCAGGGTGCCTTCGTTGAGGGCGGGGATGATGCTGTCATACTCTTCGGCCAACAGCAATGCAAAGCCGCCGCGGATGTAGACCGAGATGCGGATGCTGACATCCCACTTTTTAACCAGAGGCAGGGCATGATAGCGCACGTTGCGTAGGAAGGAGTGGCGCTTGCGGTACATCGAGCCGAGCTCGTACATCTTATAGCCCAATACATAGCGGCCGGGGAAGGTGTCGCGTTCAATGAACTCACCGTCCAGCAAGCTGTTAATCATGGCATAAATGGTTGTTCGGTTGGTTTTCAGCAACCGGCTCAGCTCGATGACGGTGAGGGGCGTTTGGGCCTTGGCAAAGACCTGTAAAAGCTCGAGAGCACGGTCAAGAGTTTGCAGAGAGTTCCCCTTCTTTTCGGGGCTTGCCTTAGGGGCGGTGTTGGCCTTGGGGTCAGCTTTTGAGTTTGACAAATTGTTCGACCTCCTTACGTGTTAACTGGCGGAGCTCCCTATGGGTATGGATACAACGCCTACCAGCTTGCTACGGTGCCGTCGCACCGGGGTTCGGTGGCACCTGAGAGGGTGCCGTGCTCGGTGCGCCAGATGATTTCTCCCCGGCCCACATCGCCGAGATTGTGGGTCAGCTCGACCTCGTGGCCCAGCTCTTGTAACCTGCGGACGATGTGGAGGGGTGTGTGGGCCTCAATTTGCACCCGTTTGCCCTCAATCCATCGGAAGCGCGGGGCATCCAGGCATTCCTGAGGGTTCATACCATAGTCCACCGTGTTGACAATAACCTGAAAATGTCCCTGAGGCTGCATGAATCCGCCCATGACACCGAAGGGCCCAACGGCCTCGCCATCCTTGCACAGGAAGCCGGGGATGATGGTGTGATAGCTCTTTTTGCGGCCCGCGATGCAGTTGTCGCTGGCGCTGTCCATGGAGAAATTGTTGCCGCGGTTTTGCAGGGCGATGCCGGTGCCCGGCACCACAATGCCCGAACCAAAGTGAGCGTAGTTACTTTGGATATAGCTGACCATGTTGCCCTCGCCATCGGCGGTGCACAGATAGATGGTGTCGCTGTCCGCCGGCCGCCCGGCTTCGGGATGGAGGGCTGTGTTCCCTGAGATGAGGCTGCGCCGCTTGGCGGCGTAGCCCTTGTTGAGCATATCCGCCACCTTGGTTTTCATGTGTCGGGGGTCGGCCACGAAAGCCTTGGTGTCGACATAGGCCAGCTTCATAGCTTCAATCATGGCATGATAGGTCTCGGGGCTCTCCTTGGTGGGGCCGAGGGGGATTCCCTCCAGGATGTTGAGCGCCATCAGGGCAGCGATGCCGTGGCCGTTGGGAGGGATTTCACAGATATCGTAGCCCTTGTAGCCCGTGGTGATGGGTTCGACAAACTGGGCGGCATACTCGGAGAAATCCTCCGCGTCGAAGTATCCGCCGGTTTTATCGCTGAAGGCGACAATTGTCTCCATGAGGGCTCCGCGATAGAAGCTCTCGGCCCCGGTCTCAGCGATATCCCTCAGGGTGCGTGCCATGTCGGCGCTCCCCCAGAGCTCCCCGGCCAGAGGGGCGCGGCCCTTGGGGGCAAAGGTCTCGAACCATGGCGCATACCGCTCCTCCTTAAGAACACGCGCATAGAGGTCGTAGAGCTGAGCCCACTGGACGGCCACATCGGGGGAAACCGGATAGCCGTGCTCAGCATACCAGATGGCGGGCCCGGCAACCTCGGTGAGGGGCAAACGGCCAAAGCTCCGGTTGAGTGTCGCCCAGCCCGAGGGTGCGCCGGGGGTCATCACCGGCTCCCAGCCATGGCGGGGGACGCTGTCGAAGCCCCTGCTTTTGAGCAAGTCTGCGCTCATCTTGGCCGGAGACCAGCCGCTGGCGTTGAGGCCGTGAAGCTTGCCGCCTGTCCACACCAAGGCAAAGGCATCGCTGCCAATGCCGTTGCAGACGGGCTCGGTCACTGTGATGGCCATGGCGGCGGCGATGGCAGCATCGATGGCGTTGCCGCCCTTCTTGAGAATCTCCAGCCCGGCCTGGGCGGCCAGAGGCACCGATGTACACACCATGCCCCGGGCGGCATAATGCACCGTGCGGCGGGAGGGATAGCGATAGAGGCTGGGATTAAAACGCATGATGGCCTCCTTCATATTTTCTAATGGTTCGGATAACGTCACCCCAATGTCGGGTTGCACTTAATTATATCGAAGCAACCGGAACTTGTCACCCCGCAGTGTATGGTGAATAGATACAAATATCTTTTTCGGAATATGGGCAATATAGCAAAATACATGACAAACAGCGTCTTTATATTGACAGCATCTTGTGTGAATGATATCATGTGTTCGAATAAATGACAATATGTAATTNATATCCGACATCAAGTTTCTACAAATTGCATATCCGATGCTGAAAAAACTTGTGGAATTTACATGAATTATTTTGAAAAGCTGGCATCAGCCAACCGTGGCATAGTCCTTCTGGGTGAAACCGGCAGTGGGAAAACCGAGCTCTCCATCAGCGCGGCACTGGCGCTTGGGCGGCACCGTCCGGTGGCATTCTTCGATATGGATCAATCCAAGTCGCTCTTTCGCTCCCGCGAGGCGGCGGCTCTGCTGGCTGAGCACAGCATCGCGGTATACCACGCCGCGCCCGCCTTGGATATCCCCGTTGTGCCGGGCGGCGCGGCGGCGGCTCTTGAAGGTGGCAGCCGCTTTCCGGTGTTCGATGCGGGCGGAGGCATCCCCGGAGCCCGGATGATGGGGCAGTTCCTGCGCGGCCGGCACGAGCAAAGCCTGGCGGCGATTTATGCCCTCAACCCCTATCGGCCGCAGTCCCGCACCGCCGCCGGGATAGCCCGTGCCTTGGAACGCACAATTGAGAGCTGCGGCGCGGTGCAGGTTCACATTGTTTTAAACCCCAACAAGGGCCTGTCCACCACGTTGGAGGACGTTGCACAGGGGGCCTATACGGGCGCAGCCATGCTGGGCGAGCTCGGACTTCAGGCAGAGGCCCTGGCGATCCGGGAGGATTTATACCATCCGGGCCGGCTGAGCGGGTGGGCCGACATTGTGTGTGTCCGCCCGGTGATTCCGGGATTTTACGGCATTATGCCAGAGTGATAAATCAAAATAGGGAGGTTCAACCATGGCAAAAGTGGAGATTCTTTCGGATTTTTGCAAGGGTTGCGGCTACTGCATCAAGGTCTGCCCCCAAAAGGTGTTCCAAATGGGCGACAAGGCCAATCCGCTGGGGTACCGCTATGTGGTGCATCTAAACCCCGAGGCCTGTACGGGCTGCAAGGTGTGCACCGCACTTTGCCCCGACAGCGCCCTTGAAGTATACAAATGAAGGGGGACTTACCGTGAAGATATTTATGAAAGGCAATGAGGCCATTGCCGAGAGCGCTATCCGCGCCGGATGCCGGTTCTACGCGGGATACCCCATCACGCCTCAAAATGAGATTCCCGAATACATGGCGCTTCGGCTCCGGGAAGAGGGCGGTGTGTTTGTTCAGGGCGAATCGGAGATTGCGGCCATCTATATGGTCATGGGCGGAGCAAGCATGGGCACCCGGTGCATGACCTCCTCCTCTGGTCTCGGGCTTTCGCTTAAATCAGAGGGTCTTTCCTATCTGGCGGGGTCGCGGCTTCCGGCCGTGGTGGTCGATGTCATGCGCGGCGGCCCGGCCATTGGCTCCATCGGCCCCGCCCAGCAGGATTATAACTTTATTAATAAGGGTCTGGGCAGCGGCGGGTTTTCCTGCATGGTGCTGGCCCCCTCGACGGTGCAGGAGGCAGCCGACCTCACCGGCCTGGCCTTCGAACTGGCCGACCGGGACCGCAATCCGGTGATTCTCCTGCTGGATGGATGCATCGGCGCCATGATGGAGGATGTTGCGCTGCCCGAGCCCAAGGCGACCTCTGCCCATGCGGAGTGGTCGCTGGCCAAATCGGAGCGCCCCTTCCGCATGTTTACCTCCTTTAGGCTGGAGATGCACCTGCAGGAGCAGTTCAACTGCGATATGGCCGAGCTTTATAATAGCTGGGAAGAGGATGTCCGTTATGAGGAGTACCAGATGGCCGACGCAGAGTATGTCATCGTCGCCTATGGCGTCACAGCCCGGGTAGCCAAGACGGTCATCGGACAGCTTCGAGAGCAGGGACACAAAATCGGCCTGCTGCGGCCCATTACCCTGACACCCTTCCCCAGGGCCTATCTGGGCGCTTTGAGCCCCGATGCCATCAAAGGCGTGCTGGCCACCGAAATGTCGGTGCCGGGACAGATGGTGGTCGATGTGAAAAACGCCGTCGACCGGCGCATCCCGGTGGAGTTCTACGGGCGCTCTGCCGGGATGATGGTGGACGAGGCCGAGATGCTTCAGGCCGCTCTGAAGATGATGCAATAGGGGGGAAATATGGAAAAGGTATACGCACGCTCGGCGTGCATTCAAAATCGGCCATCGGCCTACTGCCCCGGATGCCTGCACGGCGTCGCCTCGCGGATTATCGCCGAATCGCTGGATGAGCTGGGCGTTCGGGAGGACGCCATCGGCGTCATGCCGGTGGGCTGCGCCACGTTGAGCTATGGTTATTGGGCCATCGACAGCATCCACGCCGCCCATGGCCGGGCCCCCGCTGTGGGCACCGGCATCCGCCGTTGCGCCCCAGAGCGCGTCGTGTTCACCTATCAGGGCGACGGCGACTGCGCCGCTATTGGGACATCGGAGATTATCCACTGTGCCAACCGAGGTGAAAACCTGCTCAGCGTGTTCATCAACAACAGCATCTATGGGATGACTGGGGGGCAAATGGCCCCCACCACCCTAACGGGGATGAAAGCTACCACCTCCCCCCTTGGACGAAACCCCAAGGAGGAGGGTTATCCCATGATGATGTGCGAGCTTCTCTCCCAACTGGAAGCCCCCTATTATATAGCGCGTTTTGCCCTCAACAGTGTGGCCGGTGTCACCAAGGCCAAGGCCGGTATCAAGAAGGCTTTTCAATATCAGCTGGAGGGCAAGGGCTTCTGCTTTGTCGAGCTGCTGTCCAACTGCCCCACCAACTGGGGCCTCTCGCCGCTGGCCTCTCTGGAGTGGATGGAGCAAAATACACTGCCGGTGTTCCCTCAGGGCGTCTTTAAGGATGGGGGTGTGCGGGTATGAAGCTGCAAATACTCATTGGTGGTTTTGGCGGCCAGGGCGTCATGCTGGTGGGCCAGACCTTGGGGCTGGCAGCCTGCGATGCCGGGAAAAAGGCTACCTTCTTCCCCAGCTATGGCCCGGAGCAACGAGGCGGGGCGGCCAATTGCTCGGTGATGCTTTCCGACGACGAAATCGGTTCGCCCCTGGTGTCGACAGCTGACGTGCTCATCTGCTTCAACCACACGGCCATGAATACCTTCCTGCCCCGGCTCAAAAGCGGCGGCGTGCTCATTGCAAACTCATCCCTGGTGGATATGGCGGATATCGGACGCACCGACATTGAGACGGTGGCCATACCCATTGACGATTTGGCCCGAGAACTGGGTAACCCCAAGGTGGCCAATGTCATCATGCTGGGTGCTGTTGTGGCCAAAATCGGCGTTCTGCCCCTTGAGGAGGTTGAGCGGACGGTGCTGAAAAAGCTGGCCTCCAAACCACAGCTTGTGGATATCAACAGAAAGGCCTTTGCCTGCGGGGCTGAGCNAATCNGCTAGGGATATCATGTTATGACTGTTTTAGAGCGATATAGAGAGAAATGCGTCAGCGCCGAGGAAGCCCTCGCTTTCATNCGCCCGGGGGATGAAATTGTCAGNGCCTTTGGGGCGGGAGAGGCCCCCACCATTTTGGGCCAGCTCCACACGCTGGCGGGCCGTGTTGAAGGGTTGAGCGTTTGGATGTCCATGTCTCTGCCCNGCTACCCCTTTCTCATCGACCCTGCCTATGAGGAGGCCTTTGAGGTCAACAGCTGGTTCCATGGCCCGGCCCAGCGCAAGGCCCAGAGCGTGCGCCACATCAGCTTTC
>JGI994J12354_10002216_pt1 | contig 19120 bp, 24 predicted proteins | sample IntmicLarv3ML3BL_FD_12354 | JGI IMG/M metagenome (IMG submission 12354)
CGGGGGGCGTAGGGGCGCGCATTGCGCGCCCACGCCCTTGTCCTTGTCCTTGTAGGGCGGACGACCTCGGCCGTGTCTGGCAAGACCGGGGATGGCTACGCCATCCGAGCGAGGGGGCAAAGCCCCCGAAGACGCGCCGCCGGTTCTGTGCAAATCCGCCCTCTCCCGGACGCCCCGCCCGTCATTGCGAGGCAAAGCCGAAGCAATCCAAGCGGGCGAACGCAGTTCGCCCCTACAGGATAAAAACGAGACCGAGAATTCATTTCCCGGTCTCGTTTATCTCTATCCCAAATTCGATGAAATGCTTGCATTTCATCGAGCGCCAGCCACTTTCCCCGGGTTCAGGATGCCTTTTGGGTCAAATGTCGCCTTAATTCCGGCCATGAGGGCCATGGCGCGCGCGCCCTCCGAGCGGCCGAGGTCGTCAATCTTGGCGTGGCCGATGCCGTGCTCGCCCGAGACCTTGCCGCCGAGCTTGGCGGCCTTCTCGTAGAGCTCGGCCATGGCGGCTCGGCGGCCCTGCTGCCAGGGCTCCTGCGCCAAATCATCCCGGCACAGGTAGATGTGGATGTTCCCATCCCCCGCGTGGCCGAAAAAACGGATGCGCACCCCCACCCGGCTCTCGAGCCGGTGGGTGAAGGTGACAAACTCGGGGATGGCCGTGCGGGGCACGACGACGTCGCACTCGTCCATCTCGGTGGTCGAGGCCTTGATGGACTCCAAAAAGGCCCCGCGCGCCCCCCACAGGCCGGCCTGACGCTCGGTGGTGTCGGCCAAAAGGGCGTCCCGCGCCCCGGCGCTCAGGCAAATCTCGGCGGCACATTCGCACCTCGCCTCCACAGCGGCCCGGCTGTCGCCGTCGAAGGAGAGCAGCAGATAGACATTGGAGCGCTTGTCGGGGAAGGCGACGCCCAGGTATTTCTCGGCCTCCAGGATGACCTCCCGCTGCATGAACTCGATGGCAGTGGGGGACAGGTTGGCTGTCAGCAGCCTCGGCACAACCTCGATGCACGCCTCGGTGGAATCGAAGGGCACAAGCAGGCTGATGGTCTTCTTGGGCAGGGGCACCAGCCGCAGGATGAGCCGTGTCACCACGCCCAGGGTGCCCTCCGAGCCGACCATCAGGTGCAGCAGGCTATAGCCCGAGCTGTTTTTGCTCAGCTTTCCGCCCAGCTCGAGGCGCTCGCCGTCGGCCAGCACCACGTCCATACCGAGCACATAGTCCCGGGTAATGCCGTACTTGACGGCCTTCATGCCGCCGGCATTGGTCATGACATTGCCGCCCAGGGTGGCGCTTTTCTCCCCCGGTTCGGGCGGATAGAGCAGGCCGTGGCCCCCCGCATAATCGGCCAGCTCCATAAGCAGCACCCCCGGCTCCACCGTGACGCACAGGTTGTCGGCGTCCAGCTCGAGGATGCGGTTCATGCGCTCGGTGGACAGCAGCAGACCGCCGTGGATGGCCACCGCGCCGCCGCACAGGCCGGTGCCCGCACCGCGAGGCGTCACCGGGATGTCCCGCCCGTGGCAGTAGGCCAGCAGGGCCGAGACCTCCGCTGCCGTGGCCGGCAGGGCCAGGGCCTCGGGGGCAAAGGCACCGTAGATGGGCATTTCGTCGTGGTTGTAGTCCTCCGAAATGTCCTCCCCCACCCGGATTCCACCGGGGCACAGGGCTTCCAGGGCGCGGATGTCGTCCGCCGTCAGGGAATTAAAGGCCATGGCTGTCACCTGCCTGTCTGTCCGCCAACCGCTCAATCAGCCGGGGGATAATCTGGTAGAGGTCGCCGACAATCCCCAGGTGTGCCACCTTGAGAATGGGGGCGTCGCTGTCGCTGTTGATGGCCACAATGCAGTCGGAATCCCGCATACAGGCGGTGAACTGCACCGCCCCCGAAACCCCGCAGGTGATGATGAGCCGGGGCCGCACCGTGCGGCCCGACAGGCCAATCTGGCGGGCGTAGGGCAGCCATCCGGCCTCGATGACCGGCCGCGTGCCGGCCATCTGTCCGCCCAAGGCGGCGGCCAGGGCTTCCAGCAGAGGTAAATCCTTCTGGCTGCGCAGACCGCGCCCGGCTACCACCAGCACCTCGGCGTCGGTGATGCTGGTCACCGGCGGCTTGATTTCGCACTCGAGCACCTCGCCACCCAGGTCACCCTGCGGGACGGTCATATTCCACATCTCGGGCGGCGCGCACACCACCGGCACGGCGGGGGCCATGACCTTGTGGCGCACGGTGGCCATCTGGGGCCGGGTGTTCGGGGGGAGGATTTGAGCCATGATATCGCCCCCAAAGGCCGGGCGGATTTGCACCAGGTCGCCATTGGGGCGGATTTCCAGCGCCGTGCAGTCGGCGGTCAGCCCCGTCCGGAAGCGGGTGGCCACCCGCGGCGCCAGCGACCGTCCCAGGGCGGTGGCGCCCACCAGCACGATGCCGGGCTCCAACGCCTCAATGGCTCCGGCCAGGGCGTCGGCGTATTGATGGGCCAAAAATCCCTCGAACCGCGCCTCGCCATAGGCAAGGACCGTGCTCAGGCCGTAGCCGGACAGCTCTTCCTTGCGCGCGAAGGCACCCGGGCCGATGAGCACACAGCTGACCGGCTGGGGCAGGGCGGCGCTCAGTTCACGGGCCTTGCCGATGAGCTCGAGGGTCACCGGGTGGATGCCGGTGTCGGTGCACTCGCCAAACACCAAGATGCCGCGCCAGTCGGCCCGAGGGTGGACGCACACCGCGCCCTCGGCCAAAGAGAGGGCGCCCTCGGGGCACTGCCCCAGGCAGGCCGAGCACAGGCGGCAGGCCGCCGTCACCACGGGCGCGCCGCCCGTCAGCTCAAGAGCCCCAAAGGGGCAGGCCGCAGCGCATGCGCCGCAGCCCGTGCAGCGCGCGCCGTCGATGATGAGCTTTGACATGATGGCCTCCTCTCCCTTTCTGGCTGACGCTCGACAAAAATCTGCGGATTTTTGTCGATTTGGTTTGTTTTTGAATGAAACTCACGGGCCAATGAATTGCCCTCCGTCTCTGCGGCACAAGACGCCGCTGCGCGGCGCAGGGACGCGGGCCCTTTTCATTTTTTTTGGGGGGGCGGGGGGAGGGCGCGGGCGAACGCAGTTCGCCCCTACAGGGCGCCCCGTAACCTATATCATCTTCCGCGCGGCCAACACCTCTATGAGGGCGTCGGCCACGGTGTCGGGCTCGCCCTCGAGGCGTACATGATCCTGAAGGGTGGGCGGCGGAAAGATGCGCTCGACCCGTGTGGGCGAGCCATCGGCGCCGTAACGCCCGGCCTCGCGGTCGGGCAAATCGGCCAGGGAGAGCCGGGTGATGCCGGCCCCCTCGAGGGCCTTCCTCCGGCGGAAGGAGGGCAAGCGCGGGGTCTCGGGGCCCTTTTCCACCGTCAGCAGGCAGGGGAGCGGCAGCCGCACCCGCTGGATGCACTCGCCCATGTCCTGCATCAGCACGAGAGCCCCGTCGAAGGGCCCCGAAATCTCGGTAATCCAAGCGGCGTGGGGGATGCCCAGATGCTCGGCCAAGGCGGGCCCCACCTGGGCGGTGTCGCCGTCGCTCGTCTGCTTGCCGCACAGGATTAAATCAAAGCCGCCCAAAGCGGCGGCAGCCTGGCTGAGGGTGTAGGAGGTGGCCAGCACATCAGCACCGGCGAAGGCGGCATCGCACAGCAGGCACCCGCTGTCGGCCCCCAGGGACAGGGCCTCGCGCACGGCGGCCTCGGCCTGGGGCGGCCCCATGGTCAGGGCAGTGATATGGCAATCGCTCCGCGCCTTGAGGGCCAAGGCGGCCTCTAAAGCGTGAAGGTCGTAAAGATTAATCTTGCTATCGACACCGTCCCGGATGAGCGAGCCGGTCTTTTTGTCAATTTCAACCCGAGTGGTGTCGGGCACCTGCTTGATGCACACCAGCACCCGCATGGCCTCGCCTCCTTTGCTCCTAGGCGGAATTGGTATGTCCAGTATGTTATTATACACCGAAATCGCGCTGCCGCACAAGAGATATTTCACGGATTTTCGGGGTGTGGCAAGAATATCTTTACAAAAGGGCAAACGGTATGGTATAATTTTTTAGGTTCAGACGCGCCTGTGAGGTGACAGCATGAAAATCACGCACCAGGAGAACCCCTATCTCCAGACCATGGCCAAACCCTCCGAGCTGCTGCGGGAGGCGAAGCAGGCCGCCCAGCGCCGCCAGAGCACGGTGGAGGGCAAGTCGGACGGCCCGCGGGCCGAGATTCAGCGTCGACCCGAGAACGACCCCAAATCGGCTGCCCACAAGGTCGAGGCCGCCAAACGCGAGTTCGAGCGCCGGCCCGAGTACCCCAGCCAGTTCATCGACAAGACGGTCTAGCGCGTCCCTCGGCATTCAAGGGGGTGCAACCCCCCTTGTTTGAGTTGTGTCCGGGCGAGGAAAACAGAATAGGCTACTGTGGCTCAATGGCAGAGCGGCTCACTCGTAATTTTACGGCTTGCTTTTTGGGGCGTTTTGAACACTTCCGAAACCCCTTTGTTCATGCGGTTTTCGGGGTATGTGGTTTTGGTTATTCTCGCTTGATTTAGTATTCATCAGAAAAATGTGGCCACAAACGGGCCACAAAATAAATAGGCTACTGTGGCTCAGGGGTAGAGCAGCGCACTCGTAATGCGCAGGCCGTGAGTTCGAATCTCACCAGTAGCTCCACGATGCCTCCCATGCTCGTCATGGGAGGCATCGTTTCACGTCAAACAAAGCAATAGCGGGAGCCCCTTCGTGGGCTACCCGCTATTTTTATGCCTTTCCGGCGCAACCACATCGGCGAACATCTCCGTCACCTGGGCCGCCTTCTCATCCGCCGATTTGATGATATGGGTGTAGATGTTCGAGGTGGTCGACACCTGCGCATGACCCAGTCGCTTTGAGACGATGACCAGTGGCGTGCCCTCCGCAATCATCAGCGAGGCGTAGGTGTGCCGCAGGCTGTGTAGGTGGACATCCGGGAAGCCGTTCCGCTTCACAAATGCCTTGAACCACTTAGTCAGGGTGTCCGGGTGAATGAGACTGCCATCCTCAGAGGTGAACACCCGGCCGTCAGTCTCCTTCCAGTAATCGCCGCATTTGCCGCGCTGCTCGGTCTGCCAGTCCTGATACTCTCGAAGCATGATAAAAGCCGAACGCGACAGCTTGAGCGGCCGCACGGAGGCCTGATTCTTTGGGGTGTCAACGAAAACTCCGCGCCCTTTCACATACATGGAGGTCTGGGCGATGGTGATGGTCTCCGCCACGAAATCCACATCACGCCATCGGAGGCCCAGCAGCTCACCGCGACGTAGGCCGGAAAGCAGGTCGAAGGATATCATCACCCGGTATTTGATGGGTTCTTCGTGGAGCAGAGTCAGGAGCCGCCGGGCATCCTCCTTGTCCAGGTGGGCGGCCTCCTTCCGCTCGGCCTTCGGCAGCTCGGCGTTGAGCGCCGGGTTATAGGGGATGAATCCCCACTTGACCGCCTTCGAGAGCATGGTGGAAACTACCCGGTGGTACGACCGCACCGTGCTCGGTGTCAGGGTGTCGCTCTGAGCGGTCTCGCTGAACAATTCTGAACGAGGGATGCCAAGGGCTGAAGCAATCCGATCTGCGCTGTCGGCCGACAGATTGTGGCCCTGCGTGGCGGCTTTTATGGTGCCGATGGATAGGCCGGTTGTTTCCGCAAAAGAAGTCTGCGTCATACCCCGGGATTTGAGCGCAGCGCCCAGGTCACTTCGAGGCCGATACTTCACATCCCCACGCATACCTTCCTCCTGCAGGTTGGCATACAGCTTGTTCAGGTGGCCGGTCTTGAGATCCCGGAGGCGGATATGCCCGATGGCCGGGCACACCCGCTCCATGCGTGTGCGGTAGTTGTCGAGGGTCTTGGCCTTTAGCTGCAAGTTAGCATATTCTGCGAAGAACCTTTCGGCAAACGCCTCAAACTTGATATTGCCGTCCTGCGATGTACCGGCGTTGACTGACTCCTCGAACAGGACGATTTGCCGCTGGAGCTCTTTTTGAACGCGCTTCTCAGACCAGTTCGGTTCGGGTGTCCAGGTCTTAGAGTGCCTCACCCGCCGCCCACCGGCGCCGTAGCCATCAGAGACGCGAATGAGGTAGGAGATGCTGCCGTCCCTATTTGGGCGCTCAATCACCGTCGCCATCAGAAGGTGCCTCCATTTTTTCAGCAATTATTGGAGCCGTTTTGCCCCACAGGTTGTCTATTCGGCTGTGTAACATTTTTAGCTGCTCCTCTATTTCCATGAGGGCACTAGATTCCAGCAAAGTGCTAATTTCAGTGTAGGTAATAGTAAAACTGTCTGGATGCTTCTCCCACGAGTCATAAATACCAGGAATGACTGCCTTGCTATTTGGGGTAGCTTTATACCGAAGATATCCACAAATTGATGAGAGCAAGCGAATATACCCCTTTTCTTGGCATTCCTGATAATACACCTCTAGCTCTTCTTCCGTTCTCCCGCTCTGGTTCGGAGGCAATTCTTCTTGTTCTATGAGTAGGCTAACTAATTCAGTTAGCGGGGTCATTTTTCGAGAGTGTATTAAAGCAAGTTTTTGAATAGCATGCGCTGATAACCCAGTTAGTTTCGCAGCATTCTGCACATCCGGGTCTGGAATCCTCAAAGTTGTTCTTCCCAGAAGATAATCGATTGAAACACCAAAGTAATCTGCGAATAAGCAGATTTTCTCTATATCGGGCTCTCTGGTCTCACGTTCATACGCTGCCAGTGTATTATTGTTAATGCCGATACGCCCAGATAATTCCAACTGGGTAATACCCTCTTCTCCTCGAAGCGACTTGATTATATTGCCTATCATGAAGAGCCCTCCAAATCAGTATAGCTCAAGTCTACCTCAAAACCGGACAAAACGCAAGGAGAACAGAACATATTTACATTTTTCTTGACAGTTCACAACGCACGCTTTATACTGTAATTGTGCATATCGCAATGAAGAAATAGAGGACTGGTGTTTTTATGAAGATAGAAAGCAATCAAATAGCATTTTTCCGCATGAAGCAGGGACTTACCTTGAGACAGTTGGGAGCACTATCAGGCCTTTCTGCAAGCAGCATTGCGGCGATTGAAAAGGGTATTTCAACTCCGCGGCCGGGAACTGCCAAGCGACTTTGTGACGCATTAGAGGTGCCTTTTGAAAGGTTGTTCATTGTTGCGGGTCAAAGGGGTGTGACGCGTGAGTAGTCGGCCCCTGCCCCGCCTTCGAACTCTGGATGCGGCTTATGCTCTGCTCAAGGAAATCGACCCCGAGACTTCCCTGACCCGGCACGCCCTTCGGCGGCTCGCAGTCGCCGGGGTCATCCCGGTCGTCCAGTTAGGCGCAAAGCGCCTGATTGACGTCGACGCACTCTGTGAGCTCATCGCCTCCGACCCGGCCAGCTTATCCCTGAGCGTAGCAGAGGGGGCCCCTGGCACCCTGCGCCGCGTCACCAACGGATAGGAGGGTGGCGATATGGCGCGCAAATCCTTCTCGATACACTCCGACTATTACGAGGAGCTGCAGAATCTTGGCGTAAATCGCTTGGGCCAAATTACATCTGCACTTATATCTTGGGCAAAAGATGACGTAATACCCCCGTTAGATTCAGAAGTGGCGATGTTATTTCGTCTCATGTGCGCACAAATTGATCGCATTTCTAAAGCAAATTCAGACAACGGGAGAAAAGGCGGCGCACAGGAGGGCAATCGAAACGCTGTAAAAACGAGCGAAAGAGCAAAAAACAAGCGAAACAAGCCTTCCGTTACCGTTACCGTTACCGATACCGATACCGATTCCATTCCCGTTACCAGTCCGTCTGCCGGGAAAGGTCGTGGCGGCGTACCTACCTTCGACCAATTTTGGGCGATTTATCCCAAAAAGGTCGGAAAGGCGGCCGCAATCAAAGCATGGGGTGTACTCAAGCCTGATGCTCTCCTTCTTCAGAAGATCCTCGAAGCGATATCCCATGCCCAGCGGAGTGATCAGTGGCGCCGAGAAAATGGCCGCTATATACCGAATCCTGCGACATGGCTCAATCAAGGCCGCTGGGATGACGTGATTGATGCGAAAGGGGGTGGCCCACACGAGTCGACCGGATTCAAGCCAGATGGGTTCAACGGGTTCAGTCTCGTTGATGACCCTTAGTTGTGACCCACGTTTTGCCGGGCAACCAGATACGCCGCCACCGGAAATATGCGAATTTTGCGGCTCCGAGAGATACACCGAGGGCACAGTCATCCCCATTGGCCCCGGCAAAGTGCGATGGAATCAAGAGGGACCTCGGCCATGCACCTGCCCTGAGGGACAGGCCCAACACGATAGGGCAATTGCAGAAAAAAAGAGCCAGGAGACGGCTCAGGTTAAGGCCGATTCCGATGCTCGGATGCGGGAAAAGGTTAGCCGCATTATTGGAGAGAGCGGCATGGGCGAGCGCTCTCTCCGGTGTACCTTTGAGACATTCCGGGTCGTGACACCTTCGCAGGACACTGCCAAGCGTGCTGCTTTGCGGTTTGCGGAAGGGTTTGACCAGCTATTGCCACAGAGGGGCGAACCGCTCCCCAGGTATAATAGCCTGTTTATATCGGGGACCAAAGGAACCGGCAAAACCCACCTTGCGGCGGCAATCGCCAATGAGCTGTTGAGCAAAGGAACCCCCGTGATCTGCATGAGCGAGCGCGAGCTATTAGGTCGAATCCGGCGCACTTTCTCCGGCATTGGTGGTGATGAGAGCAGTATCTTGGCGCTATATAAGAGCGTTCCCCTCCTGATCCTCGATGACCTGGGGAAGGAGCGGGCAACCGAGTGGACGATATCAACAATCTATGACATCATCGGTGGCAGATATGACCAGGCTATGCCTTTCATCGTTACGACCAATTATGACCCCGGGAGCCTAGCTTTGCGCCTCACACCAAAGGGGGATGACGGCATCACCGCCGAATGCATCATTGACCGCATCACTGAGGTATGCAAGGTCGTTATCATGACCGGCCCCAGCTGGCGGTCGGTCTGATTGAGGAATCTGATATATGGGTACATCATCGCAACGTAAAGGCGCGGCGGGCGAGCGCGAGCTGGCCAACATACTGCGTGAGCACGGCTATGACATTGACCGTGGCGGCTTACTCTCCTATGGCGAGGTTCCGGATCTGAACGGCCTACCGGGCATCCACATTGAGGTCAAGCGGGTGGAAAAACTCAATGTAGTTACCGCCTTCGAGCAGGCCCGGCGGGATGCCGAACGGTTTGGCGGCCTTCCGACCTTATTCCACCGCAGAAACCGCCACCCATGGCTGGTCACTATGGCTCTGGCGGACTGGTTGAAGCTCTACATGGGCGATGAACGGCCGTAGCGGACATAAAAAAGCCGCCTCCAGAAATGGAGACAGCCCCTCGACAAGGTAATCATACCACAAAGGGGGCGGCAAATCAACATGACAACCAAGCAATCCCAGGACACCCTCATACGGCTTGCCGGTGAGGCGGGCGCGAAGGCCGCGATCGAGACCTTGGAGCGGCACACGGGTGTGTTCAAGGCCATGACGGCCACCGAGGCCTATAAGCAAACCGAGCGCCGTCTCTGGTCGCTGGCCACGCTCAAGGAAAAGGCCGAGTATGACCATGAGCGGTTGGCCGAGTACGAGGCCGGAACCGTGCGCGGGAGATCCAAGGACATCATCCGTCTTTCCACCGGGGGAATGCGTCTTGACCCACGGGAGGCCGCCGAGGCACTGGCGGCCGACCTTCGCAGAAGAATCGCCGTTGACGAATATGAGATTAAGCTGCTGGAGGACGCCCTGTCAAGCATCAGCCACGACCCCTATTACATGGTAGTCTACAACAAGTATCTCCTGCAGCAGCACGACGATGACATCGCTGAGGAAATCCCCTGCAACCCCTCTACCGTGAGGAAAAACCGAGGTCGCCTTATCCGACAGCTGGCCATTCGTCTCTATGGGGCCCAAGCAGTATAAACGTCACCGGTGACGGAAATCTTTACGATGACAAAGGAGCTCAGAGAATGAAAATCACCTATCGTGGCGGCGACAGCCGGTCGTTCACCTTCACTGACTATGAAAGCACCCTGCAGCGCAGCGCGCAGGCTGACCTCGACATCTTTGTCAATGAGCTTATGGGCGTAACGGATTTTCATCGTGCGGAGTTGCTTGATTTTGTGGGCGAAATTAAGCAGCTGAGCTGGAATAACGCTTTCCTCTGGGGGATGAAGTTTGCCCTTTTGGGCGGGTTTGAGAAGGCCAGCGACCTGCTGATTGAGAACCCCGATGAGGCGTCATTTACCATAGAGTGAGGTGGTTTCTATCTCCGGTAAGAGAGACCCCCGTCGCGATCAGGCATGGGAGATATTCAACGCGCATGGCGGGCAGATCAAAAACTGCCAGCTGTCCAAGCAGCTTGAGGTTCCCGAGCGCACCATCTCAGCGTGGAAATCGAAGGACAAGTGGAATGACAGACTGGCCGGAATACTCCCACCCAAGCGGAGTACTCCGGTGGCAGCTCCTGATGATGTCAAGCTGACCGAGAAGCAACGGCTGTTCTGCCGCCACTACATGGGTTCCTTTAATGCCACGCGGGCCGCTATCGAGGCTGGGTACTCCCGTGACACCGCCGGGCAAATCGGATACCAATTGCTTCAAAAAGCTTCAGTTCAGCGCGAGCTCCACCGGTTGAAGGGTACGGTCGATGAAAGCCTGCTCATCGGTCTACCGGAGATATGGCAGGAGCTCTCCTCCATCGCCTTTGACGATATCGGCAACTACCTGCGCTTCTGCACGGTGAAGGTCGAAACTGGTGTTGATGAGGAGGGCAACCCTTTATTTGGCTACGAACAGATGGTCGAGTTCAAGGACAGCAGCACCATTGACACCCGCAACATCGCAGAGATATCCATGAGCGACAAAGGGCAGTTGAAGCTGAAACTCCAGAGCCGGGACACCGCTCTCTACCGGATGGTCGATATCGTGTTAAAGCTAAGGAGTATGGACATAGCCATGCTAAAGCTGGAAGCGGCCCTGCAGATGCAGGGTGACAATCCCGAGGATGCGAAGTCCAATTTCATTGAGGCTCTGATGGCCGAGACTCCCAGCGTATGGGGGCAGGGTGACGATGAGTCAGAATAGCACTCCTGGCGTCACCCAAGCCGTCGGTAGTCATATTTGGGCTTTGGGCTAAAACCACGGCGGCGCTTCATAGTCTCCTTGATGTCGGTCATTTCGGGCAGAATCAAGGGCTGTCCATCGACTATCTTGTGCTGTGCCAACCAGTAGGCGAAGTCGATGACCGGGATGATGATGGTTCTGCCAATACGCTTATGGTTGATTTTTTTCTCGCCGCGGTTGATGTTATTAAAGTGTTTGGCCGCATTCGCGCGACCAATGCCGAAATAGTCGGCGTACTCATCCAGCGTCAGCTCGACCTTGCCCGGGTACCGGGCCTGGAGCATTTGAATTTCTTCCTCGATGGCCGGATGTATGTCCATATGGGCACCTCTCCTATTCTCATTTTATTGTGAGCGTACAAATCAAGCGAGAGGATTGAAGCCAGGCTGACGCTACCACTCAGAGATATCGACGTCGACAAGGCTCACAAAGCCATCACCACAGCAAACTGCATGGATGCCCGAAGGTGCGGGAATTGGCTCGCCTCGATGCAACATTGCGGTGATGCATCCGGCCAGAGCCTCGCGGGCCATTTCAATGGCTGTCGGAATGGACTCCCCTTCGGTCACACACCCGAGGATATCGGGGATCTCTACGGTGTAGACGGTACCTCGGCCGGCGACCTGCTCCGGGGTGAAGATAGCGGGATAGACATACTGCATGAATGATACCTCCTAACGCAGAGGGCGGGAATAATCCCGCCCTTGTTCTATTTCGGTCGTGGCGGCGGGCAGCATAATATCGCTGTCGGTCTCGGCCCGCTCTCCTGTCAAGCCCATACAGGCGTTCTAAGCCCTGCGATGGGTCAAGGGTAAAAGTTCCTGCCCGACGTGCGTTCACCCGGTGTGCGCCGCCACAGGGCGAAATCAACCCCCTTTGGCGAGTTTGCCAAGTTGAGACCTTCCTGCCCTACGGCTCCAGCTTCCCCTGGTCCAGCGCCTGCATGGTGGCACGCTCGAAATCGCCCACATACTCCTGGTCCTGTTTAACACGAAACTCTGCATATTCACGCAGGGCGTGAGTGTCTGCATCCTTTTTCGATACCTTCCCGGCATTCTGCAGCTTGGGGTAGGCGCTCAAATCGAGATAGCTATCCATGATGCCCAGCCACTCCTTCATGCCAGTGGGAATCTCCCGCTCGGCCCGGGACTGGGCGATATCCAGAAAGGCAGTAACGGCCAGCCGGAGCTTGTGCAGCTCATCTGGGTTCAGGTAGTTCTTGGCCGTGGTGACATCGGTACGCAGAATCTTCCCATCCGGCGAGGCCTTCCATGTGGTGAGGCCCATATGAGGCTCGTTCTTGTCGGCACGCTCGACGATGAGTTCGGCGGCGGTGTGGCCGGTGATGGCATAGTGCAGCTTGTTTTGGATAAAGGCGAAGAACTCCTGCACCAGCTCGTTGCGCCGGTCGTAGTCGCTGGCCATTGCGAAGATGTCCGTGACCTGCAGGTAAAGGCGCCGCTCGCTCATCCGGATTTCGCGGATCTTCTCAAGCAGCTCGTTAAAGTAGTCCTTGCCGAAATGAGTGCCGTTCTTCAGGCGCTCCTCGTCCAGAGCAAAGCCTTTAATCATGTAGTTTTTGAGCACCTCTGTCGCCCAACGGCGGAAGGCCGTAGCCTGCGCCGAGTTGACACGGTAGCCCACCGAGATAATAGCATCGAGGTTGTAGAAGTCCACTCCCCGCCGAACCATCCTATCGCCCTCTGGTTGAACTATTTCCATTTTGGAAATAGTTGCCCCCGGACTCAGCTCTCCACTCTCGAAGATGTTGCTCAAATGCTTGGTAATTGCGGGCACACCCACATCAAACAGCTCGGCCATCTTCTTCTGCGTCAGCCAGATGGTTTCACCGGCGTACATGACCTCGATGCTCACCTTGCCGTCGGGCGTGGTAAAAAACAGAAACTCGGCCTCCTGGGGCACCATGCTTTCGTTGTCCATATGCTATCCTTTCTTGCGCCGCCACGGCATGAGGATTGTCAAGAAAACCCGCCGAGGCGGGTTTTGCTTTACTCAATTGTCAGAGACCAGGCGATCTATAACAGTGGCATCCTCTTGAATCAGGTACAGCAGTTTATTGGCGCTGCCGGTGGGCTTGTTCTTCCCGGCCTCCCAGGCCTCGACCGTGCGAGGGGAGACACCGAGCACTGTGGCAAGGCCCTTTTGGGTCAAGGCGTATTTCTGCCGGAGAACCACAATATCCCGCGCCTCAAACTGCAGCACCGGCAGCTCCCGAACCACAGACCGGGCCTTGCGCTTGTCGCCGCGGTTATAATCAATGGCCTGCTGCAGGCTTGCAGTCAGCTCGTTGAAGTACTCCATCACTTTCCCTCCTTCAGCTGGGTGACTAACTCGCGCTTCATGGCGACCCATCCTGTTCATAGTATATACGATTCAATCGTAGTATGCAAGGGGTGTTGTGTGGGATTTTCATTTGATGTGCGGTAGGCAAGAAGCCCTCTACTGTGGCGGCTCCTTGCCCTCAATACAAGCTAACGCATACTTGCGCAGCACCGTGTTGACCGTCTTGCTCAGTTCTTATCCGAAAAGTCAATGCCGTCTATGCAGTTGTGATAAATGAACTCTTTCACCGCTTCAGGCCGGCCCGTTTCGTAGAACCTGACGAGCAGGGGTGTAAACTGGGAGATAATCTCCACCGGGATAGAAATAACACCCTGCCCATTCGCAATCATCTCTTTGTTGGCCGCAAGCATGGATGTGCGCTTGTTCCCGTCAAGGAAGAATTGCCCCCGCATACCGTAGAGCATGATGTCAATGGCACGTTCTGTGGGATTCTCGATAGTCTGCAACACCGCCAGATGGGCCTTTATATCGTCCTCGACAGGTATATCGGGTTTCCAGGTGGTGCCGCCAATAGACACAGGCATTTTGCGGATATATCCGGCATCGTAAATCAGATTGCCCCCGCCCACAAACTGATTGAGCTTGCATACATAGGCATAATCCAGCGGCGGCTCCAGGGTGTCAAGGAGGAAATGCCATGCGTGCTTCAGGTTGTTTACCGCGATAATGTCGGTGACTTTAACGCCGGGGGCAGACACCCCATTGAAAATAGCTTCGGTGTCTGGATAGGTGACACCTAACCCCTCCAGCTGTGCGCTTTTGTAGATATAATCTACGATGTTGCGCTTTGCCACAAAGATGCTCTGCTCTCGTGTCATGTTGTACTTCGGTGTAAAAATCATGGCGCTTCCCCCTCGGGCGTTCCCTCGATGCATTCAAGTACATACTCCCTCAAAACCGTGTTGGCGGTCTTTCCCTGCCCCTCGGCATAGGCTTTGAAGGCCGTGGCTTGTTCCTTCCGCACCTTGCACCCTAATGTTGCCATGTTCTCTTTGTCGTACTTGTTCGAAGCCCTTTTCTGTGCATCACTTATAGCCATGAGCTCCCCCTCCTTTAGGCACCCGGATATGACAATACCTTCTCCATCATGACATAAGTATACCACGCACATATACGGTAAACAATATACAATATCGCCAGTTTTATACGGTTAACCTTGTGCGTTCTGTCAATAGACGTATACGGTTAACCGTAGTACAATAGAACCATACCAAGGGAGCAGCGCCCGGTTGGAAACAATGGAGGATGCATAAGCACGAACCGACACAAGCGCCGGGGCTGCACCCAGACTAAAGGAGGAACGAACATGAGCACCATCGAAATGGCTACCACTGCAAGGGCCTACCGAAACATTCAGGCCGAAATCAAGGCGCTGGAGGAGCAGGCCGACGCCCTCAAACAGCAGATGATTCAGGAGATGGACGCCCGGGGCGTCGATGAGCTGGCCGCCGGTGACTACACCATCCGCTGGAATCTCTACGAGAGCAGCCGCCTCGACAGCGCCAAGCTGAGGGCCGAGCACGGCGACCTCTACGCCAGCTACACCAAGAAGGCCACCGCGACCCGCTTTCAGGTGGCATGAGAAAAGGCCCATACATCAGTACCCGCAAAAGTCGCTGATGTAAAGGCCCCGGAACCACGCTCACGAGCGGGTTACGCATCCAGTATACTGCGTCCCGCCCGTGAGTGTCAATACAAATCCGTCACCGGTGATGGATATGAAAACTAATAATGGGAAGTGCATTTATGGGTCGAGAGAAGTTGGAGCAGATGAAAGTGACCATCGCTACCGAGGTTGAGCGCCTGGCTGTCGATGTCGTGATTGGGAATCGTTCACCGGTTGCACGCGCCGCGATTTCTGAGGAGTTGAATGATAAGATCTCCTGGATGGCCACGCAATTTTCGAAAAGCACTAAACACCCGTTGCTGAAGAAGCACAGGGAGGCTATCCAGAAAGTGATTTGGGATTCGGTGGTTGAGGCGCTCGTCGATGGCGAGGCGAAGGCCATAGGCTCCTTTAAGAATGGGTATTTTGAGGGATTTGAGCGCGCATGGTATGATTGGGAAGTACGAACGAATGTCTATGATTTTCAAAACGAGATATACGACCTCGCCAACAGAGTATCGGAGATCCAGATTCTTCTTATGAGCGTATGCGACAATCACTTTTACAAATCGGAAGAAAGTGTGGAGCCCCAAATGCTACACATGGTCTGTCGAGAGTACTCGACTCTCATCAGAATGGCAAACTCCCTTCTTTTTGACCTCGAAAAAGACTTCCGAAAGCTGCACGACAAGATGCTTCCGGCGGCACCAAGGCCTGAATAGGAATGCCCCGCGGTCAGGCGAAAGCCTGACCGCTCACTTTTGCCCCAAAAGTAAAATTTCCGTTTCTACCTTTACACCCACGCCGCCACATGGTATCATGGTAGCATTATAGGTTTTACCAGATTTGACTCACCAAACTGGAAGGACATGGGGCCCCGCAGGCGGACAGTGATTCGTGGCGGCGCGCACCATGACCTATAACCGCAGGTTTCGATGACCGGCCGGAGCGAACACGGCAGCGGGAGGATTCCCGGGCGAAGCTGCGCTGAGAGGTTTGCTTTTCGCGCAAAGCGAACGAAAAGCGTCGAGTTGCGCTTTGCGCAACATCGCATTGCTATCGCTTAAAGCGATAAAATCAAGGCTCGGAACACGCACCGCTGAAGGCGGCCGAGACCTTGACGGGATTTCTCCCGAAAAGTATGAGAGTTTTATTGCAGTTCGCTACTGAGATTACGCAGGGTGGTCGAGCCAGACCGGACGCCTTGCAGCCACCCTCACCGGGGCGGGCGAATCACCAATCTGGCTGGCTGCTCTATCTTCCCGGCGAATGCGATGGGCCGGGCGGGCGGGAATAGAGCGGCGAGACATCGAGTGTATGAATGAACCCGTTTCAGGGCGCAGTGCGCCCAAATCGGGTCGAAACAAGAGATTTTCAAGTGAATAACCAATCAACCAGGACATGGGATTGAGTTCCCATGTCCTTTGTGCATCCATTTTTATCTCAAGCCGGATACATCCCGCCCGGCCCTTCCGGTATCCTTGCCAGCCCGGAATGCGAGAAAACGATTGTGAGGACTGTGTATGAATCAGAAAAGAATGCCTTATGCACCGGCTTCGGTGCAAGGAACCTCCACCTGCTTTGGACGGCGGCAGGGTGCTTGGAGAACAGTCGTCAAGAAGCGTTGGCACACGCTTCGGCCTGCGGCCATGGCTCGCGCCATGTTCAGCACCACAGGCTTATTTAACATAGAGGGCGGTACCTTGCTGATGGCCGCCGCCACGACACCTGCGGACTCTCCCGCAGCCGCCTCGGCGGTCGGTGTCTGCCGCGACCCCGGCGAGGGTGGGCCTGCACGGCCCCCACGCGGCGTAACTACTAAACTGACAAAAAAATCAAATAGAGACGGATTTGTATAGACAGGCGTATTGCTGTCGGAAGTCCTTTCGCCTCAAGGGTTGAAGCCTCCGCAAAAGCGTGAACGGCTACGCTCCCGGGTGGAAAACCGATAGAAACACGCGCCCATCCCCTGGGATAGCTGCGCCTTGTCGGCAGATCCGTCCGGAAAGAGGCACGTGATGATTTCTGTAAACAACATCGGTATCTATATGACCCTGCTCGCACAGCTGGACAAGCTGCATCGTCACAATCGGCACGGCAGCTACAAAACCCGGAGCCGGTACTACGATGCCATGAAGCGGTTCTGCGCTTTCCTCGCTGATTATTTCAGGCTTGAAAAGCTGGCCAACGTGGGGCCGAAACACATTTTCGCCTATGTCGGCCACCTCCAGAGCCGGAATCGGTCGGCGGCCTACATCAAAACCGAGCTGTCGGCCATCCGGCTGTTCCACGACCTGATTCCCATGGCCCGGTTCAAGCTCCCCTCGAACCACGAGCTCGACCTGGAGCGGCGTTGCTTCGGGGGTGTTGACCGTACCTGATCCAGCGAGGAGCTGGAGGTCGTGTGCCGCCACGCCATGGAGGCAGGGCGTGAGGATTTCTCCCACATGCTGACCCTCATCCGCCACACCGGCCTGCGCCTTCACGAATGCGCTCGGCTGGACACCGCCACAGCGGCCGGCGCAGTTCGTCGGAGCGTTCTCACCATCAAGGGTAAGGGTGGGAAGGTTCGGGATATCCCGGCAAACGAAGCCGCTGTCGCCATTCTGGATGCGCGGCTGGCCCTCACCCGGCGCGGGGCTAAGCTCTTTGTGCCGGACGATGTCCGCACCGATGCCCTCATGCAGCAGCTTGAGCAGTTCGTCTATCACCAGAGTGACAGCCTGCGGGGCCGGTTCTGTGCCGTCAGGATGACCGTACACGGCCTGCGGCACACCTACGCCGCCGAGCGGTATGCTGAGCTCATCGGCGCCGGACACACAGCCTTCGAGGCCCGGAAGCAGGTTCCCGGTGGCTCGGCCACGAGCGGGATGCCGTGACCAAGATTTACTTGGCCTCGCTGGATGAGGACGGTGGCGGCGATGAGTAATCGACTTCAAGAGATGATTGACCTCCGAGCTGCTGCGGAGGTCCGCACCGCCCAGTTGTCCGGGCTGGCGATTGTCCTGCACGATTCCTTGGATGCTGGGAGCATCGACAAAAAGGCGCTTCAAAATACTGTCTGGCTTATGGCCGATATGCTGAAGGCGCAGCATCGCGCCATCACAAAACTGCAGAAGCTGCACTGTACCCAGTAGTGAAGTGCTCCGGGGCGGGTGACCGCCCCGGACATAAGAAATGCTGCGGGAATAGGCCCATTTTTCAGCAAGTGGCCACAAATGGGCCACAAATTTGAAAGATTGGCAACCAACAATTTTTCATCAACCTTGTAAACACAGGATTCATAGGCGATATACTATCAATTCAACCGCAAAACTCGTAATGAGCAGGTTGTGAGTTCGATTCTCACCAGTAGCTCCAAAAAGATAGGTCTCGCCTTCGGCGAGGCCTATCTTTTTGGAATCCTCGCGGGGATGCATAGGCTTTCCGGCGAATGAACCGCCGGAAAGTATGCGCCGCACTCGCGGCGCACCACCTATCGGTGGGGCCTACGGGCTTACGCCTTCGAGGAAAACCTGCGGGTTTTCCTCGATTTGGTTCATAGGATACATTGCTCACGGGCAAATAAATTGCCCTCCGCAATTGCGGCGTAGGACGCCGCTGCGCGGCGCGAGGAGCAAGGGCCCTCCCCGTGAGTCGTCCCTATCGAACAACAACAAAGCCTCCTATAAATGGGAGGCTTTGTTGTTCGATGCGCTACAGCGTGTTCTTATAAATCTCGCCGTCGATGACGACGAGCTGGCAGGGGGTCATGTTGCAGAAAGGATGGCCACCGAAGACGGCAATGTCGGCGTCCTTGCCCACCTCGATGGAGCCCACGCGGTGATCCAAGCCCATGACCTTGGCCGGGCGGATGGTGACCGCCTCGAAGGCGGTCTGCTCGCTCAGCCCCTCGCGCATGGCCAAGCCGATGTGGCTGGGCAGGTACTGGGTGGCCAGGGCGTCATCCTCGG
>JGI994J12354_10002217_pt1 | contig 19116 bp, 16 predicted proteins | sample IntmicLarv3ML3BL_FD_12354 | JGI IMG/M metagenome (IMG submission 12354)
GGCTGGAAGGTGGCAACACCGATTTTCAACGGTGCAGACGAGCAAAACATTGAAGACACACTTGTAGAAGCCGGACTTCGCCCGGACGGAAAAACTCGTCTTTATGACGGCAGAACAGGCGATGCCTTCGACAACCCCGTTACCGTCGGCTACGTTTACTTCCTAAAGCTTCACCACCTTGTTGACGACAAGATGCACGCGCGCTCCACAGGACCCTACAGTCTTGTTACCCAACAGCCGCTCGGCGGCAAGGCGCAGTTTGGCGGACAGCGTTTTGGAGAAATGGAAGTTTGGGCGCTTGAAGCCTACGGCGCGGCATATACACTTCAGGAAATTCTGACCGTTAAGTCTGACGATGTTACGGGACGTGTCAGAACCTATGAGAGCATTGTAAAAGGTCACAACATTCCCCAGCCCGGTGTTCCGGAATCGTTTAAGGTTCTTGTCAAAGAGCTTCAGTCGCTCTGCCTTGACATCAAGGTTCTCGACAAGGACGGCGAGGAAATCGAGCTCAAGGACGAGGAAGAGGAAGATTTTGTTTCCGATTTCAAATCGGGCGACTATTACCACGCCGATGACAAGGAAGCGGAGGCAGCCGGATTTACGATTGAAGACATCGAGGAAGCCGCAGGCGATGACGAGCCTAACGCTTCTGACGATGATGAAGATTTTGAGGACGACACAGACGAAATCGAAGATGATTTTGAGGAGGAGGTAGAATAATGAGCTATACACCTTTTGACGCGATTAAAATTGGCATTGCCTCCCCCGAAATGATACACGAATGGACCTTTGGCGAGGTTAAAAAACCCGAAACAATAAACTACCGCACCCTTAAACCCGAACGAGACGGACTTTTCTGCGAGCGCATTTTCGGACCCAGCAAGGACTGGGAGTGCCACTGCGGAAAGTATAAAAAAATCCGCTACAAGGGCAAGGTTTGCGACCGCTGCGGCGTTGAGGTCACCAAAAGCAAGGTGCGCCGCGAGCGCATGGGACACATTGAACTTGCAGCTCCCGTGTCTCACATTTGGTACTTCAAGGGCATTCCGTCCCGTATGGGTCTTATCCTCGACCTTACGCCGAGGATTTTGGAAAAGGTTCTCTATTTCGGCGCTTACATTGTTATAGACGCCGGATTTACCCCACTTCAAAAATGTCAGATTTTGACCGAGCGTGAATATCGCGACATGCGCGAGAAGTATGAAGACGATTTTGAAGCCGGAATGGGTGCCGAGGCTATAAAAAAGCTTTTGCAGTCGGTTGATTGCGCCAAAATGTCCGTTTCGCTTCGCGAGGAGCTTCGCGATGCCACCGGACAGAAAAAGGCGAGGATTGTGAAGCGCCTTGAATGCGTTGAAGCATTTCTGGCATCCGGTAACAAACCGGAGTGGATGGTAATTGACGTTTTGCCCGTTATTCCGCCTGAGCTTCGCCCGATGGTTCAGCTCGACGGCGGCAGGTTTGCAACAAGCGACCTTAACGACCTATACAGGCGCGTTATAAACCGCAACAACAGACTAAAGCGCCTTGTCCAGCTAAACGCACCGGACATCATCGTCAGAAACGAAAAGCGCATGCTTCAGGAAGCGGTTGACGCGCTTATAGACAACGGTCGCCGCGGTCGCGCTGTCACCGGTGCAAACTCGCGCGCGCTCAAGAGTCTTTCCGACATGCTAAAGGGCAAGCAGGGGCGCTTTCGCCAGAACCTTTTGGGCAAGCGTGTTGACTATTCCGGACGAAGCGTTATCGTTGTCGGACCTGACCTCAAGCTTTACCAGTGCGGCGTTCCGAAGGAAATGGCAATTGAGCTTTTCCGCCCCTTTGTGATGAAAAAGCTTGTTGAAGACGGCATTGCAAATAATATAAAGTCTGCAAAAAAAATGGTTGACAAGCAGCGCACCGAGGTTTGGGACGCGCTTGAGGTTGTTATCAAGGAGCATCCCGTAATGCTAAACCGTGCGCCTACGCTTCACCGCCTTGGTATTCAGGCGTTTGAGCCGGTTTTGGTAGAGGGCAAGGCGCTGAAGCTTCATCCGCTTTGCTGCACCGCCTTCAACGCCGACTTTGACGGCGACCAGATGGCTATCCACGTTCCGCTCTCTGCCGAAGCGCAGGCAGAAGCCCGACTTCTCATGCTGAGCGCAAACAACCTTTTGCGCCCACAGGACGGAAGTCCCGTCACGGTTCCGACACAGGATATGATTCTCGGTGCCTACTACCTCACCTACATGAGGATAGGCAAGGCAGAGCTTGGCGCGGAAACTGTTTTTGTCAGCGATGCCGGAGAAACCGACCTTCCCACCGGCGAGGTTGTGGACGGCGATGATTTTGTCGCGGCAAACGCCGCAGCCAAGGCTTCTGGCAAAAGGGAAGCGAGCTACAAGCCTGTTCACATTTTCTCAAGCGTTAACGAGGCTCTCATGGCATACAGCGATGGAACAATTGGGCTTCACGCGCCGATTTCCGTCCGTGTCACAAGGGTTGTGGATGGACAGACGCGCTCTAAGGTGGTTGAGGCAACTGTTGGGCGCATCATTTTCAACGAGCCGATTCCCCAAGACCTTGGGCTTGTTGACAGAACCAATCCCGAAACCATGTTCGACTATGAGGTCGGCGGCGCGAGCAGCGCAATCGGCAAGGCGGGCAAAAAGCAGCTTAACAGAATTATCAACCGCTGCATTGAAAAATATGGCTTCACCATTGCCACAGAGGTTCTTGACAACATCAAGGCGTTGGGCTACAAATATTCAACAATCGGCGCGGTCACCATCTCCATCGCGGACATGACCGTTCCGAGCGCAAAATACACTCTTATCACAGAAACAGAGCAAAAGGTTCTCTCGATAGAGCGCCAGTATCGCCGCGGATTTATCACGGACGATGAAAGATATCGCCTTATTGTTGCGGAATGGGAAAAGACCACCAAGGACGTTACAGATGCTCTGCAAAGCGGTCTTGACGAATTTAACCCCATCTTTATGATGGCAGATTCTGGCGCTCGTGGCAGCATGGCGCAGATTCGTCAGCTTGCCGGTATGCGCGGACTTATGGCAAACACTGCCGGTAAAACTATCGAAATTCCCGTTAAGTCAAACTTCCGCGAAGGTCTTTCCGTTTTGGAATATTTCATCTCCTCGCGCGGTGCGCGTAAGGGTCTTACTGACACCGCGCTTCGCACAGCGGACTCCGGATACCTCACACGCCGCCTTGTTGATGTTTCGCAGGATGTTATCATCCGTTCGCCAGACTGCGGCACGACAGACGGCATCTGGGCGACAATTGTTTATGACAAGGGGCAGGTTGTTCAAACCCTTGGCGAGAGCATCCACGGCAGATACCCAATTGAGCCAATTTGCGACCCCGAAACGGGCGAGGTTTTGTTTGACAGCAATCAAATGCTCGTAAAAACCGATGCGCAAAAGCTTGAGGATCACGGTCTTGAAAAGGTTCGCATCCGCAGCGTTCTCGCCTGCGAGGCTCGAAGCGGCGTTTGCGCAAAATGCTATGGCATGAACCTTGCAACCGGAAAACCGGTTAACGCAGGCGAAGCCGTCGGCGTTATCGCGGCGCAGTCTATCGGCGAGCCGGGTACACAGCTTACAATGCGTACCTTCCATACGGGCGGTGTTGCCGGTGACGATATCACACAGGGTCTTCCCCGTGTTGAAGAGCTTTTTGAAGCGAGAAAGCCAAAGAAGATGGCAGTGCTTTCCGAAATTTCCGGCACAGTCAGCTTTGAGGAAACCAAGAAAAACGCAATATGCGCCCTCACCGTTACAAACGAGGCAGATGGCGACACAAAGGTTTATCAGGTTCCATATTCCGCGGGAATTTTGGTTTCTGCCGGCGAGCATGTTGACTGCGGACAGGAGCTCACAGGCGGCGCACTTTCTCCGCATGATGTTCTCGCAACACGCGGCGTTGACGATGATGTGCATGGTCGCCGCGGCGTTAGAAGCTACCTCATTCAAGAGGTTCTCAAGGTTTATCGCCAGCAGGGTGTTGACATCAACGACAAGCATATCGAGGTTATCATCCGCCAGATGATGCGCAAGGTTCGCATTGAAGAACCGGGCGCGACCGATATGCTCTCCGGCGTAACCATTGACGTTGCTGATTTTAAGGCAGCAAACCTCAAGGTTTTAGAGCGCATTGCCGCAGGGGAGCGTGATGAACTCGGCGAGGAGCTTAAAACCGCACAGGCAACCCAGATTCTTATGGGTATCACCAAGGCGTCGCTTGCGACGGAGTCCTTCCTTTCTGCGGCGTCCTTCCAGGAAACCACAAAGGTTTTGACAGACGCTGCCATAAAGGGCAAGGTTGACAGGCTTGTCGGTCTTAAAGAAAACGTCATAATCGGTAAGCTGATTCCGGCAGGAAGCGGACTTGATGATTATCGCGAGTTTGAAACCAACATGGATGAAAATGTAGTTGTCAGCGATGCGGACTACATCGACCTGTCCGTTCTGGTCGGTCGCGGCAACGCGCTGTAAGGCGAAATTTTGGTCTAAAAATGAGGCTTTCGGATAGCTTTTTCCGAAAGCCTTATGCCGTTAAAAAAACCACCGGCGCGCTGCCTCTGAACAATATTTATTATGTGCCACTGTAAAATTTTCTTGACAAAATTTGTGGAATATGCTAAAATTTCAATTTGTCTGGGGTAACTGCGCCCATTTACAGATTTTTTCGGCTTATTATCTAATAAAAAGCCGTTAAAATATACAATTTTTATGGAAAGGAGGAAAATAATGCCTACTTTTAACCAACTGGTAAGAAAAGGAAGAGAGAAAGCGACCTATAAGTCAAATTCACCCGCCATGCAGAAGGGCTTGAACACCTTGAAAAACAAGGAAACTGACCTGCCTGCTCCTCAAAAGCGCGGTGTATGCACGGCTGTTCGTACCTCTACCCCGAAGAAGCCGAACTCTGCGCTGCGTAAAATCGCCCGTGTTCGCCTTACAAACGGTCATGAGGTTACAGCATACATCCCCGGTATCGGTCACAACCTTCAGGAGCACTCCGTTGTCATGATTCGCGGCGGACGTGTAAAGGATCTTCCTGGTGTACGTTACCACATCATCCGCGGCACACTCGACGCACAGGGCGTTGCAAACCGCATGCAGTCTCGCAGTAAGTACGGCGCGAAGCGTCCGAAAGCCGGCAAGAAGTAAACAGTAAAATCCACCAGGTGCAATTTTTAGCCCTGTTGTTTCAATATATTATATTATAGAGAAACCTCGGGGTGCAGCGGAAGCTTTTTTTAAGTTTTCGAGTACCGTTGAAATCATTTCATAATGAAGGAGGGAAGTATAGTGCCCAGAAGAGGTAATGTTCCCAAAAGAGAAGTTTTGCCGGATCCTGTTAACAACAGCGTTCTGGTTACAAAGCTCATCAACAGCATCATGCTTGATGGCAAAAAGGGTGTTGCTCAAAAGGTTGTTTACGACGCTTTTGAAATCATCGAAGCAAAGACCGGTAAGACCGGTGTAGAGTCTTTCACAGAGGCTCTTAACAATATCATGCCTGCTCTTGAGGTTAAGGCTCGCCGTGTTGGTGGCGCAACCTACCAGGTTCCCATCGAGGTTCGCCCCGACCGCAGACAGACTCTTGGCTTGCGCTGGCTCACATCATTCTCACGCAAGCGCAGCGAGAAGACCATGAAAGAGCGCCTTGCAGGCGAAATCATGGACGCATGCAACAACACAGGTTCTGCCGTTAAAAAGCGCGAGGACACACACAAGATGGCAGAGTCGAACAAAGCTTTTGCACACTTCCGCTGGTAAGCGCGAGAGCAATCTATTTAGGAGTTATATTAAATTATGCCAAGAGAATTTTCACTGGATAAAACAAGAAATATCGGCATAATGGCCCACATTGACGCCGGAAAAACAACGACGACTGAGCGTATTTTGTACTACACAGGCGTCAATTACAAAATCGGCGAGACCCATGAAGGCAGTGCCACGATGGACTGGATGGAGCAGGAGCAGGAGAGAGGCATCACAATCACCTCTGCTGCGACCACATGCCACTGGAACAACCATCGTATCAATATAATTGATACACCGGGTCACGTTGACTTCACGGTTGAGGTAGAACGAAGCCTTCGCGTTTTGGACGGTTGTGTAACGGTTCTTTGCGCAAAGGGCGGAGTTGAGCCACAGTCCGAGACAGTTTGGCGTCAAGCCGACCATTATCATGTCCCGAGAATGATATACGTCAACAAGATGGATATCATGGGAGCTGATTTTTTCAACGTTCTTAACATGGTTAAGGACAGACTAAAATGCAATGCGGTGCCCATCCAGCTTCCTATCGGAAGCGAAGCGGATTTTAGGGGCATGATTGACCTTGTTGAAATGAAAGCCGTTGTTTTCTATGACGAGCTTGGCAAGGACATTCACATCGAGGAAATCCCTGCCGACATGAAGGAGCTTGCCGAGGAATATCGCATGATGCTTCTTGAGGCGGTTTCCGATTTTGACGATGAAATCATGGAGAAGTATCTTGACGGCGAGGTTGTTTCGACCGAGTCCATCAAAAATGCTATCCGTGCCGCGACTGTTGCGGTTAAGATGGTTCCTGTCGTTTGCGGAACCTCTTACAAAAACAAGGGTGTTCAAAGGCTTCTTGACGCTGTTGTTGACTATATGCCGTCACCGACGGATATTCCTGCAATCGCCGGAACAAACCCCAGCACAGGCGAAGACGACGAGCGCGCTTCCAGCGATGAAGCTCCGTTTTCCGCACTGGCTTTCAAAATCATGACTGACCCCTATGTCGGAAGGCTCAGCTTCTTCCGCGTGTACTCCGGTACACTCGACACAGGAAGCAGCGTCCTCAACTCCACAAAGGGACAGAAGGAGCGCATCGGTCGCATTCTTCTCATGCACGCAAATCACAGAGAAGACCTTCAAAAGGTCTACTCCGGTGATATTGCCTCTGCCGTTGGTCTGAAAAACACCACAACAGGCGATACCCTTTGCGATGAGAAGAACCCGATTATCCTTGAGTCTATGGAGTTTCCCGAGCCTGTTATCCGCGTTGCCATCGAACCCAAGACCAAAGCTGGTCAGGAGAAGATGGGAATTGCGCTCTCCAAGCTCGCAGAGGAAGATCCCACATTCAAAACCTACACCGATGAAGAAACCGGTCAAACCATCATCGCGGGCATGGGCGAGCTTCACCTTGAAATCATCGTTGACAGACTTCTGCGCGAGTTTAAGGTAGAGGCAAACGTCGGAAAGCCCCAGGTTTCCTACAAAGAAACCATTACAAAGGAAGCAACCACAGACACTCGTTACGCTCGCCAGAGCGGCGGTAAGGGTCAGTTTGCCCATTGTAAGATTACGGTTGAGCCGAACGAATCCGGCAAGGGTTATGAATTTGTCAACAAAATTACCGGCGGCGCAATTCCGAAGGAATATATCCCAAGCATTGACCACGGTATAAAGGGAGCTATGGAAGCCGGCATTCTCGCCGGATATCAGGTTGTGGACGTTAAGGTCACCCTGTTCGACGGCTCTTACCACGAGGTTGACTCTTCCGAAATGGCGTTTAAGATTTGCGGCAGCATGGCTTTTAAGGAAGCCTGCAAAAAGGCCGGCGCTACATTGCTAGAGCCGATTATGAAGGTTGTTGTCACAGCGCCCGATGATTACATGGGCAACGTTATCGGCGACCTCAACAGCCGCCGCGGTCAGATTATGGGACAGGAAATTCGCCCCGGCGCCGCAGAAATTTTGGCAAATGTTCCGCTGTCTGCCATGTTTGGTTATTCAACCGACCTTCGCAGCAAAACGCAGGGTCGCGCAAACTACAGCATGGAGCCCAGCCACTATGTCGAGATTCCCAAGTCTCTGCAGGAAGAGATTATCTCCGGCAGAAAATAAGAAAAAACCATATTGCAAAGAGCAATAAAATATTGTAAAATTACAATAATTACTGAAATTATTATTTGGAACAATCTAAGGAGGATGTTTTAAAATGGCTAAGCAAATGTTTAACAGAACCAAGCCCCATGTCAACATCGGCACCATTGGTCACGTTGACCACGGCAAGACCACCCTCACAGCTGCAATCACAAGATTTCTTGCTATGCAGGGTAAAGCTGAATACACCGACTATTCCAGCATCGACAAGGCTCCCGAAGAAAGAGAGCGCGGAATCACAATCAACACCTCTCACGTTGAGTATGAAACCGACACTCGCCACTATGCACACGTTGACTGCCCGGGACATGCCGACTATATCAAGAACATGATTACCGGCGCAGCTCAGATGGACGGCGCTATCCTTGTTATCGCCGCTACTGACGGACCGATGGCTCAGACACGTGAGCACATCGTTCTTGCTCGTCAGGTTGGCGTTCCCGCAATTGTTGTTTTCCTTAACAAGTGCGACCAGGTTGATGACGAAGAGCTCCTCGAGCTTGTCGAGATGGAAGTTCGCGAGCTTCTCTCCACCTACAACTTCCCCGGCGATGATCTTCCCATCATCAAGGGCAGTGCTCTCAACGCTCTCGTTTGCGAGTCCACCGACTCCGGCGCTCCCGAGTTTGCTTGCATCAAGGAGCTCATGGACAACGTTGACAGCTATATCCCCACACCCGAGCGTAAGGCTGACCAGCCCTTCCTCATGCCCATCGAAGACGTTTTCACAATCTCCGGACGTGGCACAGTTACAACCGGTCGTGTAGAGCGTGGTCGCATCAAGGTTGGCGATAAGGTTTCCATCGTTGGTCTTAAAGAAGACCCCACTGAGACAACAGTTACCGGCACCGAGATGTTCCACAAGACTCTTGAGTATGCTGAAGCTGGCGACAACGTTGGCGCTCTTCTTCGCGGCGTTGCAAAGCAGGATGTTGAGCGTGGACAGGTTCTTGCTGCCCCCGGCTCCATCAAGCCCCTTGTAAAGTTCACCGGTCAGGTTTACGTTCTTTCCAAGGAAGAGGGCGGTCGTCACACACCGTTCTTCAACAACTATCGTCCCCAGTTCTACTTCCGTACAACTGACGTTACCGGCGTTGTTCAGCTTCCCGAGGGAACTGAAATGTGCATGCCCGGCGACAACGTTGACATGAAGGTTGAGCTTATCACCCCGATTGCTATCGAGCCCGGTCTCCGCTTCGCTATCCGCGAGGGTGGACGCACTGTTGGTTCAGGCGTTGTTGTTGAAATTGCCTAAGCATTAAACAATTTTTGGCAGCTACACTAAACTAGTGTAGCTGCCATTTTTTATGTCTTTTGCAAATACATGTAAAAAACAGATTGAATAATAAGGGAAAATGAGATAGTATTAAGGAATAGAAATTATTATAACAAAAGCGGCAAGGTTCGTGCTGTGAGGAGTGGAATAATATGGGCGTGGTAAAGCTGGTGTTTATAGGGCTTATAATTGTGCTGATAATCAATACTACCATAGCAAGGGGCGTCAAGCCGGGGGAAAAAACAAAAGCGAGGGTATGCGCCTTTGTTACTTTAGGTATTTTTGCTATATTTATAATTTGGGCTATTGCAGGTGAGTATGTGAAGGACAACCTTATGGTTTTCAAAAGTCCCGAAGCCGCCTTTCGCTCCTCTTACTTTAGAGCGCCTGATGTCACAGTTATGGGTGATGAGTCTGCTTTTATGTTTACTCGCGGCGGTATCACTCAAGGCAATTCAGAAATTGCCTTGAAAACCGAGAATGGCTGGAAGCTTGATTATTCAAGGATATCGAAAATGGTTAGTGTTTGCAGCTATTATGCAGATGGTTTGTCGATAAGCGTTTTGAGCCACATTTATGTCGAAGATTATTATGTTAGTATATCCCAATTCAACTATAACTTTGATGTATCCGATGAACCGCTGGAGATTTATGACGAATGTGGCTCGGAATTTATAAGGTATGAGGGAATCACTGGTGCAGGGCGTATATATTACCGCTATTATGCCTACATAAAGGATTATGATGGACTGTATACAATATACATAAATGATGAAATGTATGAACTGAGGTTTGATACCGATATAAAGCTTCGTGCGGAGTATAACTGAGTCCTCGTTTTTGCGGCACGAAGTGCCACGAAAATGGATTTGGACGAAGGAATACTCGTGGTATAGATAAAGCCGAAATCACAGGTGGGATTTGAAATTTTGCCTTGTATAGAGCAAAAACGAATTTGTAAGGAGGATGGTGTTTCAAGGTGTATGAATGGACGCAGAAGCGAATAGATTGGTATAAAAAAGCCATTGAATACACAAGATTTGACGAGCAGCTTGCCGATGCGCTTGCGCCGCAGCTTCCAAAGGACGAGAGCGTGTGCGACCTTGGCTGTGGCACGGGATATCTGGCGCTTTCTTTAGCGCGGCGCGGATATTCTGTGACAGCCGCGGATAAAAGCCGGACGGCGCTTGATGTTTTGCGCGCGGATGCGGCGACCGAGCCGGGGCTTGAGCTTCGGATAATTGAAGCGGACTGGGGCGATTTTTCGGAGTGCGGCTTGTGGGACAATGTCATAATGGTTTGCGCCGGTGGGTTTGATGAGGAGCTTTCTCATTACAGGCGCTTGTGCCGAAAAAGGCTCATTGTGGTGACAAGATGGGACAACTTGAGCCGTGTGCGATGTGATGGCGGTGCATCGCAAAGGTTTGTGCTTGTGCCGGATTTGGTGCAGCTTGCAAATGGGCGCGGCGAGAGCTATAATGTGTCCCTTGAATTTGGTCAGCCCTTTGCAACGCTTGATGAGGCGAGGGAATATATCATCTATTTCGGTGGAGAGCAGGATTTGGAAAACACTTTGAAAAACCTTGAAAAAACAGGTAATGAGAAATTTCCTTTTTATATGAAACACCCGAAGAAGCTTATAATTTATGTGCTTGAGCCGTTGAATTTGGAGGATAAAAATGAGAACAATTGAAGCGAGTGTCATAAGCGAAGCCGTTGCAAAACTTTGTATAGAGGCGAACCTGCGCCTGCCGGAGGACGTTGCAGGTGCCCTGCGCTGCGCACGCGAGAGCGAGCCGTGGGAGAGCGCGCGAGACACGCTCGGCATTTTGTGCGATAATCTTGAGCTGGCAGAGGAGAAAAAACTGCCAATTTGCCAAGACACCGGAATCGCCTGCGTTTTTCTGGAGCTTGGGCAAGAGGTTTATATAAACGGCAATTTTGAGCAGGCGGTGCAGGTGGGGGTCCGTCGCGGATACAACGAAGGCTATCTTCGCAAAAGCGTTGTGGCAGACCCTTTGCGCCGGGTTAATACGGACGATAACACGCCGGCGTTTTTAAATGTGAGCCTCGTTTCCGGCGATGTCTGCAAAATAACGGTTATGCCAAAGGGCTTTGGCAGCGAAAACATGAGCCGTCTTTCCATGTTAAAGCCGTCTGACGGGGTTGAGGGCGTTTGCGAATTTGTCATCGACACGGTGCGCCGCGCGGGACCGAATCCTTGTCCGCCGATTGTAGTTGGCGTCGGCATCGGCGGAACTTTTGACAAGGCGCCATATCTTGCAAAAAAGGCGCTTTTGCGCCCACTTGACGAGCGGCATCCTGACAAATTTTACGCAGAACTTGAAGAACGGCTTCTTCGCGAAATAAATGCCCTTGGCATTGGTCCGCAGGGGTTTGGAGGCAAAACAACAGCCCTTGGTCTTGCGATAGAGACGGCGGCAACGCATGTTGCGGGGCTTCCTGTTGCGGTGTGCATAAATTGTCATGTGACGCGCAGAGCCTGCGCGGCGCTTTAGAGGGGAGGAGATAAAAATGCACCATAAGCTTGAAACTCCGGTAACGCGCGAGCAGCTCGCTGTGCTTTGCGTGGGGGACACGGTTTTCCTCTCGGGAGATATCTATACCTCGCGCGACGCGGCGCACAAGCTGCTTTGCGAGGCGCTGCAGGGCGGCGAGGCACCGCCTTATGAGCTTTCCGGCACGGCGGTTTACTATGTTGGACCAACGCCGGAGGCACCGGGGCAGGTTATCGGCTCTGCCGGTCCGACCACATCGGGCAGGATGGACGCATATTCGCCGCAAATTTTGGACTGTGGTCAGCTTATCATGATTGGCAAAGGTGCGCGAAGCCGCGAGGTTGTCGATGCGATTGTGCGAAACGGCGCGGTTTATCTTGGTGCTGTCGGCGGCGCCGGCGCTCTCATGGCGGCGAGCGTTACGCAATGTGAGGTTATCTGCTGGGAACACCTTGGCTGCGAGGCTGTGCGGCGGCTTCGGGTTTGTGATTTTCCGCTTACCGTGGTGATTGACAGCCGCGGCGGAAATCTTTATGAAATCGGTCCTGCGGCATATCTCGAAAGTCTGAAATGACGGCACGAGATTATATATTGAGTAAAAAACCCTCCCGGCTTGAATTTCAAGCCGGGAGGGTTTTGCTTTAGCTGTCCTTGCGTCTTAGGTGCTCGCGGTGCAAAAGCGGCGAAACCTTTTTGTAAAGCGGCAGGGTGATGATAGTCAGCATGATGCCCTTTAGCAAATTGAAAGGGCAAAAGGCATAGAGGATGAGTGTGAGCTTGCTGTCGATTGCCGGAATTACCCTTGCGCTTAAATCGACAACGCCCTGAACGCCGCCGGAGTTTTTGAAATACATCGCGGCATAAAATGGAACCATTATAAAATAGTTGCTGAAAGCGCCTGCAACAACCATGGCAAGCGTTGCGCAAAGAAGGGCGATGACAGCGCCCTTGCGGCTTCTTTTTTTCTTGTAGATAAAGCCGGCGGTCATGACAAAAACCGAGCCGACGATGAAGTTTGCAATGTCGCCAACGCCGCCTGTGGTGCTGGCGAAAAGCCAGTGCAAAATGCATTTTATAAGCTGGGAGAGCATCCCGGCGACAGGACCCATTGCCAGCGCGCCGAGCAGGGGGATGAGGTCGGAAAAGTCCATTTTCAAAAATGGTGGGAAGATGGGGATTTGAAATTCAATCAGCATGACGATGAAGGCGAGGGTTCCGAGCATTGCGATTTTTGTGAGATAGGCTGTTTTGTTTGTTCTTTGCATGTTTAATTCCTCCTAAAGGCAAAAATAAAAACGCCCACAATTATGTCTTGCAGGCGTTACAACAGCAAATAAAAACCCAAGGAGAAAGCCTTGCTCATTGTACCATCTTCTTCCATCCAGACTATACTGTCGGTATTGGAGTTTCACCAATTCAGCGCACAAACCCAAGAGGGGATTGCACGGTCGCGGACTGTAACCGCCGGTCGGGAATTTCACCCTGCCCTGAAGACCAATATTTGGTTGTTTTTGGGTGGAAATTTTTTGTCACTCATGCAAAAGTGACCTCCACTTAAAAAAAGTATATCACCATAGCGCGATTTGTGCAATAGGCTTTTGACATTTTGTGAAAATAGCTGTAAAATATTATTTAGTGTTTGCCGGAGGAGGTAAAATTATGCACAAACAAAAAAGTTGCGCATTCACAGGGCACAGGGCGAGCAAGCTGCCTTGGAAGGGTGATGAAAGCGACTCGCGCTGCATCGCGCTTAAAGAGCGGATTTTTGATGCGGTGGAGAGTGTTTACAAATCTGGCGTGACACATTTTCTGTGCGGCATGGCAACAGGCGGCGATATGTATTTTTGCGAAGCTGTGTTTGAACTTCGGGAGGAGTATGCCGATGTGAGCATTGAAGCGGCGATTCCTTACGAGGGACAGTCGAACAAATGGGACGAGGGCACGCGCCACCGCTATGAGCGGCTTATTTCGGAGTGTGATTACCAAACCGTGGTGCAGAAAAATTACACACCAGACTGCATGATGCGCCGCAACCGCTATATGGTAGATAATGCCAGCGTTTTAATCGCAGCTTATGACGGTCGCCCGGGCGGCACGATGAGCACGATTTTGTATGCAATAAGAAGCGGACTTGAAATTATTGAAATTGCCGTTAAATAAGGCAGAATATAAAAAGCCGGCATGATTTAGTTCATGACGGCTGTTTTTGTGAGGGGGGTTAACCGTCAATATCCCGATTTATTACATACCTCAATCAATGTCGACATAAGTGGCATAATAAAAACCCACCGGAATTCCGGTGGGTTTAGCGTTTTATGATTATTTAACAATGTTTAGCGAGAAGGTGAGGAGAACAAAAGCAAGAGCTGTCCATTTTGTCCAGCGCGCAAGCTTTGCGTCCAGAGTTTTTCCCTGTGCCTTGAAGGAATAGCTGTCGGAGTTTCCGCCGCCGATAGCGCCGGACAGACCGGAATGCTTGCCGGACTGGAAAAGTATCATAAGCGTAAGCGCAGCGCAAACCAGAAGCTGGATAATTGTCAAGACCATGTTAAGAGTTCCCATTTTTAATTTCATCCTTTCAGTATACAAAGGGCAATGCCCTACAAAAATCAACCATTAGCCTTAAAAGAATACCATATTATGCGTAACATTTCAAGTGTTTTTTGATATTTTGTGTATTTTATTTTAGCATGTGAATATATCAGGCGTTTTGTTCCGGCAAAAACACCGTTTCCATGTGGTTTGAGGGAAACTTATTGATGTTTGGGTTTTAGACTGTTTCCAAAGTTTGTGGGAATATATAAACGTTTCTTTCCGTATAGATAATATTAATTTCACTATTTTTATTCCGAATCTGAAGATATGCCTATTAACGCATCCATTATCTTTTCAGCGACAATTCTTGCCAATTCTACAGGCACAGCATTACCAATCATTTTGTAGCCAGTATCCATACGGTCATAAAAAAATTCGAAGTCATCAGGGAATCCTTGCACCCTTGCCGCCTCTCTAACCGTTAATCTCCTGTACAAAGCTTCTTTTCCCTCGACAAAACGGCAATCATTTTTATCAAATTTTATCATTTTAGGTGCTTGAGGATGCAATTGACTTTGTCTTCCAGACGCTTGAACTGTGAAAGCCTGTTCATTCCACGCTCTAACTCTATTTCGACTCATGAATATGGTTGAATATGCTCCCACAAAATATTCATGATTTAATATACCTAAGTTATCTTTTTTATTAGGCTTGTTTTTTTCTAATGCAGGAACTGCCAAATCCTTCAAATCCCAAATTACATCTTTAAATGTTAATTTGCTTTTTTTATCTGGTGTAACTTGCTCTGGAAATTTAAAGTCTATTTTTAAATCTTTTCTAAATCCTATATAGAATACTCTTTTTCTATCTTGAGCAACACCATAATTGGCTGCATTGACTAAATTTATTGTCACATCATATCCGCACTCTTCAAAAAGATTAACAATATTTTTAACAGCTTCACTGTGCCTTTTAGCGAGCATTCCAGATACATTCTCTGCCAAAAAAAATTTAGGTTGTTTTGTTTTTAAAATACGTATGTATTCGTAAAACAATTGACCTCTGGGGTCAGCAATACCTTTAAGTGTGCCTGCTTCTGACCAGCTTTGACAAGGTGGTCCACCTATTATTCCATCAATTTCATCAGGAAATTCACTATCTGAAATCTCTCTAATATCTCCCTTTATTAGCTTAGTATTAGAATGATTTCGTTCAAATGTTTCCCAAATAGTTTTGTCAAGCTCATTAGCAATAGGTATTTCAAATCCTGCTTTTTCAAACCCTAAATCCAAACCTCCTGCTCCAGAAAACAAAGAAATTACTTTCATCAAGTCCTCCTTATATAGAAAAATAAATCAGTTTAGCGTCTCTTAATTGAGCAGGATTATCCGGGTTTTTAATCCTGATATTTTCAATGTTTAATTCCTCGATAGAGTCCACTAAAAATTCCAATTCTCTGGTATTCGATAGTTCATTCCATTTATCAATGTTAATGATGCACATAAAATTAAAATCTTTTGATTCATCTCTTTTATACACATAATTAAAAACAGTCCATGGATTTTCAATTCCCCACATACCTCTAACACGAAGATATGTAATACCTAATGGATCTACACGATTTACTCGTCCTAATTCCTTTGTTTCTGCAAATTCAACCTCTGGAATGCTCTCAACTCCAACTTTAATAGTATTCTTAATTCTAGCATAAGTTTCATTACTCGCCGCATAATCCAACCCATAAACAAAGCATAAATGCTTCAACTTTTTTTCTGATACAACCCCAACACAATATATCAAGTCTTTTTCCTTCCATGATTCAGCAACTCTACATGTCGAACTGATCATAGGACTATCAGAAAAGATTTTTTGCTTAGGATAACTACTATTTAACGCAAGTGAAGAATTATTACTCTCAATTTTTTTTATTTCTATCGCATCTCCTTTCCTTAACATTCCGTCAGGAGGGTTACTGTTATTACCCAGATACGAAAAAACTTCCTGTATTTTTTCCAACCTTTCTGGTTCATTATCACAATTAAATGTATCAGCAAATAGGTCTTTCACATATTCCTCCAGAGAATCACCCGTACTATTTGCTCTATTTCTGCTGTTATAGTATTGATGTATCTTGGTGACAGGATTATTCACCAAATTTATAATTGCATTTATAATATTCATAAAATACGCCTCTCTATATTATCACTAATTATATCATTTTATATTATTTTCAGAAAAAGAAAACTAGCATTTCAATCCAAACTCACATAAACATCAAGTGTACTTTTGCTATCTATTCAAGTTTTTGTTTTAGATAAAATACTAAATCACCTTAAAGTGCCTTAATGCCTCTTCAATTATCTATATCAAGTACATACTGCTAAATCCCATCATAGGTTGCCTTGCCTTCAGATGCCGTCAAATCCATTTCATCAAGGTCAATTTCAACCTCAATAGACTTTGTCTCTTTAAGCTTGGACAATAAGACAACCGTCTCCACATGACTTGTGCGAGGGAACATGTCAACCGCGGTGACCTGCGTTGGGATGTAGCCGCATTCTTTGAAAATGCGAAGGTCGCGAGCCTGCGTTGCCACATCGCAGGAAACATATACAACCCTTTGTGGGCTCATCTTGCAGATGGAAAAAATTACATCAGCCTCCAGCCCTTTTCGTGGAGGGTCAACAACAATGGCATCGGGCTTTAGCTCTTGCTGCGCCAAAAGCTTTGCGAGCTGCGCAGCATCCGCGCAGATAAATTCGGTGTTTTTGATTTTGTTTCGCTCGGCGTTTTTTCGCGCGTTTTCAACGGCGCTGGGCACGATTTCCGCGCCAATCACCTTGCTTGCAAGCTTTGCAAGACACAGCGAGATTGTTCCGGCTCCGCAATAAAGGTCTATAATAAGCTCCATTTTGCCGGGGGCAAGATATGAACAGACGGTGTCATAGAGCCGCTGCGCCTGTGGGGTGTTGATTTGATAAAAAGACTGGGGCGACAGCTCAAAGTGGAAATCGCAGAGGGTATCTTCTATTGTGTCGCTGCCGTAGAGCGTGTAAAAGCTGCCGTCCAGAACAGTGTTGTTTGGGTTTTTGTTGATGCAAAGCACAATGCTTTTAATGTCGGGCAGGGCGGCTGTTATTTTTTCTGTGAGAAGCTTTGTTTTTGCCCCCAGCCCTCCGGCTGTTATAACCACAACCTGCATTTGCTTTGAATGAAAGCCAATTCGGGTGAAAACATGGCGCACCAGCCCCTTGCCTGTCCTCTCGTCATACGCGGAAATGTTTTGTTCTTGCATGAAGTCGCAGACGGCAGCGGCTGCGGTGTCGGCAACCTGCGGCTGGATTAGGCAGCGCGAAATTGGAATTATTTCATGGCTTCGCGGTCGGAAAAAGCCGAAGGCGCCATTTCCCACGGCATAAATAGCCTTGTTTCGATAGCTGTGAATTTCCTGCGCACCAATTATTTTGTCGCAGCGAAAATCAAGCTTTCCAATGTGCCTGTAAGCATCGTTCACGCGAGAGAGCTTGAAGCGCAGCTCCTCGTCATAGCTTATGTGCCCGGTGGCGCAGCCGCCGCACTGCCCAAAATGCGGACACTCTGGCACGGTGCGGCTTGGTGAGGGGGAGATAAGCTCCTCGCTTTTTGCAAAGACGGCGCTTTTGCTGGCTTTTAAAATTTTTACCCTGTGCGTTTCGCCGGGGATGGCGCCTTTTACGAAAACGGCTCTGCCGTAAATTCTGCAAACTCCTGCGGCAACTGACGACCAGGATTCAATTTTGACTTCAAAAATATCGTTTTTCTTAATTTCATTCATGTCCGGTATTATATCACACAAACAAAAAACCTACAACGCCATTTAAAACGAATTTGTTATGTGTTATCATAATAAGATAACATTTCAAAAAGAACGGGTGCTTAAAGTTGAGGGAAATATTTTTATTATTTATAAGCTTTGCAAAGGTTGGTGCCATGACCTTTGGCGGCGGCTATGCCATGCTTCCGTTTTTGCAGCGAGAGATTACAGCGCGCCGCGGCTGGGCAAGCGAGGCGGAGCTTGCGGATTATTATGCCATCGGTCAGTGCACGCCGGGCATCATTGCCGTTAACACTGCGACCTTTGTGGGGTATAAGCGGTGCGGCGTGGTGGGTGGAATTTTTGCGACCTTGGGTCTTGTTTTTCCGTCCATGGTGGTTATTGGCGCTGTTGCGACCGTTCTTGGCGCATTTGCGGAAAATGCATATGTGCGGCATGCCTTTGCCGGAATTCAAATATGTGTTTGCGTATTAATCTTAAATGCTGTTATTAAATTTTGGAAAACGACGGTAAAGGACAGAGCCTCGCTTGTCATTTGTCTTGTGGTAATGCTTGGTGCAGCGCTGCTTGACATTTCTCCGATTTTTTATGTGCTACTCGGCGCTGCGGCAGGGCTTTTAATCGGGCATGTAAGGGGGCGAACGAAATGATTTATTTGCACCTTTTTTATGAATTTTTCAAAACCGGTCTATTTTCAATCGGCGGCGGAATGGCGACACTGCCGTTTTTAAGCAGAATGGGCGAGAAAACCGGCTGGTTTTCTGCGGCGGAGCTTGCGAACATGATTGCCGTGTCGGAGTCCACGCCCGGCGCGATTGGAATTAACATGGCGTCTTATGTGGGATATACCACGGCTGGAATTTTCGGGCTTGTTGTTGCAACGCTCGGGCTTGTCGCACCCTCGATAATTGTGATTATAATAATAGCGGCTTTTTTGAAAAGCTTTCGCGAAAACAAATATGTGGAGCGAGTGTTTTATGGTGTGCGCCCTGCTTCCACGGGGCTTGTCGGCTCGGCATGTATTACGCTTATATCCAT
>JGI994J12354_10002218_pt1 | contig 19110 bp, 19 predicted proteins | sample IntmicLarv3ML3BL_FD_12354 | JGI IMG/M metagenome (IMG submission 12354)
TTCTTTGTTCATCATTTGGATACATTCTAAACTTATAAGCTCTAAGCATTTTATCCCTCCTGTATTTCATATTTTATCATATGATACATTTGTTCGTCAATCGCTTTTTATCCTCACTTAAGAGAAAATTCCTTATAAATAAAAAACTTTCTATAATTAATTAGAAAGTTCACATATTATAATGTTTTTTATTTTTCATTATCTAACCACTCAAAAACATTTTGGATTATTATTCCTTCATCTATTGCCTTAGGGTCATTATCTAATGTTATTACATACTTAGGAAAGTGATTCTTAATTTCAAATAATGGTTTTATTTCCCTTTCATAAGTAGACTTTTCTCTAACTGTTAAAGCAACTTGAAAATATTTAATACCATCACTGTTAGTTGCAACAAAATCAACTTCTTTATCTCCAACTTTACCTACTAAAACTTCATAACCTTTTTTTATCAATTCTAAGTACACAAAGTTTTCTAATATATGACCTAAGCCCCCCCTGTTTTTTACCCAACAAAAAATATCTTAAACCTAAATCATTAACATAATATTTATCCAACGTTTTCAAGTATTTCTTACCTTTTATATCATATCTCCCTACTCTATGAAATAAGAAAGCATCTGTTAAAGAACTTATATAGTTTTCTACTGTATAAACACTTATCTTTCTGCCATTTGCTACTAGAGTATTTGTAATATTTGTAGTAGAAGTAATAGAACCAATATTATCAAACAAAAATTTATAACACTTTGCATCATTAGTTGATCTGGTATTTGTTTTCTAATAATAATATCTTTTAATATTATAGAATCATAAATTGACTTTAAATACATCTCAATATCACTTGCTCTATCTAAAAATAAAGTGTAAGGGAACAATCCTTCAGTAATGTGTTTTTTATAAATTTCAGCATCATCATTTACACTAGAAACACTTTTATATTCTTCAAATGATAAGGGATACATTTTAATCTCTACATATCTACCAGAAAGAACAGTAGCATATTCACTTGATAAAAGGTATGCATTTGAACCAGTTACGTAAAGATCTATATATTTTTTTAAATAAAGACCACCTAAAGCTTTTTCAAATCCACTTATATTTTGTGCTTCATCTAAGAATACATAATTCTTATGTTCTTCATTACATTTTTCATAATTATCTAAATATGCATATTCTAGATTTTCTAAATTAATATGAATTATTTGATTGCTACTTACACCTATACTTTTTAGATATTCAATATAAAGTGTAAACAATGTAGATTTACCACATCTCCTTATACCAGTCACAATTTTTATTAAATCTTTATCTTTAAAAGACCTTAATATGTCCAAATACTTTTCTCTTTTTATCATAAAATCACCCTACTCACATATTATTACAAATATGCATTTTGTCAAGTTTATGCATTACCAATGCACAAACTCCTGATTTTAATAACTTTTATGCATTTATATGTTTTTTAAATTTAATTAGACCTATCTTCATCCTGACCTTATTCACATTAAGTACAATTATTTCTTAACCATCATTTTGTTTGCAGCACTTCGACCTTCACTTCTCAAGTCATAAAATAGTCTTGCATAATCACTACCCTTTGAACCTGTGTGTCGTCCAAAAGCATCATAAACAATTTCCATATTTCTATCATCACTCATAGTATTAGCAATCATAAGTTCTGCTCTAGCTCTTTCAAGATTATGTTTAGGTCTAGCTGGGTCGATTGTAAAATATACATCACCTTCTACATAATCAGTTAAAAATCTAGTTGCAAGCTCAACAGTAATAATCTTCATTGCAAGTGGTAATGTTGCTATATCATTTGCTGTATAAAATCTAGATGCAGGAGCACCATAACCTCTTAATAAAGCCTCTGCCATTTCTTCATTAAATCTTATATTAGCATCTGTTCTATTCTCATCCTCTAAACTTCTTATTGCATCTGCTGCATCAAACGCTTTAGGAACATTTGGCAAATTCATAACAGTGTCTAAATCTATTACTGTTCCTTTTTTTACACCATCTTTTTCATCAATAATAACATTATTTATTTTAGTATCAAGATGAAGTGTTCCAGGTTTTAAACTACCAGTCATTAAAAGACCTTGTAAAACTCCTAAATCCTTACCATATTCTATAATTTTTTCTATCTCTGCACTAGCTTCTCTAACACGTTCAGCATTTTCAGGATTCTTAATTGCTTCCAAAAAGCTACAAAAATATCCTAAAGTATCATGAAAGCCCGGAATTGTTACTTTTAAAGCTTCACTAGGAATGCCTGCTACACCAAGTCCAAACATACCAAAAGCAGTTCCTCTATCTTGTAAACATTCTTTTTTTCTTTTAAGTTCTAATGAAGGATTACCAGGAACTACTATATCATCAACTGAATTAACAACTTCCCCAGAAATATATGGAAAAAACCTATAAGGTAACCCATTTATTGTTGTCATAGTTGCATTAACTTGATTTTTAACAAGTGTTAAAGGTCTACTTATCATACCAAATAAATCTAACTCTTCTTGCTCACTGATTTTACTTTTTAGGATAAAGTCCCCTACTACTTCTATATTATGATTAACAGCTCCTGCATCTTTAAATACTGCTGGATTCTGTATTTGACCAATTAATTCAGTATGTCCTTGTGGATGTCTTGAAAATTTAAATAAATATGTTTTATTAATATTTCCTGACCCAAATTTTTCAAAACTAGATACTTCTACACTATTTCCAAAAAATGCCTCTGCTATTTTTTGACCTCCTAATAATGTTACATCAATCGCCATAATAAAACCTCCCTATAACCATTTATACTAGCATAACTAGTATTCTTATATCAATAAACTTTACAACTAGTTTTACACACCTATTTCGCTTCATACCAGTTATCACCAATATTAACATCAACTCTTAAAGGTACATTTAATTTATATGTATTCTCCATAATATCTACAACTATTTTTTTAACCTGCTCTTCTTCAGTTTTTAAAACATTAAATACAAGTTCATCATGTACTTGAATCAACATTTTACTTTTAAGCTTAAGCTTTTTAAATTCATTATAAATCTCAATCATAGCTTTTTTTAAAATATCAGCACTACTACCTTGAATAGGTGTGTTAAGTGCCATTCTCTCCCCACCAGACCTTATCATATAATTTTTATTATGAAGTTCCTCAATAGTTCTCTTTCTATTCATAATAGTTTTAACATAGCCAAGTTCATGAGCATTCTTAATAGTTTTATCCATATACTCTTTAATTGAAGGATAAGTTAATAAATACCCATCTATAAACTTTTTAGCACTAGCAACATCTATATTTAAACCTTCTGATAAACCAAAACTACTAATTCCATAAAGAATTCCAAAGTTAACCGCTTTAGCAGCTCTTCTATGCTCGCTAGTAACATTTTCTAAACTTACACTAAATATATCACTAGCTGTCTTACTATGTATATCAAGGTTATTCTTAAAAGCATCAATCATATTCTCTGAATTTGATATATGAGCAAAAATTCTAAGTTCAATTTGCGAATAATCACTAGACAAAAGAAGTGAATCATTATCAGGAATAAAAGCTTTTCTAATAAGTCTTCCATATTCTAATCTAATAGGAATATTTTGTAAATTAGGATTAGATGATGAAAGTCTTCCTGTTCTAGTTAAAGTTTGATTAAACATTGTATGTATTCTACCATCACTAGCTATCTCACCAATTAATCCTGTAGCATAATTACTCTGTAGCTTAGCTAAAGTTCTATATTCACCAATTTTGCCAACAATAGGATGGTATGACTCAATCTTATCTAATATCTCTTTACTAGTTGAATAATTAGCATCCTTAATTCTCTTAGGATAAGGAAGAGCTAACTTAACAAATAATACTTCACCAAGTTGCTTAGGAGAAAGTATGTTAAACTCTACACCAGCATCTATATATATATCAGCTTCTAACTCTTTCATCTTCCCTTCAAGTTCCTCCGCCATACTTTCAAGTACTCTTTTATCAATCTTAATTCCTGTAATCTCCATATCAGCGAGTACTCTACATAAAGGCATTTCAATACTATCAAAAAGATAATCCGCTTCCTCTTCATTAAGTTTCTTTAAAATTTCTTCTCTTGTATCATAAATAAATTTAGCTTTTAAACAACACAATTCACTTACAACATCCAAACTAGGCATAGCAATCTTTGCAGGACTTCCATACACCACTTCATAAAAACTAGTAGATTCACCCAGATTATTCATCAAATAAGCAATATCATCATTAATATTATAATTAAGTAAATAAGCAGCTATCATTAAATCATAATCACAATTAACAATAGATAATCCTTCCAAATCAATATTTACTATAATCTTTTTCAAATCATATGTATACTTCTTAAAAGGAACTGTAAGTATACTAGGATATTTAACAACTATCTCAAAAGGCACATAATAACTATTCTTACCATCATATATACCAAATCCAATCGGTTTATCTTTTTGATAATTATAACCAAATATCTCTAAATAAATAGAAAAATCACCATTAATATGTAAATCATCTGGCTTTAATACAATCTTAACATCCAATTTTTCCTTTTCTACATTTTCTCTAATTTCATCTCTCTTTATATCCATCTTTCTAAGTAAAGAATGGAACTCTAATTCTTCTAAAAGTTCTATATATTTTAAAACATCTATTCCTCTATATTTAATATTTTCAAAATTAGTATCTATTGGAACATCACAACATATAGTAGCTAAATCTTTGCTAAAGTAAGCATTATCTTTATCATCTATAAGTTTCTCTTTTAATTTACCTTTAATATTATCAATATTAGCATATACATTATCTAAAGTTTTATATTCAGATAAAAGTGTTATTGCTGTCTTCTCTCCAATACCTTTTACCCCTGGAATATTATCTGATGAATCTCCCATCAACGCTTTTAAATCAATCATTCCAATAGGTTCTACCCCATAAATATCCATAAAAGCTTTTTTATCCATGCGAATAGAATCTGCTTGTTTTAAAAGCTTAACATCTGTCTCATCAGTAATTAATTGCAACAAATCTTTATCACTACTAATAATTGTTGCATAATATTCTGGATCTAAATTACTCTCTTTATTAAATGTACCAATAATATCATCAGCTTCATAATTATCACAATCTATATAAGCCATGCCCATAGCTTCAACTATTTTCCTAGCATAAGGAAACTGCTCTTTAAATTCATCTGGTGTCTCAGCCCTATCAGTTTTATAACCATCATACTTCTCATGTCTAAAAGTTTTACCTTTATCAAATGCTATCATTACATACTCTGGTTTTTCTTCCTTGATAATTTTGTTTAACATATTAATTAAGCCATACAAAGCATTAGTTGGAAACCCCTTAGAGTTTTTCATCACATTACCTGTATAAGCAGTTGCATAATAACTTCTATATAATATATTTGTCCCATCAATTAATAATACTCTCTTCATAATTATCACCCATAATCATTATATCATAGTTTTTAATTACATTAGAAAAAGACTGTTACTAGTCTCCTTATTAAAATTATTTAAAGAACTCTGTCAATGTTTTAGCTTTATCATTAGCAATAAAAGAAACATTATAAGGCACCAAAGCAAACAAATTTGTTTTAGCTGATTTAATAATATCTTTTTCTAAATCACCATTAAAATATTTTATATCCATTTCCTTTAAAGTAAAAGTTCCATCATTAGAAGGCAATCCATATAAATAATAACCTTTGTTCTTATTATTACTTGCATAAGTTTTCGCCTTGTTAATAGCAGTTTCTACATTACTTCTAAAAAGTGCTCCATCATTACCACAAAATGAGCAATCTTCAAATATCTCAACATATACATTATCAGCAATTTTTTCATGTCTATAGTCATATATAGAATAATTTAAATTTGTTATTGTTTTACCGAATATAGTAGCTTGTTTCTTACTATCAATAGTCTTTTCATATATATCAGTCTTAGCTTTAAATCTATTATATACTGCTACATCTTGATAACAGTCCCCTATATAAGTCTTAAACCATTCTTTATCAATCTTAAACCAAATATACCCATCACTAATACCAAAATCTTTTACACCATTTGCTTTATAATAATTAATTAATCTAAATGTCTCATCTTCTATAGCAGCATAATCAATTTTAGTTGTATTCACATCATCACAGTACTTCACACCATTTTCCAAAGGTTCACAAGCATCCCATGCCATATTTTCATAAATTCCAAGTGACAATATTTTAGATATATCAGCATCACTTGTAAACAATTCTTCAAACTTAAGTTCCTCACCAGTATCTAATCTAAAAGTTAAAAAGCGACTAACATATCTATTTTCATCATAATAAGATATACTAAGCACATTATTATAATTACTTCCTACAGAGCCCTTGTTACTCTTAATTACATCATTAATCCTTTTCTGAACATTCTTATCTTTTAATCCTGATACTGAACCATCTTCTAAAAAAGTTATTGGGTTAATAATAATAGGGTCAATAAAAGAAGTAAAGCCCTTAGCATTGTCATTCACTCTTTTATTAGTATTTTCATCAACAATAATATCACCATAATCTGGTTCTTTTATTATAGGTTCTACTTCCTTTTCTTCACTTTTCTTATTACTTTGATTATTAATAACATAGTAAGTTACTCCAATACTTGCCACTGTAAAAACAGCCACAATACTTATTAAGATTTTATTTAATCTTGACATAATTCACCACCTTCACAATTCCCTAATCACATTCTAATTATTGCTTCAACTATTTTCTATAAAAAAACATATACTTTTAACTTTATAAAAAATTATTGAATAGATGTCTTTTTAAAATTTTCATTTTTTTCAAGTTCATATTTTGAAAAAATATCAGGAAACAATCCAGTAGATGTTTTTTTATAAACTTTTGAAATAACTTCTTCAATATTATTTTTAAAATAGTTATATTCTGCCTCAAATAATGAAAATTCCATACTAGTTCCATCATAAGCAGGTATCCCAATTAAATAATATGCTTTTTCACTATTATTACTAGCTTTATCCTTCACATTGACTATAACACTCTCCATATTTTTTCTAGTATTATCATCTAAACTCATTTCTATAATTTCAACATACAAATTATCTTTAAGTTTTTCATGACGATAATAAATGTCACCATTCTCTAAAGACTCAAACAAAGAACTTGAATACACACCGGTCCAAACAGTTCTACCAAAGACAGTAGAAACTCTTCTATTATTAACACTCTTTTCATATATAGCTTTATTACTATTAAATCTATTATATACAGCTATATCTTTATATTGATCTCCTATAAATGTTTTATACCACTTACTATCAATAGAAAAATAAATATATCCCTGACTAATACCAAATTCACTTATTCCATTCGTCTTATAATAATTAATCAGCCTAAAAGATTCTTCTTCTATTGCTACATAGTCAATATCTGATGTTGCTTTTTCATCACAATATCTACCACCTATACTCATATTGTTATCACAAGCTTGCCAAACCAGCGTTTCATATATTCCCAAGGATAAAAACTGTACTATGTTAGCATTACTTGTAAATAGCTCTTCAAACTTTAATTTTTCACCTGTATCAAGTCTAAAAGTTAAAAATTTTAAAATAATAGGATTATTTAGTTCTGAATATCCAACACTTATTACATTATTGTAATTAGTTTCAATTGAAACTTTGTTGCTTGTAAGTTCTTTTTGAATTGCTGCAGTAATACTTTTTTCAACAGCTTTATCTTTCAGCCCAAATAGAACTCCCTGATTATCAAGTGTTATTGGATTAAATAATAAAGTATCAAGAAAAGAACTAAATCCTTTAACATTATCATTAACACGTTTATTAGCATTTTCATTAACAATAATATCTCCATAATTTGGTTCTTTTATTATAGGCTCAACTTGCTTTTCTTCATTATTCTTATTATTTTGACTATTACTATTAATAACATAGTAAGTAACAACAATACTTGCCACTGTAAAAACAGTCACAATACTTATTAAAATTTTATTAAATCTTGACATACTAGTTCCCCACTTTTAATTCACAATTTATAACTACTGAACAGACACTAACTTATAATTACTATTTTCACCTAATTCATAAGATATAATTGAAGCTGCTCCTTGACCAACTGGTCTATGAGCCTCAATAATGTCTTTTTCGATATTAGTAATAAAATAATCAAGATTAGCTTCAAATAGCCTAACATCCATTGATTCCTCACCATTACCTAATAATATAGACAAATAATAACCGTTTTTATTTTTAGTTGCCATATTCTTTACAGATTCAATAATAGAATTTAATTCAGTTGCATCGACTGTTATTGAATTCATATTTGTAACCTCAACATAAACATTATCAGTCACTTTCTTATGCATATATGTACTATAACGTGCTACTCCAAAAACAGTAATTATATTTTTATCATCTGATTGCTTCTCATACAAATCAGTTGTGCTTTTAAATCTATTATACAAGGAAATGTCTTTATAACAATCTCCCATATATGTCTTAAACCATTTATTATCAAGTTTAAAATATATATATCCTTGAGCTATACCAAAATCTTCTACACCATTTAATTTATAATAATTTATTAATCTAAACAACTCATCTTCAATTGCCACATAATCAAATTTAGCAGTATCTTTTTCTTGACAATTCAAGTGCAAATTTGAACCTTTAACAGTACATGCATCATGTGCTAATTTCTTATATATACCATTCGACAAAAACGAAACTATATTTGCACCACTTGTAAATAAATCTTCAAATTTTAATACCTCACCTGTATCAAGTCTAAAATTTAAAAACTTACTTGAACCTTGATATGGTGTTGGATTATCAGTAACACTTATAACATCATTATAATTTGCCGCCATATTAGGAAATCCATTAGGAAAATCTTTCTTTATTGCCTCATTAATTTTATTCTCTACTGATTTATCTTTTAGTCCTGATAAAACAAATCCACCATTACCATTATAAACCAAAGAAACAGGATTAGGCGTTAAAGTATCCATTACAGAAGTAAAACCTTTCGCATTATCATTCACACGTTTTTCAACATATTCATTAACAATAACATTTCCATACTCTGGTTCTTTTATTATCGGTTCAACTTGTTTTTTTTCACTTTTACTCTTATCTTGATTATTTATAGCATAATAAGTCACACTAATACTTGCTACTGTAAAAACAGTTACAACCCCTATTAAAGTCTTATTTAATACCGACATAACCTACTGCCTCTGCAATTTCTTGACCACGTGCTGATAACATAGCTTCAGCTAACTTTCTAGTATTACTATCTTTAGAAGATGCTTTATCAATAACTATATAATAATTTGAACGAAGCGGATAACTGCCATCTTTAATAGTTGCATTACTTGGCTTAACACCATTTATTCCTATAAACTTAATTCTATCAGTTACTTCTGAATCAATAGTATCATACATAGTAGTTGCATAATAATAGTATGAATACCCTATAGCATTAGAATCATTATCATAGCTAGAAACAAGCCCAATAATTGCTTCCATAGTTTCAACAATATCTTCCTTTGGTGCAGTCATTAGTGAAGTTCCTTTCATAACCATTGAAAGCATTCCTGTCTGACTTCCTGAATTAACTGGTCTTTGAAAAGCTCTTATTGGTAAATTTGTTCCACCAACTTCATTCCAATTTTTTATCTTACCAGCGTATATATCTCTAACTTGATTTAAAGTTAAGTTCTCAACCTTATTATTTTTATTAACATAAAATACAAAAGCTTCATTAACTACTGGAATAACCTCAAGTTCCATACCCTTATCTTTTGCAAGTTGTAACTCTTCTTCTGATGGCTCAGTAACTAAAATTAAATCAACTTCTTTATTAATTAATCTAACATAAGCTTGATGTGTTTTATAATAAGTTCCTGTTGCACTAGCATCTTCTGTAAAATTCTTTAAATAAGCATCTGCTAGTGGACTAGTTGCAGTCGAAGCATCAACTCTAGGATAATTCTCTTTTGTAAATACTATTTTTTCTTTCTCAATAACATCAGGTTTCTTATTTGGTATCTCAGTATCATCATCTGTAAATGTTATATAAGCATAATAACATCCTACACCAACAATAACCATCACCATAAGTGCTATTATTACTGTTAAAATATTAAGACCCTTTGTAGATTTTTCATTTTCAGACTGTAATTGACTAGTATCATTATTTAACATTTTTCCCTCACTTCTTTCTCACTAATCAAAGAGTATCATCAATAAAAAAAAGTTTCAACAAAATTAAATTTTTTTTCAATTATGTATGTAAACTTTTAGTTAATACTTATTTTTTAGTGTAACCATTACTATTTCAGGCTTATTATTTATACGCAATGGTAACAAACTATTACCAAGTCCCCTACTAACTATCATTGTAGTATTATTTTTTTTATATCTGCCACTAACATATTTGGGCAAAAAACCCTGCTGGGGTGCATAAAGAGGACCTACAAAAGGAACATTAATCTGCCCACCATGAGCATGACCAACTAAAGCTAAATCAATGTCATAACTAGCATAAACATTAATAAGTTCAGGCCGATGTGAAAGAAGAATTGTAAAATCATCAAAATAAGTAGTTTCTTTTAACAAATCACTATTTTCAGTTATATTATCACTCTTTAAAAATATTGGATCCTTAATACCAACTAGCTTAATTACTTTTTCATCTTTTTTTATATCAAGTATTACATTATCCATTACATTTACTCCATGCTCAGTAAGACCCTGACTTATCTCACCATATTTTCCTGAACTCGCTTCATGATTACCTGATACATAATAAATCGGAGCGATATCTTTAGCACCACTTACAAAGTCTATTGCAACTTCAAGATTATAAGTACGTCTATCTATTATATCCCCTGTTATAACAATAATATCTGGATTAACATTTTTCAGTTTCTTCAATAGTTTTTTTTGACCCTTACCAAACTCTTTATTATGCAAGTCGGAGATATGTGCAATTATAAATCCATCAAATTCATTAGGTATTCTATCATTAACATAGTCCATTTTAGTTATAACAATTGTATTATTTTCATACCAAGCATACATGATAAATAAGACCACTAAAACTAAAATACCTATCAATACCTTATGTTTTTTACCAAATTTCATAATCCACCTATCATTCTTCCTAATACCATTATACCTTAAAAAAGAAAAAGCAGTCAACGTTGACTACCTATTTCCCATAATTACAACTACTACATTGTATTTTATCGCTTTTAGTAACTAATAACTCCCCACAATCAGGACACAAACTCCCAGTTGGTACATCCCAAGTTGCTGTCTTACATTTTGGATAATTATTACATCCATAAAATATCTTACCTTTTCTAGTAGGTTTTTCAACCATCATCCCAATATTACATTTAGGACATTTAACAATCTCTTTAGCAGGTGCTTTTTCTTCCTTTTTAATATATTTACAAGTTGGATAATTACCACAAGCTTCAAAATCCCCATAACGACCTTTTCTAATAACCATAGGGCTATTACATTCTGGACAAATATTTCCAGTTTCTTCTGCAGGTTTCTTCTCCATATCTTTAAATGCTACTTGAACTAATGGTTCAAAAGCATCATAAAAATCCTTCAAAACTTTAATAGAATCTAAATTATTATCAGCTACTTCATCTAAATCATTCTCCATAGCTGCTGTATACTCAACATTTATTAAATTAGAGAAAAACTCTTGTAACTTATCAGTAGTTTCAAAACCAATCTCAGTTGGTTGAAATTTTTTATCGGTAATAACTACATAATTACGCTCTTTAATAGTATCTATTGTCTTCGCATAAGTACTAGGTCTTCCTATTCCTAGTTCTTCCATCTCTTTAATAAGTTTAGCTTCTGTATATCTAGCTGGTGGTTCAGTAAAATGCTGTTCACTTTCAATATTATCAGTTTCTAACACTTCTTTTTCTTTTAACTCTGGAAGTTCCCTATCTTCACTTTTTTCATATTCTTTATAAACTTTTAAGTATCCATCAAATATTAATATCTGTCCAGTAGCTTTAAACTGATAATTATTATTATCAAGTACTATTGCAGTAGCATTAACTTTAGCATCTGCCATTAATGACGCTAATGCACGATAATATATTAATGCATATAGTTTATATTCATCTACTGATAAATATTTTTTTACTGATTCAGGCGTCCTAAATACACTAGTTGGTCTTATACCTTCATGTGCATCTTGAACATTTCCTTTAGCTTTAGCTGTCTTAACATATCCAACATACTCTTTACCATATTTATCATTAATGTGTTTATAAGCAGTCTTTATAAAATCATCACTAAGCCTAATTGAATCAGTTCTCATATAAGTAATTAAACCTGTAGTTTCGCTCTCTAAGTCAATACCTTCATATAACTTTTGAGCAATACTCATTGTTTTCTTTGCTGTAAAGTTTAATTTACTAGAAGCATCCTGTTGTAATGTACTAGTAATAAAAGGAAACTTCGCCTTTTTAGCTTTCTCTTTTTTCTCTACTGATTCAACAGTAAATTTATTCGATAAAGACTCTAAAACTTTATTAGTTTCTTCTTCAGAATGTAGTTCAATTTCTTTATGATTATAATTAAATAATCTAGCTTCAAACTCTTTAAATATAGCATCTATTGTCCAATATTCTACAGGAACAAATGCTTCAATTTCTCTTTCTCTATCAACAATAAGTTTCAGTGCAACACTCTGCACCCTACCAGCACTCTTCCCACCAGTTTTTGACTGCATCAACTTACTTAATCTAAAACCAATTATTCTATCAAGAATTCTTCTAGTTTCTTGACTATGTACTAAATGGTCATCTATCTTTCTAGTATTATTAAAAGCCTCTATTACTTTATCTTTAGTTATCTCATGAAATAAAACTCGCTCATATTCATTGTCTTTAATACCAAGAGCATCTTTTAAATGCCAACTAATAGCTTCCCCCTCACGGTCCGGGTCGGTTGCAAGGAATACTTTATCACTATCTTTAACATCTTTCTTTAATTCAGTTATAACTTTCTTCTTACCAGTAATTGGAATATAATTAGGTGCAAAATTATTCTCAATATCAACACCAAGTCCAAATTTACCAGTTGTTGCTAAGTCCCTAATATGTCCTTTAGAAGACACTACTCTATAATCTTTACCTAAATATTTTTCAATAGTTTTACTTTTACTAGGTGACTCCACAATCACTAAATTTTTAGCCAATATGACCACTTCCTTCGTCTCATTACTTATACTAATATTTAATTATTTTGTCAATTGTTTTCACAAATCTTTCATTTAACTATACAATATAAGTTATTATTTTATTACTCTTTAATATATTATTATCCATAATCACAATATTTTCTCAAGTAAAATTTAATAAACAAAAATGAATACTCTTTAAAATCCTCATGTCTATATTTTAATCATTTATTTAACTCACCTTTTACATTGTTGATTAATATAAGAATTGGTATAGATAGAGATTGTTAAATTAAGCGTTTATAGTTTCTTTTGCAGTGAATTATTCTATATATTTCCACAATATCACCGTTTACTTTATAAAATACTAAATAATCTTCAATAATAATCATATGATATTCATTTGATAATTTCGCATTATTATAAATTTTTCCTATAAAGGGAAAAGCTGTTAATTGACTAATACCATTATCTAAAACATCAATTAAATTATTCACACATAATTTATCATTTTCACTTATATAAATAATTATTTCTTCTAAATCATCAACAGCTGTTTTTATGTAATTAATTTTGTATAATTTACTCATTTATTATTCCTCTTAACTTTGAAAAAACATCAATATGAGAATAACGATTAGTATCATGTTTTGACACAAGTTCTGCCTCCTGCAATTTCGCAGTAATTTCATTTTCAAAATTTAATTTTTGATATTGCTCCATCGACATTACTACCATATTTCCATATCCATTCTTTGTTAGAAAAACTGTTTCATTATTCTCGTTAACTTGTTTTGAAATTTCACCAAAATTATTTCTTAAATCAGATATTGGTCTTATAATTTCCATATTATCACCTCATAAATATATTATATCATAACTTTGATAAAATTATGATATAAAATTAAATTGTTTAAAACTGTTATAAAAAGATGCCAATATTTTCAGCACCGATTTTAACCAACTAATATTAAAGTTTACTCTTTTATAATCAGAAACAATTTTATAATAGATTATCACATTTTTTTATTATGCATATATGGTCTTGTTTCATTGTATTTCATTTTTTCTATTATTATTTTTTCCAAATCAATATTGTAACCACCACAAAAATCGAATATTCTTATAACTGCATCGGCTAACTATGATGGAATGCCACAAAGTTTTCCATCATCTTCATAATAAGTAATCATTAATATTTTTCATATGTCTATACTCTTCATATGCCTCTGAAAGTTCACTATGCATTAACGACATAACATCTCCAAAATTTTTTTCTTTTTCCCAAAGTCCATGGTTCCTAGAGTTTTCATAAGCTCTTTTTACTAAATTATTTATATTATTACTCGCTTCCATATCCAACACCTCAATTTTATTTTACTACAAATACATGAGGAATACATCATGAAAAATTATCGTAGCTGTTTAACTTCTGCTGCACAATGTTAGTATATATAATTTAAGAATAATTGATTGATTTATTATTATAATAATGATAGAATATGTATATAATAATTTTAAGGAGGGATTTATATGTTAATCAAACCATCTACTGCACTTCGTAATGAATATAATATAATTTCTGGTTTATGCAAAGAAAAGCAAGAACCTGTCTTTCTTACCAAAAATGGTGAGGGCGATTTAGTGCTTATGAGCATTGAAGCTTATAAGTATCGTGAGGAAATGTTGGATTTAAGAGAAAAATTGTTATCAGCAGAAGCAAACAGATTATCAGGTGCAAAAACATATACAATCACTGAAGTAAGTGAAAGATTACGAGGACTTATTGATGGAAACTTATGATGTCCACTTTCTTAGTGAAGCATTGGATGATTTGGAAGAAATCGTTTTATATATCGCACAAGATAATCAAACAGCTGCACTTAGTATGCATGATAAAATAATTAAAAAAACGAAAGATCTTATGCTTTTTCCTAAACATGGCAAGCTTTTGCTAGATAAAAAGATGAATGCAGCAGGATATAGAATGCTAGAAGTAAAACCTTACATAGCATTTTATCGTATTATTGACCATAATGTATTTATTTATCGTGTATTGCATGGAGCAACTAATTATCCTATGCTATATAAAAACATTGAACGAACTGATTTTGAGATAAAAGTATAATATGTCAACTATTAACCTTTTCTTTTTGTGACAATGTTCTTCACTAATTTTTCGTTCCCTAAAATAATTCTTACTCAACAATTAAAAATCATATTATACTGTTAAAAAAGAGGTGTTTATGAGAAAATATTTTATGAAAACAAACCGTGTTGGGTTCTCTAATTGGAAAGAAACCGACTTTAATTTAGCAGCATTATTATGGAGCAATCCTGAAGTAACAAAATACATATCTTCAGGTGGTTTTTCAGAAGTTCAAATAAAAAATCGTTTTGAAACTGAACTTAAAAACATGGAATTATACAATATACAATATTATCCACTTTTTGATATTCAAACTGAAGAGTTCATTGGATGCAGCGGATTAAAACCATTCAATATTAATGAAAACACATATGAAACAGGTTTTCACTTACTACCAAGTTATTGGGGTAAAGGAATTGCAACTGAAGTTGGAGAAGCTGTTATAAACTATGCTTTTAATGTTATTAAAGCAGATACTATTTATACTGGACATAATCCAAATAATATAGGTTCTAAAAGAGTCATAGAAAAATTAGGATTTCAATATATTAAAGATACCTTTTATGAACCTACTGGTTTATACCATCCACTATACAAAATAACAAAATAAAACAAAAGTTATAATACTGAAAAATCAGTATTTTTCTTTTTGTAGTTTTCTAAATTATATAAAAATGTATTTTATAATATTTAACAAGCAATTATTTATATTGTTTTATTACTTTCCCCAATCCTATTAGTCCAAATTTATACCTAAAATTAAGCTCCTCATCATCTGCGTGCACCCATGAATGTTGATAAGTTCTAAAACACAGTATATCTTTAAGCAATTCCAGTACATACCTAATATTTACTTCTTCGCCTTCAACTAGGTTTAATTCCTCCATTAGTTTTTCATCTATTCCTATGTTATGCATTTCTTTACTTTTATCAGTATTTTTAACATTATCAGAACACTTATTATTTTTATTATATATACATGGTTTACAAATATCATCACTACTAATAGTAAAAATTATAGTTTCTACATCTCCATTAACAATCAAATTTGCTATTTTATAAAAATCATGTTTATATTTATCATCTGGTACAAATATATCTAATCCTTTACCATGTAATTTTAAAATATCTAAAAAATGATGAGGTTTAACTTTTATTTTACACATATTCTTTCTCCCTATCAGTATTTATCAATGTTCAACACAGAATCATATATAATTACATTTCTTTACATTACATGCAATTTCACAACTTTTACCATTTATTACCAATGTAAATATATGTCTATAAAACTAACTCAAAAGTAATTAAATGTTATAATCATTACAGGAAACAACTAGCTGCTGGTGCTTACCTCTTTACAACAAAGAGGAGGTGATGATATGAATAAGAAAGATTTGTTAATCCTTGCTTTGATTATTATTATCCTTTTACTAATAATACTAAAATAGTATTTTTGATAAAAGAAAGCACCTAGTTCAAACAAAAAATTGAACTAAGTGCAACCAACATAGGTAAGCACTGGCAAACGAAAGCCAAGTGTTTCCTTTTTCTTTACAAACAAAGTATAACATATTATTAGTATATATGCAAATACTCTATTCAATAATACTATATGAAAATTATACTTTACCATACTTCAAAATATATAATATAATTATTTCTTATCTACCTATAACCTTTTTCAAATGTGCAGGGCTATAAGATGGATTACCCCAATCATTATGTTCCATAGCTTTGCCTATCTTAAAATGCAATCTACCCTCTGAACCATAATTTCCACCTTCGCCACACTTATCATAGTATTTTTTATATTCAAACTCAAATATATCTGGCTTAATGCTTTTATCTACAAAATAAGTTCCACCCACTGGTACTCCAAGATAAAAAGCTTCATTTCCCCATTTACTATCAAAAGCTAATACAGGTCCCAAATCCTCTTCAAATCCTGCTAGTTCTTTGGACAAGTCTCCACCATCTTCTATTATTCTATAAGCTTCTTCTAAAATTTCCATTTTCTGTTCATCACTTATTAGTACTTCAGAAAAATCCTTATTAAAATCATAAACCATTGCTTGTACTTCACATTCTCTTAATATTCCACTAACCATATTATAAGCAAGATATATTCTATCCATTAAACTACTTGTCATATCAAAACCAGTTTTTCTAAACGGCAGTAATACTGGATTATTCACAGCTATTATTGAAGTTACCTTTTTATATTGGAACAAGATTTTGTACCATTCATCAATAACATCACGTTCTATGTCACCTGGCATTTCAAGTTCTCTAGTTTTAATGGACAAACTTCTTTCAACATCTAAATATTGCTTAAAAGTTTCACTGTCAATATCACAATCAAGAATTATTTCTCTAAAAGTACCTATAAAATCCATAATAGAAGCTGCACACAATGGAGCACTATTCTTTATAAATTCATGACACAATTTAACTATATCAGTAGATTGCACCTTTGCTTTATCTTTATCATAACTATCATCAATATCAGTACTTTGAAAATCTTCCACTTCTTTTCTAACACTTTTAGGCAGTCTTGCTATACCAATACCACTTTCATCAACTCTATAATCGCTATCAAAAAATAAATATTTCTTGTTTATATAATAATTCATTTTCTCATCATCATTAGCATACAAACTAGCATCAAGTTTACAGACTCTAGTATAAATATGTACGTTCTCTACTAAAGCATTCGCAGAAGAAAAAGAAGAAGTAATCATACCTTCCAACTCTGGATTATTAGCTCCTATAATCTCCATTACACTTGCAAAAGAACCAAAAGCACCACACACTTGACCAGCCCTCGAAAGCACTTCCAGGCTATTAATACTACTAAGGTCAATTTCTTCAAAAACATTATAATCAACCTTTTTTTCAAAAGAAGTCATTTGCTTAGATAAATTTTTTAAAGCTTTTTTATATTCTAAGTACCTACTTTTATCTAATTCACATTCTAAAAATACAGGTTGCAAATCAGTTAATAAATGAGTTAATTCAACAATAAGCAACTCTGTAAACTGAGAAACTAAAATTGCCATTTTTCTATAATGACACCATACACTCTTTCTGATATCACTTAATCTTTCATAATCATTTTCTAAAATATTTTTAGACATGTTTATCCACCATCCAAACAATTAATGGTTATTATACCATAATATTAAACAATAATAATAATTAATTACAATCTTTTTATTTGAAATTTCATTATTATAATTAACAATTTCCTCACCAGTAAGCAATCTATTTATGACAATAGAACAAATGATTTAAATAAACTAAATCCCATCTAACTTCACAATTAAACATTCCTGCTTCCTAGGGTTCGTATCCTACTTCCTCCACAGGCACTACTTCTAACGATAGTCGCTACCGCCACCTATTTCTTTTTACTTTACTTAATTTTAATTAATCCTTCTATTCTTTAAGCTACTACTATCTCTCTTATATATTTCTCTAGACCTTTATTCATTATATTTATACTTGCATTTATATCTCTATCTAATAATGTGCCACACTCATCACATAAGTACTCTCTAATACTTAAATCTCTTACTTTCTCATTCCTATGATTACATACATTACATATCTGACTACTTGGATAATACTCTTCTATCTTATAATACTTACAGTCA
>JGI994J12354_10002219_pt1 | contig 19106 bp, 15 predicted proteins | sample IntmicLarv3ML3BL_FD_12354 | JGI IMG/M metagenome (IMG submission 12354)
TTAGCGAAACTGTAGAAATATCAACCAATGGAGCAAACGCTGTTTCTGTTCTGCATTTTACTTTGATTAAATCCCGTAATTTGGAATAATCAAATTTAGCCTTTTCTAACATTTACACCCTCCTCTCAATCGCTTTAGTTTTCCAAAATCAGATTCATTACAGCGTTAAGAAAACTTAGTTTTTTCTTGCAATCGCTTAAGTTTTCTATACAATATTATTTAAGAGGTATGCATGCAGGAAAGAAACATTTGCAGAAAGATTAAAAAAAGCAATGGATAAAGAAGGTATGAAACAAGTTCAATTGTCGGCGAAAACAGGGCTTAGTTTGTCCTTGCTTTCTCAATATTTAAGTGGGAAGTTTGAAGCAAAAAACGATAATACATATATTTTAGCTAAAGCATTAAATTGCACACCAGAGTACTTGCTTGGCTGGGAAGATAAAGAAGACACAGTGTCACCATATGGCGACCACGAGGCTAATCTAGCCTATTTCGCTAATAAGCCGGATTTGCTAGAGCTGTATATGCAAATACACCAAAGTGATAATCTAAAGTTGTTATTTGATAAAACAAGAGATTTGGAACCAAAGGACTTAGAAAAGATATTGAACATCATTAAAGCGCTAGAAGAAAACGATGGATAACAATGTATAATGGCATGAGCTTGGAAGACTTCTGCTTGTAGAACAATATTAGAGTTACGATTAAAGAAGATATCTGCAGAAAGGTAAAGGGCTTTTGCTACTATAAGAATGAATATTATTATATATTCTTAAACAATCGATTTAATGTAACGCAACAAAAAAAGACCTTAATACACGAAATGATTCACATACTAGAGGACCACTTCAATTGTCCAGTAGAAGATGAAAAACAATGTGAGTTTGAAGTCAAGACTATTTCATGGATTACGATTAGCGTTTAGTGAGTGAACTACCCTACATTAGAGCAAGAAGTGACTGATGTTCTTGGGTGGTAGAAGGAGAAAACATGAAAGTTATATTTAGCAAAAAGTCCAGTTTAGTCATTATGTTCTTTATTTTAAAAATAACATGGCTACTCTTAGCGGCTTGGGTGGGTGAAGAAACAATGGAGGGTTTTGTGTTTGGTTTCCCACTTTGGATTGTAACTAATATAGCACTTGTAATTATTGGAAAAAACTGGCTAAGGATTAAGGTAAATACACTAAGGTGTTAGATAAAGGAGGGGATGAAAATGAGTGACATTACAAATGTTTACTGTGATGAAAGCTGCCATCTAGAACACAGCGACTCTGATGTCATGGTGCTTGGCGCTATTTTTATTGACAAATCTAAAATGAGAGAAGTTTGCGATCGAATTATAGAGATTAAAGAGAGAAACAAGGTTAGCAAAAAACTGGAACTTAAGTGGACAAAGGTTTCCAAAGGAAATCCGCAAGTCTACATAGACTTAATAGATTACTTCTTCGATGACGACGATATTAGTTTTCGTTCTCTAATTGTTCCTAGCAAGAAGAACCTATCTTTTGATGAATTAAATACATATGACGATTGGTATTACAAAATGTATTTCACAATGTTAAAGTGGATAATTTCACCTGATAAAAAATATAATTTCTACATTGATATCAAAGATACTAATTCGTACGCAAAAGCTACTAAGTTGCATAACATATTATGTAGTAACGAGTACGATTTTCAACATAAGCGAATTTTGAAAGTTCAGCCGATTAGATCGCATGAAGTTGAAGTAATGCAACTAACTGATCTTTTGATTGGAGCAATCTCATATGTAAATAGAGGGCTAAGCGACAATGAGACTAAATTAGAACTCGTAAAACTAATACAAAAGAAAAGCACTTTCGCTCTTACTAAAAGCACCTTAATTAAAGAACCAAAATTTAATCTATTCTTTTGGAATTCAAGGGAGAACTACTATGGCATGTAACCCTCAGCCTTTATTGACTCAGGTGTCTATGAGCATCCCCGATTTCACTGATTACCAAAATAAATTGTACACCTTATTTGAAGACAACTATATCAATAATAACATCTACTTTAATGGAATAAAAATAATCTTCAAAAGTCATCCACAAGTTAATAGTAAGTCTGAAACATTTTGGCACATAACATCGACTAAAGATAGTAGCGGCAATAGGTTACCTGATTTTGCAAGATACCATACTATTATGTGGATAAAATACATTACAGACATTTGTGTTACTAATGCATCAATATGTAGTAAAATTTGGATGAAAAAACAAAACGGAAGGAATAGAGTATTAATCATGTGCGATTCCATTAATTACCTTGTAGTTTTAGAAGATAGGAAGAGTTACTACCTATTTGTTACTGCTTATCCGGTTAATAGATCACACACCAAGAATAAACTACTTAATGAATATACAAAATGCAAAAACCGCCTACACTAAGCAGACGGCTTCAGTACTCCTTCTACGCATGGCAGATGAGCTACAAAGAATAAGCAACTATAAACATGTTTAATGGTTGCTTCACAACCTTATATTACAAGTCATGTTACTTTTTGTCAAGGAAAAACTTGACACTATATAGTAAATACTATATGTGTTACTGGTAATAATTTAAGTAAAAACACCTCTACTGGAATAGAGGTGCAAGCATAGAAATTAGACTTAACGAGATCCTTTTTCTATGCTCCTATTATATAAAATTTAGGAGGTAAAAGCAATGTCTGTAAACCAAAACAAGAAAACTAAAAAATGGTATTTTAGATGTGAGTATAGAGACGCTTTCGGAGTGCTTAAGACAAAATACAAAGCAGGATTCGATTCGAGCAGAAAAGCAAAAGATGCGGAAAGTGATTTTTACAAAAAAACAAGGCTTGGCAGTGGAAGCGAAATAAATATCCGTGAGTTGTCTTTAGTTTATTTAGATTACCAAAAAAAGAGACTTCGGCCGAGCACATACGCAAGCAGTAAGCAAATAATAAATAGCATCATGATACCGTTTTGGAAAAATGTAAATATAGATAACTTAAATATGAAAATGATATCAGAATGGCAAGAGCATTTGCTTGCATTAAAATATAATAAACAAGGAAATTTGGTTTATTACTCAAACTCTCAACTTGATAAAATCCAGGGTGTTTTTTCTAGCATGATGAACTTTGCTTTGACAAATGGATATGCTGAAAAGAACATAACTAGAGGACTAAAAAGAATTAATCATAAACATGAGTTTAAAAAAGAAATGGATTTTTTTACACTAGAGGAGTTTAAGCAATTCATTTCAGTAGTAGATGATGAAATGTATTATAATCTTTTTTCTATCCTATACTGGTGCGGCACTAGATTAGGTGAAACTTTAGCGTTGACTTGGAATGATATAAATTTTTTTAACGGAACAATAAGAATTAATAAGACTTATTCGCCTATGACACGCACAATAGTACCGCCAAAAACGGCCAATAGTTATAGGACGATATATTATCCAACAAACTAAAACATACCTTAGAAACATATTATGAAAGCCAAAGGAATATAATAAAATTTAACAATTCGCGTATTGTATTTGGCTTCAATAGATATCTTAATGATAATACTGTAAGACGAGCTAAAAACAAATATTGTGATATAGCAGGAGTTAAGCAAATTAGAATACATGACTTTAGACACTCCCATGTATCACTGCTCATTAATATGGGCTTATCTTCGTTTGAAATATCAAAAAGGCTTGGCCATTCTATGGAAATGGTTCAGCAAGTATATGCGCATATGTTCCCAGAAGTTCAGAAGAATATTATCAATATTTTAATCAAATTAGAGTAAAAACCTGTAATTTTCCTGTAATTTCACAATCAGAACACAAAAAAAGCCTTTAAACAAAGGCTTATTTTACTAATGGCGCGCCCAGCAGAAATCGAATCCACAACCTTCTGATCCGTAGTCAGACGCTCTATCCAATTGAGCTATGGGCGCATATGCCATATAATTTTACAATAGACATTACTATTTTGCAAGTGAAATTTCACAAAAATGCAAATAGTCGCTTAGCGATATTGTGAGTTGTATAATTTGTAATAAAAACCACGCTTAACTAGTAGTTCTTGATGATTTCCCTGCTCAATTAATTTACCATCTTTTATTACTAAGATCTTATCAGCATTTTCTATTGTAGATAGACGGTGCGCAATAACGAAACTGGTCTTACCTTCCATCAAATTCTGCATAGCAACTTGGATTTTTCTTTCTGTTTGGGAGTCCACATTGGAAGTAGCTTCATCTAAAATAAGAATTTTAGCATCCAATAACATTGCTCTAGCAATTGTTAACATTTGTTTTTGCCCTTTAGAAATATTCATACCATTTTCATCAAGTATTGTTTCATATCCATTTGGCAAAGACTTGATGAATGAGTGTATCTCCGCTGCTTTAGCAGCATTGATAACCTCTTCCATAGTCGCGTCTTTTTTACCATAAGCCAAGTTCTCAAATACTGTTCCCGTAAATAACCAAGTATCCTGCAACACCATGGCAAACAATAATCTTAAGCTATCTCTGGTAGCTTGACTAGTATCATGATTATCAATAAGAATCGCTCCTTCATCTGGATCATAAAACCTCATTAGCAGATTAATTAAGGTCGTCTTTCCTGAACCAGTCGGTCCCACAATCGCTATTTTTTCACCTGGGTAAGCCTTGAAACTAATATCCTTTAGTACTTTTTGATTCTCAGTATAGCCAAAACTAACATTGTTAAATTCTACCTCACCTTTGATGCCGTTAAATTCATAAGCTCCTTCAACATTCTCTTTTTCTGGTTCTTCATCAATCAACCTAAAGACTCTCTCTGCCGCTGCTAAAGCCGATTGAATTTCGCTAAGAATATTAGCCATTTCGCTGATTGGTCCTGAGAACTTTCTTGAATAGAGTACAAACGATGAAAAGTCTCCCAAGGATATTCTAGAATACAAATACAGAATTGACCCTAGAATACTAATTAACGCCAATGACAAGTTGTTGATAAAATTGATCGATGGTCCTGTTACACTACCATAGTAATCAGCATTATAGTACGCCGTAATAGCTTGGTGATTTTTGTCGTCAAAACGTTTTATCATGGTATTTTCTTGACGATAAGCCTTTACAGTTTTTTGACCCGTTAATGTTTCCTCTACATATCCATTTAGTTCCCCCAAAGAGCGAGAGCGTTTAGAAAACATTGGGCGAACCTTATTAGTGCGATATCTAGTGAAAATTATTGATATCGGCACTGTTAATACAAATACCAAATTAAGTTCAACCGAAATCATAACCATCATTGTCAAAGAACCCAGTACAGTAATAATACTGGTACAAACTTGCAGTAAATCAGTTGAAAGCGAGGAATTGATAGTATCAATATCATAAGAAATCTTACTAATAATATCACCTGTTTGATTTCTGTCGAAATAGGATACTGGCAAATCAAGTAATTTATCTATTGCATCTTTCCTTAGTTGATAAACAACTTTTTGACTTAGCTTAATCATCACAATTGATAAGACATAAGCAAATAGTGAAGATACAAGATACAAAGCAATCATCCATGCAGTTAGAACAAACACTGTTTCAAAGATTACATTCCCTACACCTGGTTCAATGGCGTCAATGGCTTTCCCAGACAAATATGGACCTATCAAAGCGAAAACATTCTGAAGTAGTGTTAATAATAATGCCACAATAACCATACCTGGATACTGCCATAAATAATTGCCTAAACGAACTAAAACATACTTACGGTTTTTCTCTTTCTTCATTGCACGATACCTCCCATCTGGGAATCATAAATATCGCGATACATCGCACAGTTAACCAACAAATCTTGATGCTTCCCTTGGCCAATTACCCTGCCTTCTTCCATTACTAAGATTTGGTCAGCATGCACAATTGAACTAGCTCTTTGAGTAATAACAATAGTTGTTGTATTCTTGTAATACTTCTTAATGGCACTTCGAAGTTTAGCATCTGTTTGATAATCTAGAGCACTACTTGAATCATCTAAAATTAATATTTTAGGATTATTAACTAAAGCACGGGAAAGTAAAATCCGCTGCTTCTGCCCACCACTTAGGTTTGTTCCTTTGGCACTGATATGATGGTTGAAACCATCCGTAGTTTTCTCAATGAAATCTATGGCCTGCGCATGTTGAGTAGCTTCAATTAATTTTCTTTTGCTGATGGAGCGGCCAAAACTAATATTTTCCCCAATAGTATCTCCAAATATTACATCATTTTGAAATGCAATTCCAAACATCTTATATAGTTTATCAAATGGAATACTATTCACATTTTGTCCATTAATTCTAATCTCACCGTCATCGGTATCGTAAAATCTGATTAACAAGTTGATAATTGTGGACTTACCACAACCTGTAGGGCCTATAATTCCCAATACTTGGCCTTTTTTCAGTTCAAAGTCAATATCAGTAACATTATTGATTTCCTTGTTATACGAGAAACTAACATGGTTAAAACTGATGTGATTATCAGTCCTAATTCTGTCACTAGGGTAAATAATAAAGTCATTGTCAGTTTCCAAGACTTGGGATATTCTTGATGCTGAAGCGGTACCTTTTGACATTATCATAAACATTCTAGTAATTGATAACATCGCGTTTAGTATAATAGTAAAATATGATAAAAAAGCAATTATCTTGCCGACATCAGTTGCACCACTATTAACTCTAAATGCTCCCGCAATTACTACTATTGTCAAACCTACATTAAGAAACATGCTCATTAGAGGATTACTCATAGAAGTAATGGTAGCAGCTTTTGTTTCTTCCTTAACGACGTTTTTATTTGAGTTCTCAAATCTTTGTTTTTCATACTCCATCTTCGACAAAGCCTTAATTACTCTTATACCACTGATACTCTCCCTAACATTATGGGTCATATTATCAATTGATTGTTGCAAATTTAGATATAAAGGAATAGTTGTTTTAGAGATAACATAAACAACCAACAGTATTAATGGTAGCACTCCTAAAAGTGATAGTGTCAATACTGGTTCCATCATGAAGGTGACAATTAATCCTCCCAATAACAAGATTGGCGCCCTTACACCTAAACGTTGCATCATCCCTATCATTTGATGAATACTATAGGTATCATTTGTTAGGCGGGATTCTAGTGATGGTACTGTGAAGTCATCAATTTGTCTTCCTGATAAACTAAATATTTTTTCAAATAAGTCGTGCCTTATTTGCTCAACACATTCTCCTGCAACTGCTGAAGCCATTCTATTTGCCATAACATTAAAGACCAAAGCTAATATAGCACAGATAATCATCATTCCACCCCAAATAAAAACCAAATCAAGGCTTTTCATTGGCACTATGGTATCAATTAAGTATGCTAGTATCCAAGGTAAAAATAGGTCCATAATAGTTCCTAAAAACTTGATTGACAAGCCAAATGCCATTTTGAACTTATAAGGGTTTAGATAATTCCAGATTTTTCGCATATTGCATCCTCGCTTTCCTGACTACCAGTTAAAGTGAGTGCTTTTGACATTAATCGTTGTAACATGTTGGCTAGTTGTTGTCTTTCTTCTATGCTAAAACCAGCTAATAGTTCATCATTCCAATCCTTAATTACTTCTAGTATTATAGGATATATTTCCATTCCTTTTTCCAAGGGATAGACTTCTAATTGGCGCTTATCCTTGGCACTTTCTTTGCGAACAATGAAACCATTTTGCTCAAGTAATGCTAGTTGACGTGCAACATTACTTTTATTAACATGTAACCTTTTAGCCAATTGATCTTGAGATATCCCAGGGTTTTCACAAATACGCCTTAGATATGGATGTTGGTATCCAGAGAGCTCATTTATTTTTAACTCATCTTCACGATACAAGGTAAAACATCGTGAAATAGTCTTAACATATTTCATTAAATTATTCATATTTTCCCCCATTAGTTGCGTATGCAACAGTTTTATTATACTATTCCTGCATTAATTGTAAATATATTTGTGACAAAAAAACATATCATTCTAATTGATATGTTCCATACGATATTTTTTCATCCCCTCAATAATTATTCCCCTGGCTTCTTTTGTTTCTGCTTCACTAGCTGCCCTGCTATTTTTTAGCGGATAGTCTAGACCTAGTTTTTCCCACTTAACTAACCCCATTTCATGATATGGCAGTACATCAAGCACTTTAATGTTCTTAAACCTTCCCAGAAAACAACCAAGTTGGAATAAATCTTCCTGCACCAAAGTGAGATTAGGCACAATCACATGTCTAATCCAGACAGGTATTCCTTTTTCGTCTAACCATTTCTCAAAAGCCAAAATCGATCGGTTGCTAGCACCAGTAACTACGCGATGGATATCATCATTAATTTCCTTAATATCTAAAAGGATTAAATCAGTCACCTTGACTAATGTCTCTAGTTTTTCCATATAACTTTCATTATTAAGATTAAACGTTATCCCACTAGTATCAAGGCAAGTATGAATATCCCTTTTTTTTGCTTCCTCAAACAACTCAATCAAGAAGTCGATTTGTAATAAAGGTTCACCACCAGTAACAGTTAAGCCACCTTCTTTTAGAAATGGCCGATATGATTCATATTGTTTAAGTATCTCATCCACACTCATCGTTTTGCCACTATCTATTTCCCAAGTATCAGGGTTATGACAATATTGGCACCGTAAGGGACAACCTTGCATAAATAAAACAAAGCGAATGCCCGGACCATCCACCGTACCGAAAGTTTCGATAGAATGTATTTTACCAAGCATTCGCTTCACCTCTTCTCTAATTACATCATACCATGAAAAGTACGAGCAATTACGTCATCTTGTTGTTCACGAGTCAGTTTATTAAAGTTAACAGCATAACCAGAAACTCTAATCGTTAATTGCGGATATTTTTCTGGATGATTTTGAGCATCCAATAACATTTCTTTATCAAGCACGTTGACATTTAAGTGATGTCCACCTTTTTCAACATAACCATCTAACATAGAAACTAAATTGTCTATTTGTTGTTTACTTGGCATCTTGTTGCCCTCTCTTTCAATTAGTCTTGATTACCAATCGCACATGCCTCACTTGGCGTTTCTAGCATTGCTAATTGTTCATCGCTTAATCCCAAATCAATATTCAAGTCACCCATTACGATACTGTCCTCTTTACCTAAAGCTCCAGGAATTATGGTAAAGGTATTGGAAATTCCATCAGCAGCGTGGTGGAACGGTAATTTTGATACCGAACTTAGTGAAGCAAGAGCACCATTTGTATCACGTCCATGCATTGGGTTAGCGCCTGGCGCAAATGGTTCACCTATTCTTCTACCATCAGGAGTATTACCAGTCTTCTTACCATATACTACATTAGAAGTAATCGTAAGTATCGACATCGTAGGAACACCCTCACGATAGGTTTGTTGTTTGCGAATTCGGTTCATGAACTCTTTGACAACCGCCTCAGCAATATCATCAACCCTATCATCATTGTTACCGAAACATGGGAATTCACCCGTTGTTTCGAAATCATAAGCAAGACCATCTTCATCACGTAGCGCTTTTACCTTAGCATACTTAATAGCACTCAAGGAATCAGCGACTACTGATAGCCCAGCAATACCGGTCGCAAAATATCTCAACACATGTTGGTCATGTAATGCCATTTGGCTTCTTTCATAAGCATATTTATCATGCATGTAATGAATTACATTTAACGTATTAACATATAACTCAGCTAGCCAACTCATCATCTGCAAGAACTTTTCCCATACTTCATCATAATCCAAATATTCCGAAGTAACTGGCGCGAATTTCGGTGACACTTGTATTTTCAGTTTCTCATCAACTCCGCCATTAATCGCATATAACAAACACTTAGCTAGGTTAGCTCTGGCTCCAAAAAACTGCATTTCCTTACCAATTCTCATCGGTGATACGCAACAAGCAATCGCATAATCATCACCATGAGTAACCCTCATCAAATCGTCATTCTCATATTGAATTGAGGAAGTTTTAATTGACATCTTCGCACAGAATCTTTTAAACCCTTCTGGTAAATCCTTTGACCAAAGTACTGTCATATTAGGTTCTGGTGCTGGCCCTAAGTTATCAAGGGTATGTAAATAACGGAAAGTGGTCTTAGTCACTAAGGGACGACCATCAACTCCAATACCTCCCAAAGACTCAGTTACCCAAGCTGGATCACCAGAGAATAAAGCGTTGTATTCAGGAGTACGAGCAAAACGTACACAACGTAGTTTCATAATGAAATGGTCAATCATTTCCTGAATCTCTTCCTCAGTAGCAACTCCATTTTTCAAATCTCTTTCAACATATATATCGATGAAAGTAGCTGTACGACCTAAACTCATCGCTGCCCCATTTTGTTCCTTAATTGCTGCTAAATAACCAAAATAAACAGCTTGGATTGCTTCTTGAGCAGTTGCGGCTGGTTTTGAAATATCAAGGCCATAAGACTCTGCCATCGTTTTCATTTCACTCAATGCTCTGATTTGTTCAGATAATTCCTCACGCTCACGAATGACCTCAGCAGTCATTGTTTTAACGGTGTTATTTAGTTGAGCTTTCTTGTCCAAAAACAATTGATCGATTCCATAAAGAGCAATTCTACGATAATCCCCAATTATTCTTCCTCGCCCATAGGCATCTGGTAAACCAGTAATAACCGCCGTTTTACGAGCTGTGCGCATTTCCGGAGTATATGCATCAAATACCCCTTGGTTGTGCGTTTTACGATACTTAGTAAAAATATCGACAATAGAGCGATCTACTTCATAACCATACGAAGAACAGGAAGTTTCAGCCATACGTATACCGCCAAAAGGTTGAAGTGACCTTTTCAACGGCTTTTCAGTTTGGAAACCAACAACTTTCTCCAAATCTTTATTCAAATATGCAGCTGGATGCGAATTAATCGTCGAAACAATTCTGGTGTCCATATCAAGTACACCTTTTTCCACTTCTTCTTTCACTAATTCACTAACTTGCTGCCAGAGTTTCTTAGTAGCCTCAGTAGCACCAACTAAAAAACTATCATCACCTGTATAAACAGTGTAATTTGATTGGATAAACTGACGAACATCAATTTCTTTTTGCCACGTTCCTCCGATAAATCCCTTCCATTCTTTAATCATAAATATCTTCCCTTCTTCTATTTGTACCCTATGATTATAACATTGCAGTGTGTACACTTCAATTTATATAACTGTATTTTCATTGATTAATTTTAACGCAAAATATTGGTGGTTTTTTACCCCTTTATTGATATTATTTAAACATATAAAAGCAAGGAAAACAACATAAAAAGCAGCAATAAATTACCGCTTTTTTAAACTATATTTCCCTTAGTTACTTAACGTTATAATTATAAACTATATCGCTTGAAATATTGCGTACTTTGCCAGTTACTTCGATGCTTCCTTCACACCTCAAATCAATTGAACTACTACCGACCCACACTTTCATTAGGCATGGTTCCACTACAAACTCTCTATTGACATTGTAGTAACCAAATTGATTGTAATCAAAGGTGAAAGTCAGTTTCTTACTCTCTTTGGGCATTAAAGTTATTCTCTTAAATCCTCTTAATTCAATAACTGGCCTTACTACACTAGCATGCAAGTTTTGAAAATATACTTGCACAACTTCATCACCCATTAATTTGCCAATATTCTTGACTTCTACCCCAATTTCAAATGTTCCTTCATTATTTATTTTATCTGGTAACACTAAATTACTGTAACTGAATTCGGTATATGACAAACCATGACCAAAGTGATATAACGGTGCTAGCTCATTACCAGTTACTTTATCCAAAGTGCTCAAGTCATCATTTATACTACGATAACCACTTCCCATTTTATGGCTATAGTAGATTGGGCATTGCGCACTTGATCTTGGAAAAGTCACTGGAAGTTTGCCACCTGGATTTAGTTTGCCAACTAGAGCATTTGTGATAACTTCAGAACCATAGGTTCCAGGATACCATACTTCTAAAATTGCATTACATACTTTGTTTGCTACATTAAGCACTAATGGTCTTCCATTGAATAATATCAAGATAATAGGCTTTCCAAGTTCACTTAGCTTTACAAGCAATTCTTCTTGTCTGCCTGGTAAATTTAAGTCACTATTATTTACTCCTTCACCAGCAGTTGCTTCAGGCCCAAAACCAGTAACTTCCCCTAAGGTCGCAATAATTACATCACTGTTTTTGGCGGTGGTAATGGCATTATTGAATCCTTCCTCAGTACGAATAGAACTAGCTAATAGAATCTCAGAATCACTATATTCATTACTAATACTTTCATACAAGGTATTAATTTGATAATTCTTTTTCAGGAATGTTTCTAGGTTTTCATCAAAACGTTTTGAATCATCAATACCAAGTTTCTTTTTTGCATCATCAACATCTAGCATCTGCTTGAAAAAATCTGAAATACCTTCCATCGAGGTTTTTTCCTGAGCCAAGGCTACCATCAACATTTCCACAAACGAAGGATAAGCATAACCACCAAACAAGGTGCTTAAGCGATTAGCAAAAGGACCAATTAAAGATATTTTCTTCGTATTTTTACTTAGCGGCAAAATGCCATCATTTTTAATTAGTGTAATTTCTTTCTCACAAATTTCTTTGGATATTTGATGGCCTTTACTATTTTGAAATACCACCTCAGCTTTATCAACATCAACATATGGATTCTCAAATAAGCCTAAATCAAACTTATGCTTTAGCACTCTTGCCACAGATACATCAATATCCGCTTCAGTAACTAACCCTCTCGCCACTCCTTCTTTTAACCCTTGGTACACTTGGGTAATTGGAGTATCCGCATCAACACCCGCCTTTAAGGCTAAACAAGCTATTTCTACTTCATCAGCAGCAATTCCATTATCACGATGGCATTTAGGAATCGACATTGCATCACAAACTGCAGAACCATTAAACCCCATCTCTTGTCGTAACACTGAATCTAAATAATGCTTGTTTACTGACATTGGTAAACCATCAATTTCTGAATAAGTAACCATAACACTTTGTAAATCAGCTTCTTTTATCATTGCTCTAAACGGCGTGCCATGAACCTCCAGTAAATCTTTTTCACCAAGATTGATAACCGCTGTATTAATACCTCTTTCGCTAACAGCATATCCCATATAGTGTTTAGCACAACTAATAACATTTTCTTTAAGTTGTTCCCCTTGCAATCCCTTTGCTTTGGCCACAGACATTTGAGTAACTAGGGTTACATCTTCACCAAATGTTTCTCCAACACGCCCCCAGCGGTATTCTCTAGCAACATCAGCAACTGGTGAAAGACATTGTCCCACTCCAATCGCTCTTGCTTCCTTAGCGATGGCTTTTCCCATGTCATTGGCCAAACTTGGTTCAAAAGTAGCAGCAAGGGCAATTGGCACCGGATAAATTGGAGCATCTTTTGCTACTAGTCCAGCCGCGCTTTCATTTTGCATTAAAATTGGAATGCCCAATCTGCTATTTTCTAAATGATATTTTTGAATAGCATTATAACCTTCAGCCGCAGATTTTGGCCCACTATAAAATCCTGTCGCATACTGAGTCATTCTACCAAGACCAATCGGTGCCATTCTCTTCAGTTTGTTTTCATCTACTTTTTCACTGGTCATTACTAACATTGGAATCGTACATGATAGTTGTGCAATTTTCTCTTCAATTGTCATTTTGTTTAGCAATTCTTTAACTCTAACATCAACATTTGTCATTCATTTTACCTCCATATGATATTTTCTGTTAGCGACACATCTAACTAGACAATAACAAACCACCCTATTCATTTCAAGTCGAGTTTACCTTGCGTTTTTCTATACACTTATACACTTCTAGTGATTAAAAAAGCTAAGCGATTCTATTCGCTCAGCCATGATTACTTATAATAATCTAAATGCTATTTATACAGTTTAATAATTCCACGCTCACGCAAATTAAGCAAGACAACAATGGTTATAGGAAAACCAAATAAACCAATTACCCCAAATAAACTAGCACCTACATACATTGCTATCAAAGTAACTAGCGGATACAAACCAACTTGATCACCAACTATCTTTGGTTCTATCATATTGCGAATAAAAGTAATAATTAAGTAACCTATAAATAAACCCACGCCCATATATATGTTACCATTAACTAATTCAATTATTACCCAAGGAATTAATACACCACCAGTTCCAAGTATTGGCAATATATCAACTAAGGAAATAAAGAATGCAACACCTATAGAATTGTTCACGCCAAGAATTAGTAAAAGGATATTCAATTCAATAAAAGTTACAAACATGATAATGCCATAAGCTCTAATGAATCTGACAACTGACATTTTTAAGCTATCCTTAATGGAAGAAAGAATATAGCGTGTGTTATCAGAAAACTGTTTTTTCACAAAATCGAGAATGTTCTGGTAGTCAGTTGTGAAGAATACCGATGAGATTACAGCAAACAAAAATCCAGTAAAAATACCAGGAATAGAAGTAATGAAATCCGTTGTGTACTTAATGGCATTTGAAGAAAAAGTAGTTACGATCGATGTAAGCGTGCTAATAAGAAAAAGTAGTTACGATCGATGTAAGCGTGCTAATAATGTTATCACCCATAGTATTAACTACACTATTCAAAGTCGGATCAAGATTATTAACGAATTCAACAAAGTATTCGATAACATCATTAATAATTGGCTGGACATCATTTTGATATAACGAAGGCAAATTCATGAACATTTGTTGCATACTAGCAATAATGGCCACACCGCCAAAAATCGTTATCGTCAAGACGATTACATAAAACAATACCAAAGCAATTACTGTAGCGAATTTAGACTTAATGCCCAATTTATTAGTTAAAAAATTAACTAAAGGTTTTAGTATTATCGCAATAGCCAACCCCACAATAAACGGTATTATTAAGGGGAGAACATATTTAAATATTCCTAAGATTATCCCAAAAATAATCATCAAATAAACAGAATCAATAATAAACTTGCGTTTTTTATCTAGCGTCGACATCAGTTACCTCATTTCTTAACTGTATTATACACTTAATTCAGTTCGATTAACCATGTAAAATTCTGATACTTATACTAAACACTACAAAAAAACACTTCAATATTAGTTCAAATGTATATTGAAGTGCTTTACTCAAAATTAATTCTGTCCTAGCAACTATATTTCATCTTTTCGAGTATGTGTTACCAAACGATGGCGATGAATCCATACTTCTTGGCTATTATGCCAAAGTTTAAACCCTTCAGCAACAACAGTTGGAACAACACTTAATAACCCTACAACTACCCAGTGTAACCGAGAAATTGTAGTAAGCCCGAATAATGTCTGTAAGAATGGAATAATCGCCATGGCAGCGAATAATACTATCATCGCAATGACACTATACATTAGCGGCATATTATTCTTGATTGGAGTTTTGATAATCGATTTACGACTACGTACTGTAAAAATATGGATGATGCTGGTAAATGCTACTACTAGAAACGCCATCGTTTGTCCAATCAAATGGGTTGGTACATCTGTCTTCGATAAATTGACAAAAGCTCCCAAATAATAAGCTAATAGACCGACCACCGTAAAGGCAATCGTTTGCTGTAAGATAACTCTCATTAAACCATTTCCCATGAAACTTTCTTCTCTATTTATCGGTCTACGATTCATAATTTGAGCACTACTTTCTTCATGAGCCAAACGTAATCCTGGAATACCATCTCCTAGTACATTTATTAATAGCAGCATCACTGGGGTAAGTGGCATTCCCCAACCAAGCAAGAAAGCACCTAACATGATGGCAATTTCTGATAGATTACAAACTAATAGGAAATAGATGGTCTTCCTAATATTGATAAAAACATTACGACCCTGACTTACTGCGCTAACAATAGTAGCAAAGTTATCATCAGTCAATATCATATCGGATGCACTTTTGGCAACTTCAGTTCCGGCAATGCCCATAGCAACTCCTACATCGGCCGCCTTTAAGGCTGGAGCATCATTTACTCCATCTCCAGTCATTGCCACCACATCGCCATTTTCTTGCCACGCTTCAACAATGCGGATTTTGTCTTCCGGAGATACTCTAGCATAAACAGCATAATTCTGAACACTTTCGATCAATTCCTCATCACTCATAGCCGACAGTTGTTGCCCTGTAATAACAACACCGCTTTCTGACAACAAACCTATCTGTTTAGCAATGGCTGAAGCTGTTGCTGCATGGTCTCCTGTTATCATAACTGTTCGAATACCGGCTTTCTTTGCAGTAACTATTGCTTCGGTAGCCTCTGGTCTTGGAGGATCAATGAGTCCAATCAGACCTTCAAAGTTTAACCCCTTTTCAAGCTCTGATAAATTCTCAGGAAGACTACTTACAATCTTACTTCCCAAAGCAATTACTCTTAGAGCTTCTTGAGCAAACTCATCATGGACTCGCTGGCGAAGCTTTTTATCTTTACTACCTGTTTTTGCAAACGGCAAACGATCAAAGGCACCCTTAGTAAGTACTAGAAAGCCCTGAGGGTGTTTATGAATCGTTGTCATCATTTTACGTGCTGAAGAAAAAGGAATCTCGCCAACCTTTGGATAAGCTCTTAGCAGTTTTTTATGATTATCAACTTTGCTAAGTAGTAGTCTTACGATTGCACTTTCAGTTGCATCACCAATTACTGTTTCATTTCCCTCTGCATCCTTTTCAACTGTAGCGTTACTAACAAGGGTCAAATATTTAATGAAGTTAATCTGTTCCTCATTGAAATCACTTGTAGCTGCAAANACTTCATTATCAGGNNGCCATAATTTTTGAATAGTCATTCTATTTTGNGTNAGNGTTCCTGTTTTATCAGAACAAATAACGGAGGTATTTCCTAAAGTCTCAACTGCTGCTAATTTACGAATCAAGGCATTTTTGTCAACCATTTGTTTAACACCTTGAGTAAGTGATAGTGTAACAATTAATTGGAGCGTTTCCGGTACTGCCGCTACCGCTAAAGACACCGCTGCTAACATCATTACCCAGAAATCTTCTCCTTGGCTAACACCTAACATAAGTAAAACTACTGCCGAAACAATAGCAATAAAACTAACCATTTTGCTTACATTATTGAGGCGCTTTTGTAGTGGAGTCTGTATTTTTTGGGTGTCATTTAAATACCCAGCGATTTTACCCATCTGGGTATTCATTCCTGTCTCGGTAACAACAGCAATAGCATTTCCCGCTGTAACTAAACAACCAGAAAATACCATGTTTATTTGATCACCGATTGGAGCATCATTTTCTAGTACAGCATCAACATTTTTTTCAACTGGTTCACTTTCACCAGTTAATGCAGATTCATCTACCATGAAGTCTACATTGCTGATTAACCTAGCATCCGCTGCCACCAAGTCTCCTGTTTTTAAAACTAGTATATCTCCTACTACAACATCTTCGGTATCAATTTCCAAGCGATTACCATCACGAATAACCATACAAGTAGGACTATTCAAACTTTGTAAAGCATCCAGCGCTTTCTCGGCACTTCTTTCTTGCGAAACTGCTAAAGCAATATTCATCACTATAATGCCAAAGATTACAATAGGTTCAATGAAACCATGCCCTTCACGAATTGCTAGGGCTAGCGAAAGAAACCCTGCAAATAATAGTATTACGTTTGCTATATCCTTAAATTGATGCAAGACCATTGTAACTACGCTATCACCTTCTGGCTTAACATACATGTTTTTCCCATCGCTAATTAGTCTTTGTTCAGCTTCAACTATAGATAGCCCTACCTCTTTGTTGACACCCAACATTTCCAAAACGCTTGCAGCCTTAACACCGTTCCATTTTCTCATCATTATTTCCTCCATTTAACAATTTTTACGCAACAAATGACTTTTTCAAACTATTCGCTCAGTTTTTCCTAACTAAACATTATTAATTGAGATTTGAAACAGTAGTTGCTACATAACTTTACATGTAATTATATAATATCATAGACAAGGACTAAAGAAAAAAAATCATGATGAAAAATGCAGAAAAAAAACGCATTATAGAATGCGCTTTCTTCAGTAATCAAGTAGAACTACATCTTGAGGCTTAATAGCCTCATCGTTTTGATAGAGTATTACCTCAACACATGGACCAGTCGACCACCCACTAGGTAATGGATTTTTTTGTAATAGCAGGTCTCCTGCCTTAATATCACTATAAATTTCAATTCCATCAAGATTATCCAAAAAAGCATATAAATAACTGAATTCTTCATTTTCAATTACCAACCAATGACCTTTGCTATCCGAATGACCAATTTCGCTAATCCAGCCATCACTTATCGCATATACATTGGTGCTTTTTCCCTCTGCTAAATCTTGATTGGTGAAATCAGTTCCTGTGTGACCAACAAAACACCCCCATCCACAACTAACTGTTGCATTACTTATCGGCGAATACAGTACTTTTGGATTCGAATTCATCCTGAAATTTACTAAAGTAGCATTATCGCCAATTGCTGAATACGCATTAGGTAATTCACCATTACTTTTTGACATTATTGAACCAATTACTATACAAACAACAAAAGATACAAGCATCAACACCTTGTATTTTGATGTCGCTTTTTTATTTGCCTGATTAATCATTGTTTGAATATTATCAGTATTTTCTACAATGTTATCTGCATCCTGTATCTGCAATAGTTCTACTACGCTAACATCAAGTGCTTTTGCTAACAGCGATATCGTTGACAAATCTGGAAAACTCTTTCCCGTTTCCCATTTAGAAATAGCTTTATCCCCTACATAAACTTTCTCAGCCAAATCCTTTTGAGTTAGATTTTTCTCTTTTCGCAATTTGCTGATATGTTCCCCAAACGCTTTATTATTCATAATGCTACCTCCTAATCTATATAATAGAGAAGTATTATTAAAAGTAAATCGAATTTTGGTAGAGTGCTGTTTGAGTGATAAAAAAGGCAAGTAAAACTTACCTTTGTAAATGTTCAAAACCATTAGAATATCTATTCTAAATCTTCACCATTACTACTGATTACTTTTTTATACCAGCTAAACGATTTCTTTTTATAGCG
>JGI994J12354_10002220_pt1 | contig 19102 bp, 16 predicted proteins | sample IntmicLarv3ML3BL_FD_12354 | JGI IMG/M metagenome (IMG submission 12354)
ATGGCCAACGCCCCATACCCCAGCTCCTTGGCACTACGAACCAACTCGCCAATGCGAGCCGCACCATCAAGCAAAGAGTATTCCGTGTGGACGTGAAGATGAACCAAAGTGGACTCCTAGGTGAGAGGATACGCCTATTTTACCACAAGCGGAAGTGGTTAGCTATCGTCTGCGGCGTCGGGCCAAAAGGCACACGCCTTCTTGTATACATCCAAAATTTCTTGGCTGTTGCAATATAGGGGATCCTCTGTTAATCCAATTAGACACTTCAGCGTAGCCTCACGTTCAGCGCCTTGTTGTTTGATCGCAAGCACAGCTAGGCCATTGGCATATGCAACTGCAATCCCCTGGTCGCCATGGCACCGGACTTCCAGCAGTTGGAGTTCATTGACAGATAGCCTAGCGTCTGCGTCTTCTTGATTGATGGAGTGATTCACAAGGCCCCTGGCATATGCAAGCGTAATCTTGTAGTTGTCGCAGTAGCGCGGGTCGTCGGCCAAGGCCTTCAGTGTCGCGACAGTTGTCGCGCACCCGCAGGCGGAGAGGTTTGAGAGGCCATCGGCGTATACCGAAACAATCGCGTGGTTGTCGCAGTAGCGTGGGTCGCGGGCCACGCCCCCCAGTAGGACATTGACAGTCTCTGTGCATCCACTGACATCCTGCTTGTTGGAGAAATTAAAGAGGCCTATGGCGTATCCCAGCACAATCTCGTGGTTGTCGCAGTAGCGCAGGTCGCGGGCCAAGCTCTCTAATCTTTCGACAGTTTTTTTGCCTCTGCGGGCATCCTGATTGAGGGAGAGATTCCCGAGGGCCATGGCATAGCTCAACACAATCTTGTGGTTGTCGCAATAGCGCGAATCGCGGGCCAAGTTTCCAAGTAGCGTCTCGACGGTCTCCTCGCTTCCGCTGACATCCTGTACGTTAGAGAGATTAAAGAGGCCCTTGGCATATTCCAGCACAACGGCGTGATTATGTGCATGGTGTCGCTCACTTGCCATATTGGCAAGCAGATCAACTACCCCATGACAGCGTTCCAAGGGAAGATCCGCAGACAGGTTGACCAAAAGCATGGCTTTGAGTTCAATAGCCTCGTTACCGGCAAATAAAGAGTAAGACCCTTCCACCAACTCCGCGAATTCCGGGAGGCACAGGTAGTTACCAATGCACCGCTCGAGAAAAAAGGCGAAGGGAAGAGGTGTCTTCCACAGCAGATCCACGAGGTCGGCAAAGTCTGTCCCCTGAGAGCGTTCGAACAAATGATTGAGCACAAAATATTCGCCCACAATGTCGGGAGCCAACACCAAGGGCTGATCGGCGGCAGTACCAGAGACGGCGGCGAGCATGCTATCCCGTTGCCGTCTACTATATTTGTCCAGCCAATGGCCGGATGCCTCCGCAAGCGGCGCGGGGAGCGCGGAAAGATTCCACCCACCCGTTGCGGTTGCGTAGGCGATGAGCGATTGCAGGTGCGCAAACGCCGTTTTATCGCCCGAGCAAAGGGCAAGCCAGTTTTTTTGGTGCCGCTCGATGACATGGGTCATCAGCATCGCGGGGGTGATCTTGCCCAGGAGGATATCGTTTGTTTCGTCCAACACCGCAACCGTCAGCAGGATAACAAACAGCGGCGTGTCAAAGCGCTCGGTGGCAAACGCCCCGCCCATCTCCCGGGCGTGGGCCAGGATGTCGGTTTTGGTTTGGGAGGAAACTTCCTTTTTCTCGGTTGCGGCGATGTTATCCATCAGGGCGAACAAGTCGTTGCCGTCCAGCGGTGCCAGGCGGCGGAATTGGCCCTGATACAACAAGTCATCGAAGTTGTGCCCCGCGTGTTCTTTGATTTGCGTATACCAATAAGGCTCATCCCGCAACCCTGATTTATCCCCAGCGCCACCTTGACGTTCCAGCATGACGATGCGCAGGTTGCGGGGGCGCAGGCTCGTGCCCTGCAAGTTGGCAATCCATCGCCCCACGACCTCCGGCAACTCCCCGGCATAATCGATAACGAGTAAAAGGTTTTTGGGATACCGCCAGTCGGTATAATTTGCTGCAAAAGACTCGATTTGTCCGCGCGAAGGGAAGACGATTTTCCAGTGTTGATTACCGGTCTCGCGCAGCAAATAGTGGTGCATTAACTTGCTTTTGCCGCTGCCGCCTTGCCCCGTGATAACGGTGAACAAAAAGGGTTCGGGCGCATCGAGGAAACCATCCAAATACGCCAGATCATCCCGCCGCCCCTGGAATGCAATGTCCCTGCGCAGGTAGTGATAATCGATCTTGGTATCTGTCTGATGAATGACGGAATCGATCGCCTGCGCAAAAGATCCTTCGTACTGAACAAAGTTTTTCAGGTCTTCCATGGCAGTGGCGATGGCCTTTTGCATGATTCCCTTAAGATCCGCCACCGCTTCCCCAAACAAAAAGCAATCGACGCCATGCGCCTTGTCCGTCAGTTGGGTTCGGATCAGTTCAAGCACGGTTTGGACGTACACATTCACGGCATTGCGTTGTTCGCGTGTTTTTGCGTGCGCATGATTATAGGCATTGGCGAAAAGCGCATCGCGATAATGTTGCCGTTGTCCTTCGTTGACGGCGCAAAAACACAGCGTAATGTTGCCGTCCAAGTGTTGATACAGGTAGTCCCTTAGTCCATCCAGATCAAACGCGCTGTCCATCGGGATTTGGGCGAAGTTATTCGAGCAATAATTCTCAGCAAATTCGAGGAAGTTCTTGCGGAGTTTGCGTTTTTCCAGCGCAGTTGTGCCGCGCGCAAATAACTTATCGGCACCTTTATCAAACAAAAAGCCAACAGCCAACCCTGCAATCGCAGCCAAAGCCACCCAACATCACCCCTTCCCGCACGCACTTTCGCCAACATTATAGCAGATCCCGCGCCATCCTCCAACAGCGAAAAACAAGAAAAAACAAAGAAAAACGCCGAAGGGCAAAACCCTTCGGCGCACAGTTTATCGCGTGTTTCCCTTAGCCCTCGCGGCTTTGGAACTCGGCCAGGTCTTCCTCGGTCACGCCGCGGCGGATGAGGTTGTAGCGACCTTGCTTGTCGATCTCGACGACTTTGACCAGCACCATGTCGTCGATGTTGACCTCGTCCTCGACCTTTTCGACGCGGCCCGCGCCCAGCTTGGAGATGTGCACCAAGCCGTCTTTGCCGGGGGCCATCTCGACGAAGGCGCCTACGTTGGGCAGGATGCGCACGACCTTGCCGCGGTAGACGTCGCCAACGGCGATCTCACGCACCAGGTTTTGGATGATGCCGCGGGCTTCGCGGGCGGCTTCGGCGTCGGGGGTGATGATGTACACCTGGCCCGAATCCTCGATGTCGATCTTGACGCCGGTTTGGGCGATGATCTTGTTGATCATCTTGCCTCCGGGCCCGATGACCTCGCGGATCTTGTCGGGGTGGATGGTAAAGGTCGTGATCTTGGGCGCAAACGCCGACAGCTCCTTGCGGGGGGCGTCGAGCACTTCCATCATTTTGCCCATGATGTGGGCGCGGCCGCGGTTGGCTTGGGCGATGGCGCGCTCGAGGATCTCACGGCTGATGCCCTTGACCTTCATGTCCATTTGGATGGCCGTGATGCCCTTTTCGGTGCCGGCAACCTTAAAGTCCATGTCGCCCAGGAAATCTTCCAGGCCCTGGATGTCGGTCAGGATTTGGATGTTGCCGGTTTTGGCATCCTGCATCAGGCCCATGGCGACGCCCGCGACGGGGCGCTTGATGGGCACACCGGCGTCCATCAACGACAGCGTGCTGCCGCAGACCGAACCCATCGAGGTCGAACCGTTGGAAGAGATCGCCTCGGACACCAAGCGGATGGCGTAGGGGAAATCGTCTTCGCTGGGCAAAACAGGAATGAGAGCCCGCTCGGCCAGCGCGCCGTGCCCGATCTCGCGACGGCCGGGCCCGCGCATGGGTTTTGCTTCGCCCGTGGAATAGGGCGGGAAGTTGTAGTGGTGCATGTAGCGCTTGGTCTCTTCTTCCGAGATGGTGTCAAGGCGTTGCACTTCGGTCATGGAGCCCAGCGTCGTCAGGGTCAGCACTTGGGTTTGGCCACGGGTGAACAGGCCCGAGCCGTGGGTGCGCGCCAGCAGGCCGACTTCGCACCAGATGGGACGAACTTCTTCCAGCTTGCGGCCGTCGGGGCGCACGCCGTCTTCCAGAATGCGGCGGCGGACTTCCTTTTTCATCATGTCATACAACAGCGCGGCGATGGCCTTGCCCTCAGTGGGGTAGGTCTCGGCGAAATGAGCCTGCACGTCGGCCTTCCAGGCGTTTTCGCGTTCTTGGCGCTCGTCGCGGTCAAAGGTCGACAGCGTGTGATTCAGGCCCGTCTTGGCATAAGCGGTGACGGCGGCAACAAAGGCCTCGTCGACGGGCTTGGGCTCGAAAACGCGCTTGGCCTTGCCGATCTCGGATTGCATGCCCTTGATCCAGGCAACGATCTTTTTGATCTCTTCAAAACCGAACAGGATGGCGCCCAACATGTCGTCGTCGGTGACTTCCTGCGCACCGGCCTCGACCATCAACACGGCGTCCGCCGTGCCCGAAACCACCACGTGCATGGTCGACTCGGCGCGTTGGTCGATGTCGGGATTGATGATGTAATAGCCGTCGACTTTGCCGACAACCACCGAGCCGGTGGGGCCGTCAAAGGGAACGTCGCTGATGGACAGGGCGACGGACGAACCGATCATGGCCAGCGCCTCGGGCGGGCAGTCGGGATCGGTCGACAGGCAGGTCGCCACGACTTGCACTTCGTTATAAATGCCCTTGGGGAACAGCGGGCGGATGGGGCGGTCGATCAGGCGGCTGGTCAGGATGGCTTTCTCGCCGGGGCGGCCTTCGCGCTTGATCCAGGAGCCGGGGATCTTGCCGACCGAGTACAGCTTTTCTTCAAACTCGACCGACAGGGGGAAGAAATCGATGCCGTCGCGGGCGTTGGCGCTCATGGTGGCGGTGACCAGCACGGCGGTGTCGCCGCAGCGCATCAGCACGCTGCCGCCGGCTTGCCCGGCCAGGTCGCCGGTTTGGGCGGTGACGGTCTTGTCACCGATTTGGATGGAAAAAATGCGTTGTTGACGTTCCATGGGTTATCTCCGTTCGTTCTTTTTGCTTCGGGCGGTGCCACGCCCCCCGTGAATGCGAATGAAAAAGCGTGGGGATTCCCACCCACGCTTTCAGGCAGCGATTACTTGCGCAGTCCCAGCTCAGCGATGATGGCGCGGTAGCGGCCAATGTCTTCCTTCATCAGATAGTTGAGCAGTCCGCGGCGACGACCGACCATCAACAACAGTCCGCGGCGGGAGTGGTGGTCGCGTTTGTTGGTCTTGAGGTGCTCGTTCAAGTGATTGATGCGAGCGGTCAGCAGGGCGATTTGCACTTCGGGCGAACCCGTGTCGCCTTCCTTGCGGCCGTGTTTTGCGATGATGCCGGACTTGTCAAAAATTGCCGATGCCATAATGGTTTCCTCCATGGCGCCTTTCTTGATTTTGTGCAAGCAGCCTTGCGCGACCGCCGGAGAGACGGATCCCTACGCTACGTTGCCATAAAGGCGCGAAATACATCTTACCACAACGCGACGGCTTGTGTAAAGGGGTTTTTAGGTTTTTTGCAGGGGGAGGGGATTTTTTGACAAAAAGCCCCTCCCCCTGCACCCCCACCCGAAAAAACGCTCCCTCCATTCACAGTTCTGTCACACTTTTGTGCTATAATGGAGCGTTGAATTAATTGGAGGGCATATGGTTGGTGTCATTGACTACCGTGCCGGCAATTTGGCGTCAGTGCAAAATGCCCTGACGTTTTTGCAAGCGGATTTTCGCATGATTCAGGATGACGATTTGTCGGGCTGCGACACGCTCATCTTGCCCGGCGTTGGCGCGTTTGGCCCCGCGGCCGAGGCCCTGCGGCAAGGCGGGCAGGCGCAAGCCCTGCGTGATGCCGTGGCTCGCGGCGTGCCCTTGCTGGGCATTTGCCTGGGGATGCAGTTATTTTTCGAGGGCTCGCAAGAGAGTCCCGGCGTTCCCGGGCTGGGACTGCTGCCCGGCCAAGTTGAGCGTATTGTGCCGGGCGTGGGGTGCAAGATCCCCCAGATCGGCTGGAATCCCTTGAATCATACGGGCGGTGAACTTTTTCAAGGCGTCGGCGAACAACCCGCCTTTTATTTTGTGCATTCCTATCACGCCAACGCCAAGCCCGGGCATATCATCGCCACGGTGCAATACGGCGTGGAGACCGTCACAGCCATGGTGGCCGATGGCCCCTTGTTGGGGGCCCAGTGTCACCCCGAGCGCAGTGGCCGCATCGGCTTGCGCTGGCTGGAGAACTTTTTGCGGAGGACAACATGCTGACTCGTCGGATTATTCCCTGCCTGGACGTTCACAACGGCCGCGTGGTCAAGGGCGTCAACTTTGTCAACCTGCGCGACGCGGGTGACCCCGTGCAGACGGCCCAGACCTATGACGCTGCCGGGGCCGACGAACTGGTGCTGCTGGACATTTCGGCCACCCACGAAGGACGCGATACGATTTTGGACGTCGTGCGCCAGGTGGCCCAGCATGTGTTTATTCCATTTACGGTCGGCGGCGGCATCCGCACGGTCGACGACATCCGCGCCACCCTGCGCGCCGGGGCCGACAAGGTCTCGCTCAACTCGGCGGCGTTGGATAACCCCGAGCTGATCGGCCAGGCGGCCGAGGTCTTTGGTTCACAGTGCGTTGTCGTAGCCATCGACGCCAAGCGCGTAGACGGTGGCTGGCGGGTGTTCGCCAGCGGCGGCCGGCGGGACACGGGGCTGGATGTACTCGACTGGGCCAAGCGGGCCATCGAGTTGGGGGCGGGCGAGTTGCTGGTGACCTCCATGGACGGCGATGGCACACAGGCAGGCTATGATTGCGAATTGCTGGCGGCGCTGGCGGCCTTTTCGCCCGTGCCCGTCATTGCCTCGGGTGGGGCGGGGTGCATCGAACATTTTGACGAAGCCCTGCGCGCCGGGGCCGACGCCGTGTTGGCGGCCACCCTCTTCCACGATGGCATCATCAGCATCCCGCAGCTCAAGACCGCCCTGGCGGACAAGGGCTGGCCCATGCGGACATAACGCCCGGAATGCTGTGAACTAAAGAGAAACAACATGAGACTTGCCCTATTCACCAACAGTTACCACCCCATGATCAACGGGGTGGTAACCAATGTTGACCTCATCCGCTACGGCACAGAAGTCGCCGGGAACGATGTCATGGTCTTTACCGCCAAGCACAAAAAGGCCGAGGTCGAAAAAAACGTCGAGCGGTTTCCCTCGTTTGTTTGGCCCCCGGCCAAGCACTATCCTGTGCCGATTGGGTTTTCGCCCAGCGTCAAGCGGCAGTTGTGTGAGTTTGCGCCCGACATCATTCACGTTCACCATCCCTTTGTGTTGGGCAAGGTGGCGTTGAAGTATGCCAAGGCCACCAAAACCCCCATCGTTATGACCTTCCACACCGAGTACGACATCTTTGTCGGTTACGTGCCCATCCCCGAATCCTGGGCCAAACGCCTGTGCAACCGCATCGTGCGCAAGTATTGCAATCAGCTTGATCACATCATTACCCCCGCGGCCTCCAAGGAGGTGCTACTGCACGGCTATGGCGTCACGACCCCCGTGACCGTGGTGCCTAACGGAATCAATCTGGAAGACTACAAAATCAGTGCCGCGACCAAGCGGGCCTTTTTACAGCGCCACGGTTTGGTGGGCAAAAAGCTCGCCATGTACATCGGTCGCATCAGCGACGAAAAAAATTTGGAGTTTCTGTTGCAGTCCTGGCGCATCGCTCGCAGGGATACCGATGCTCACCTGGTCATCGTCGGCGAGGGCCCCATGCTGGAGGCCTACAAGAACTTGGCCGAATGGCTGGGCCTGAATGATTGTGTCACCTTCACGGGCCCCATCTCCTATGCCGAGATCCCCGTCGCCTTTTCCTGTGCTCGCGCTGCCACCCTGTGTATGCTCTACGAAACCCTGCCCACCACCTGCCTGGAAGCCCAGGCGGCAGGCGTGCCCGCAGCGGTGCTCCCGGCGGTGTGGTCCAACGACTTTTATCCGATGAACCCCGGCACCAGCATCTTCGCCGAGCCCACGCCGGAAAGCTACGCCAAGGTGCTGCTCTCGCTGCTGCAAGACGATGGTCTGCACGCCACCATGCGCGCGGCCTGTCTGGAATCCGTCGTGAAATACGACCTGCAAAACATCCTGCGCCAAATCACCGAAGTCTATCAGTTGGCGAAGAAAGAAGGCGGCCGGGCTTAGAGCGCGGGATTTAGTTTTGCGGGGGAGGAAAATTTTTGAAAAATTTTTCCTCCCCCGCGCCCTCTCCTTTAAAAACTTGTATCACGTAAATTTTTCGCGTGCACAGTCGTGCACGGAATTCGCTTGCAATCTTGCAAACAAAATGTGATGAAATAATAAGTTTTTGGGGTGGGGGTCCGGGGGAGGGACTTTTTATCAAAAAGCCCCTCCCCCGGAAATCTCGCCTCTTATCGTCCGCTTACAACGCCGAATTCGCGATCAAAGCCTCCCGTGCCCAATTGGCCCACTCGGCCTGAACGCCGATGTCCCACCATGTGGGATAATCTTTGACGATCAGGGAACCACCGAAGGCGCCACAATGTTCGCGGAAAACATCGATCATGTGGCGTGCGCCCTCCTCGATGATGGCGCGATCGCCGGTGGGCATGATCTTTTGAATGTCGACGGGCAGGTAAAAAGAGGCTTGCTTGCCAAACTCCTTGGCCAGCACTTCCTCGGGATAAACGGCGGGTTGGTCGAACTGGAAGGTATCTACCCCGGCCTCGACCAAGTGGGGGATCAGGGCATAGTTGTAGCCGCAGGAGTGCATGAAGACCTTCAAACCTGCTTCGTGGGCGGCGTCGCACATGCGCTTGTAACAGGGCTTGAACAGGGTGGCAAAACAGGCGGGGCTGATAAAGGTGCGGTCCTGAATGCCCCAGTCGTCAGCGGTCTCGATGGCGTCAACCCCCGTGCCCGCCAACGCGCGGCAAACCTGCTCGATGCGCGTGGTGATGATGTCCAGGAAGGCCTCGACGTTCTCGGTCTCCAGCACGGTGTCGGCCAGGGCGTTGTCCATCAGCCGAGCGTCGCGCAGGGTCGAAAAAATCGAGACGGGCAGCCCCGAGACGACAAACTTGTCGCACCCCTCCAGCTGAGTTTTCAGCCGCGCCGGATAACTCCAGTCGAGCTCGGGCAAGGAAAACTGGTCAAGCTTATCCCAATCATCCAACACTCCGCGAATGCACTCGCCCTTTGTGATGCCGTTGAGGCGTCCGTAAATGTTGCCAAAACCATCCAAACGTACCTCGCCCGAAAACCAGGGCACCTGCGCCAGCAGCTCATCATAATGCCCAAAATCTCCAAAATACTCCCGAGGATAAGGGCTCTTGACGGTTTGCGGAAACCCGTTGACAAAGTGAATATCCGATCGATGGGGCGGCACAAACTCAAACCCAATGCGGGGCACGGGCTGGTGATCGACGACGCGTTGGATGATCTGCTTGCTGGTCAATTCGGCGGACATGATGGCCTCCCGATCTCAATTGATAGCGTATTATACCATAAGCAAAAGGTGCCGTACGGCACCTTTTGCGCAAACGCGGGATAGATTACAGCGCTTTGTACAGCGTCATGCGTTGTCCCAGCGCAAGCGTCTCGCCCAGGTCAGGGTTCAACTCAGCCAGGGCCTGGGGCGACAGGCCATACCGTCGCCCGATTTCCCATGCCGTGTCGCCGGGTTGGACAAAGTACAGGCAGCAGCACCCGCCGCTGGGGCGTTCGTCGGCGGCCTGGGCCGTGGTGACGATGGCGACCGTGCGCTGGGATTGTGTCGTGACGGTCAGGGCCAGGTTGGCGCGACATTCGATCTCAAAGGGCGCGGTGGCAATGGCCTGGCAAGTGCCCAGGCAGGCCTTGACTTGGGTGACGCCGGGGGTGATGGCGGGGTCGGCGATGGTGGCCATGACAGGCAGTTCACCGCTGACGCAAAAAACACCCGCCTCGCCCACAGAATGGTAGTAAACCGTGCAGGTGCACGATCCCGTGACCGTCACGCTGCCCTGCTCGGCCTCGGCGTCTATAGTGCGGGGCTGGCAAACGACGGCGCAGATGCCCGACAACGGCGGCGCACCCTCGGGCAGGGTGATGGCGGTGGCCAGGGTTTGGGGCGCGGACAGCTCGCGGGGGGCCTCGGCCAGGCAAATGTCGGTGCGCTCGAGTGCCAGCTCATGGCTGGCGGAATAGGCATCCTGCAACAGCGTCACCATCTCGGGTTTGGCCGCCTGGGTAAACACCCGGCACCCACAGGCCATGCGCACAAACCGCAGAGCGCCCGTCCCGTCTGCCTCTGGGATAATTTCCAGGCTCTCGGTTATCCACGCCGCGTCGATGCGTGCACCGGGTACCTCGCAGCCGTCCAGATCCAGCGCGGCGTCAAAGGCAAAGGTCAGCTCGGCCAGCGTGGGTTTGCCCGTGGCGTCGGCGTACATCAAGGCGACATCGCACTCGCCCCGGCAAAAAACTTTGCCTGAGATGGGGTGCTGCTCCAGAATGCGCAGGCAGGGTGTGGCGCACAGCACGCGGGCAATGTCGGGCAGGCCTGAGGGCAGCGAGGCGTCGCCGGCGATGGTGCGCTGGGCCGAGGCGAAGCCCAACTCGCGGAAAATTTGCAACGAGGTGTCTTGGCAAAAGATGCCCTCACCCTCGTCGGCCAATGCCGTGACGGCGGCGTGGGTTTGGGTCTCCCAACACGCCAGGGTCAGCCCGGCCACGCCCTCGATGGAAAGCCCCATCGCACTGACCCGTGCCCCGGCCTCTTGCAGCACGCCCACGCAACGCCCTTTCATGCGGGGCGAAGCCCCCGGCAGCTCGCAACGGTGTGACCATCCGCATTGCACGTGCAGCGATTGCACTTGGCTCTCGTCATCGCAATAGACGACCGTTAACCGCGCAGTGCCCGCGACTTCGGCGGTGTCGGTGCCCAGGTCGACTTGTTCACAACTGAGCAGTCCCGAAACTTCCAACACCCGCGACACCCCTCCCACGGGCACGGCGACTTCCCCGGCAATGCGGGTGTATTGCTGGTGTTGCAACGTGCATCCCTGGCATTGCAAGTCCACAGTATGCGTCAAAACCTCCATAGCAGCTCTCCTTATTCGCTTTGTGAGAAAACCTATGCGGCGGGCCGCAGGGGTATAACTGTTGGGCGCGTTTTCCGGGGGAGGGACTTTTTGAAAAGAGTCCCTCCCCGCGAAATTTGTCCCCCCGCCCCTTCCTTGCGGCCACCGCCCAAACGCTGTATAATGTAACGAGGCGCAAAAGGAGGTGGTGCAGGTGATCGCGACGCAGTTGTCTTTGCGGCATTTTCGCACCTACGAGGAGCTCGTGTTCCCGCTTGCGCCGGGGCTGTGCACCTTTGTCGGCGGCAACGCCCAGGGGAAGACCAACCTTATTGAGGCTGTTTATCTGTGTTGCGTTGGTCGTTCCCACCGCACCTCGTCCGACTCGGACATGGTGTCGCACGGGGCGGGTCAGGCCATGGTCGAGATGCAGATTGCGGCGGGCAACCTCAATCACATCGTGCGCATGGATCTGCCCGCATCGGGCCGCAAAAAGGTCTCCATCGACGGTGCGCCCGTGCGCCGCTTGGGCGAGTTGTTTGGCGTGGCGACCTGCGTGCTGTTTTCGCCTGATCAAATGTCGCTGGTCAAGGACGGGCCCGAGGTGCGCCGCCGTTTTTTGGATGTCGCCCTGTGCCAAGCCCAACCAGTGTATTTTCACCACCTGACCCAGTACAACCGCGCCCTGCAACAGCGCAACGCCCTGCTGCGCGATCAACCCAACTGCCTGGACGCCACGCTGGAAGCCTGGGACGAAAAGCTGGCCCAGTCGGGCGCAGCCATCGTCGCCCGCCGAGCAGCCTTTGTCGCCCAACTGGACGGACTGGCGGCGGACTTGCACGGCGGCATCGCCGAGGGCGAACGGCTGCAAGTGCGCTATCGGCCGCATACCGAGGCGGCAGACGCCGAGTCCATGCAGGCGGCCATCCGCCGCCGCCATCAGGTCGACCGCGCCCGCGGCACCTCGACGGTTGGCCCCCACCGCGATGAGCTGGAGGTGACGCTGGCCGGACACCTCGCCCGCGCCTTTTGCTCGCAAGGGCAACAGCGCACGGCGGCGCTGTCGCTGATCCTGGCCCAGCTGTGTGCCATGCAGCAGTTGACGGGCGAATGGCCCATCCTGTTGCTGGACGACGTCTTGTCCGAGTTGGACGACGCCCGCCGCACGGCGCTGTTAGGGCTGTTGCCCCAGGTACAAACGCTGGTCACGGGCACCAACATCCCCGATTTGCCGGATTCGCGCTGGCAGGTCACGACAGGAAAGGTAATGGTAATCTCTTGAAAATCAACATCAAACACCTCGCGCAAGCCGCCCTCTTCGCCGCGCTGGTCGCCCTTTGCACGCTGATTCAGGTGCCTGTCGGCGGCGAGTATATCCATGCGGGCGACATCTTTTTGTACCCCGCCGCGCTGTTGCTGCCCCTGCCGCTGGGGATGGTTGCGGGTGCACTGGGCGCGGGTTTGGTTGATGTTTTTTCGGGCTTTGCTATCTTTGCCCCGGCGACGGTTGTCGTCAAAGCGCTGGTCGTATTGGGCATCGGCCTGTTGTGCCGCAAGCGCGGCGGCGGCCTGCGCTGGGCGGGTGCCACGGCTTGGAGCATGGTGATCACGGTTGTCGGCTATGGTGCCTTTGTCGCTATCGTCACCGATGGTTTTTCTGCCGCCTTGGCCGTCGCGCCCTTTAACGCCCTGCAAGGTATCGTCGGCGCCGCGGCAGGCATCCCCATAGCGCTGTGGTTGCGACGAGTACAAAAAAGGGAGATCGATCGTGGATAAAGTCCTGCGCTTGCTGTGGTTTTGGGTCAAGTTGCTCAGCGCTGTCACAGCGGCATTGAGCGTGATTGGCTGGTCGTTTTTCGGCGCGATGGACGCGGCGAATCTTTATGTTCTGACCAGCGAGGGGCTCAAGCTGCGCGCCGAGATGGCGCTCAAGCGCGCGACAACCGCCGATTTGTCCACCTGCTTTACCGAAAACTTCCTCAACAACGACGACTTGCTGTCGCGCAACGCCTACACAGCCTACAACATCAACAGCTATGATTACCGCATCAACCTGACCTCGATGTCTTGCTGGCCGTGGAAAAACACCGCGACGGCCCGCGTCACCCAGCGCATGTCCATTATCGAAGGGACACTGCGCGCTGAGTTCGAGGAGCAGCCTTCGTTTTCTACCAGCCCGCCCGAGTGGGAAAACGCCGTGTACATTCTGCACTTTGTGCGGCTGGACATCGGCTGGCGCATCGACAAGATTGAGTTCGTCGAGGCCGTTGCCCCCCGCTGGACGCCCGAGTGGGTGACGCCGCCGCCCACGCCAACACTCGCCCCGCCGACGGCCGCGCCATGATCTTTCCCGCGCCCTTGTTGCTGGCCCCTATGGCGGGGGTGGCCGATGCCGAGTTTCGTGCCCTGTGCCGCATGCACGGTTGCCGCGGCGCGTATACAGAGATGGTCAGCGCCAAGGGGCTGACGCTGTCGGCCAAGGGTTCGGCCCAGTTGCTGCGTCACGAGGGCGGCTGGCTGGCCGTCCAGCTCTTCGGCCACGAGCCTGAGGTCGTCGGCCAAGCCGCGCGGATGGTGGCCGATATGGGGTTTGACGCCCTGGACTTGAACATGGGCTGCCCCGTGCCCAAGGTCGTGCGCGCCGGCGAGGGCAGCGCCCTGATGCGCACACCCCACCTCGCCGCCCGCCTGGTTCGCGCCGCTGTCGGGTGCGGCCTGCCCGTCACGGTCAAACTGCGCACGGGCTGGGATGACACATCACGCAACTTCTTGCAGGTGGCGAACGCCTGTGTGGAGGAGGGCGCTCAAGCCGTTTGCCTGCATGGCCGCACAAGGGCGCAGGGTTACGCCGGCAAGGCCGATTGGCAGGCGATTGCCGAGTTGGCGGTGGAACTGGATGTGCCTGTGCTGGCCTCGGGCGATGTCTGGGCCGCTCAGGATGTTCGCGATTTGTTGGACTTGGGTTGCGCGGCGGTCATGGCAGCCCGCGGGGCGCTGGGCAACCCTTGGATTTTTCGCGATTTCGAGGCCTTGCAACGCGGCGAAACGCCGCTCCCCGTCACGGCAGCCCAACGGCGCGAGGCGGCATTGTGGCTGGTGCAGGCCGTGCAAGCGGCCCAGGGGACGGGCGCACTGCCCGCCGTGCGCAAGCACGCTGCCTGGATGATCAAGGGCCTGCCCGGTGCGGCGGCCACCCGGCAAAAACTATGGCGCGCCAACAGTTATCAGGATTTTGAAGTCATATTGTGTGAATGGGAGTCGAGTCTTTGAAACAAGTAGTATCGGTGAGTTTGGGCCAAAGCACCCGCAATGCCGCCTGGCAGGTGGAGTTGGAGGGCGAGACCATTGCGGTTTCACGCGAGGGTTGCGACGGCGATTTAGAGGCGCTCAAGGAGCGGTTGATTGCCCTGGACGGCAAGGTCGATGCCATCGGCCTTGGTGGTTGTTCTTATTATTTGTATGGAAAGAACGGCAAAAAGACGCCCCTGCGCGCCATCTGCCGCTTGGCCAAGCTGGCAAAAATCACGCCGTTGTGTGACGGCTCGGTCGTCAAGGACACCCTCGAGCGCGATGTCGTGGCGCACATGGATCAATGCGGTCTTGGCGTCGCGGGCAAAAACGTGCTGATGGTTTGTGGATTGGAACGCCTTGGCATGGCCGAGGCCCTGTCGCAAGCCGGCGGGGTCATGCGCTTTGGCGATCTGATGTTTGCTCTTGGCCTGCCGGGATATTTCAAAAAATTGTCCACCATCCACCGCCTGCTCGGCTTGGTCGCGCCCATCGTCTCGATTATGCCCTTCAGCTGGCTCTATCCTTCAGGCGGGGGCGACAAGCGCGACGGCAAGTGGGCCAAGCACTATGCCTGGGCCGATGTTATCGCCGGGGACTACCTCTATATCAAGGCCCACATGCCCGCCGATCTGTACGGAAAAACCATTTTGACCAATACCGTCACAGCCATGGATGTGCAAGAACTGCGCGAGCGCGGAGCCCACGCCGTCGTCACGGCAACGCCTATGATGGGTGGGCGTTCCTTTGGCACCAACGTCATCGAAGCCCTGATCGTCGCCGCCTCGGGCAAAAAGGATATGGCCCCGGACGACTATCGCGCATTCTTCCGCCGCATGGGCCTGGAGCCCCGTGTCGAAGTGTTTGAATCCGCGAAAACGGAGGGATAAAACCATGCACTTTTTTAAGCAAACCCGCACCTTGCGCTTGGGCATCTTGGGCCTGGGCGGACGGGGCATCGGCCAGATGCGCTGTCTGTTGGACATGCCCGATGTCTCCATCGCCGCCGTCTACGATCCTCTGCCCGAGCGCGTGGCCGAGGCTTTGGCCGCCGTCGCTGAGCAGGGGCAGGCGTGCCTTGGCTGTGCCGATGAAGCGCAGCTGCTGGCCCAGTCGCTGGACGCCGTGATGGTGTTTTCGTCGTGGACGACCCACTCGCGCCTGGCCGTGCTGGCTATGGAGGCGGGGTTCGACGTCGGCCTGGAAGTCGGCGGCGCGGCGAGCATCGACGAGTGCTGGCAGCTGGTGCGCACGGCCCAACGCACGGGCAAACAGTGCATGATGCTGGAAAACTGCTGTTATGGCCGCAACGAAATGCAGGTGCTGCGTATGGTGCGCGAGGGCCTGTTTGGTGAGCTGGTGCATTGCGCCGGCGGCTATCAGCACGACTTGCGCGATGAAATTGGCCGCGGCGACATTACCCACCACTACCGCCAGGCCAACTTTTTCGCCCGCAACGGTGAATTGTATCCCACCCACGAGTTGGGCCCCATTGCCAAGATGCTGGACATCAACCGCGGCAACCGCATGACCCACTTGGTGTCCATGGCCTCCCAGGGCGCGGGCCTGCAAGTCTGGTTGCGTGAGAACCGCCCCGAAATGGGCGAGGTGCGCGTCAATCAGGGCGACATCGTCACGACATTGATCAAGTGCGCCAATGGCCAAACCATCACGTTGGTGCACGATTGCACCCTGCCGCGACCCTATTCGCGGGGCGGGCGGGTGCAGGGCACCAAGGGTTTGTGGATGGAGGACAACGCCAGCGTCTATCTGGAAGGATTGACGCCCAAAGACGATGCTCACTGGGATCATGGCCGGTGGGAGCCGCTGGAAAACCACCGCGCCGCCTACGACCACCCCCTGTGGAAGCAGTACGAGGATTTTGGCAATCGCGGCGGCCACGACGGCATCGATTATCTGACCTTGCGCGGCTTTGTTCAGGCCATTGGCGAGGGCTTGCCCTGCGCGATTGACGTTTACGACGCCGCGGCCTGGATGGCCGTTACGGCGCTGTCTGAGCAATCAGTGGCCATGGGCAGTATGCCCGTGGCGGTGCCCGATTTTACCGATGGCGAATGGATTCACCCGGCGCCCAAGGGCCTCAAAACGGCCTTTGACGTCGACGGATACAACTTCGATTTGTTTGCGGAGGCCTGATGCAGAAAACCACCATGCCCGGCGGTGCTGACCGCTATCGTGATCATCGCCCCACCCACCGCGCCGACAGCCTGACCGATATCGACATCGCCGAGTTGATCGCCCTTGGCGTGCGCGCCGTGTTGCTGGACATGGACAATACTGTTTCGACTTGGAAGGGCCGCGAGTTGGCCCCCGACGCCTTGGATGTCATTGCCCATATGCGCGCCGCCGGGCTGGATCTGGCGGTGTTTTCCAACAATCAACCCCACAATGTCGAGCGGTTGGCCAAGCGGCTGGGCATCGACCACGCCATCGCCCGCGCAGGCAAACCCCGCAAAAAAGCTTTTATCAAGGCCGCCCAACGCATGGGTGTGCCGCCGGAAGCCTGCTGCGTCGTCGGCGACCAACTCATGACCGATATCGTCGGAGGCAACCGTGCGGGGTACGCCGCCACCATCCTAGTGCGCCCCCTGAGCCCCCACGAATGGATCTTCACCAAATTCAACCGCATGCGCGAACGCCGCATCCTCAAACGCTCGGGGCAGGAGGCTAACGAATAACGGTTTTCCCCCGGGGGCGGGCCTTTTTGGCAAAAAGGTCCGCCCCCGCAAAAACGCTCATTCCCCTCGGAAATCCTCTCGTAACGCTTCCAAATGCCCTTTGTATACCCCGCGAGGGGTGGTGTTGTGGGCTTTGCACAGTTCGGCGGCGCGGGCGACGACCTCGCCCATCATGCCTCCGGTGCGCATGACGCGCACCGTGCCCAGGGCGTCGTGCGATACGCTGACATTGCGCCCCGCCATGAACAGGTTTTCGATGTTTCGCGAGTACATGACGCGGTAGGGCACGAAATAGGGCGTGTTAAACTTTTCGTGATAATCCTTGGTCAAAAAGCCGTCGCCCTCGTGGAAGGCGGGGTAAAAGTCGCGATCGGGGTAGTGCACGTCAAAGTTCCAGGTCGTCGGCACCAGGGCGTCGGGGAAGGCGTGTCCCTTGGCCACTTCGCTCTTGGTCAGCACCAGATCGCCCAGCAGGCGGCGCGACTCGCGCTTGCCGCCGATGTAAGCTGAGAAACCGATCTCGTAAGAGCCGTAATCGTTATCATGGTTTTTTACGCAATCCCACGCGCCGTACATGGCGCGCAGGTTGGTGTCGCGGGCGTATTCTGCCATGGCGATGGGATCGTGCTCGCAGCCGCTCTCCCAGTACCACCCGCCAAAGGCCTCAATGCGGGTCTGGCTATAGGTGCTTTGGCACATGTCCCGGCCGGGGAACTGGCAGTTTGTCAGGTCAATGGCCCAGGGGCAGGCGGGGAAGGCCTGGGGCGTGCCCGTGTCGCGGATGTGCCAGTAGTTGGTCATGCCCATGTGGCCGTTGGTGGTGACTTCGAAGTCTGCCCCCGCCCGCGCACCCAGCGTCGCGTCACCCGTGCAGTCGGCAAACAGCGGGGCTTCCAGTCGCGAGTAAGCACCCGTGCGCACGTTCATGATGGTCACGCCGCGAATGCGATTGCCCTCCATGTCGGCGTCAATCAGGGCGTGGCCGAAGTAGAGGTCGAGGTTGGCCTCGGCCCGCAAAACGGCCATTTTCTTGTCGTCTTCATAAATCTCGCCCGTGTTATCCGGCCCGTAATGCGCCTCTTTTTGGGCGTGAAACTCCTTGACAACGTTACCTAACTTGGCGAAGGGAGGGAAGTTGATCTCGCCCCCAAGCCACACCCGCACCTCGGAGCTGTTGTTGCCCGCGGGCAGGTCGCGATCCTGCACCAGCGCGACTTTTAACCCCCGCCGCGCTGCCGAAATCGCCGCGCACATGCCGGCAAGGCCCGCCCCAGCCACCACCAAATCATAGGTGCCTGCCGGGGACGCCTCGGCCTGCCCGCACAGCTCGCGGCGCATGGGCTCCCACTCGGCGGGGGCGTCGGAAGGGATAAAGTCGAGGTCGCGGGTCAAAAACAACGCCGCGCATCGCCCCTCGAACCCCGTCAAATCGTGCAAAACAACCTCGGCGTTGGGCCCAGTGATGTCAAACACCCCGGCGTCTTGCCAGTGCCATTCGGCGCCCCGATCACCCAGCACAGGGCTTTGTTGCCCATTGATGATCACGCGGAACAACCCCGGCGCAACGCCCTGCTTCCAGTGCGCCACCCAATCCTTGGTATAGGCCCACAGGCGATAGGCACCGCTCTGGGAGAGGACCACTGTCGTGCGGGCGTCAGCCACGGGTTTGCCCAGGCCATGCGCCAGCAGGTAGGCGGCCCCCATGTTGGGGATAAACTGCGTGTCTAACGCCCAACCGCCCAGCTGAGCGAAACTGCCGCAAAGCACAAATGCAGATTGCCGTGGAAAGGGCTGCCGGTTCATGAAAGCCTCCGCAATATTGATTTGTTATCTCGGTGTCAAGAAAACCTGTGTCCAATACGTGCCATAGCTCGTGCCCGGCTGGATGAAAAATCCAACGCCGATGTGGGTGTAATTGCCCAAGATGTTTGCGCGATGGCCC
>JGI994J12354_10002221_pt1 | contig 19099 bp, 20 predicted proteins | sample IntmicLarv3ML3BL_FD_12354 | JGI IMG/M metagenome (IMG submission 12354)
GGGGTGATACAAAAGCTCTTCTTTACGAGTACCGCTCTTCTCAATATTGATAGCAGGAAAGATTCTTTTGTCAACTAAACTTCTATCTAAATTTATCTCAAGATTGCCCGTACCTTTAAATTCCTCAAAGATTACTTCATCCATCTTGCTACCAGTTTCGACTAAGGCAGTACCAATGACTGTAAGCGAGCCTCCGCCTTCAATATTTCTTGCAGAACCAAAGAATCTTTTGGGTTTTTGTAGTGCATTTGCTTCAACACCACCGCTCATTGTGCGTCCGCCATTTGGCATAAGAGCATTGTAAGCGCGAGCAAGACGTGTAATAGAGTCGAGTAATATCACAACATGTTCACCGCTTTCCACCAAGCAACGAGCATTACTTATTACCATTTCTGCAGCATGAACATGACTCAATGGGTCTTCATCAAAAGTTGAAGCTATTACTAGCGCGTCGACATTTCTTCTAAAATCTGTCACTTCTTCAGGACGCTCGTCTACTAGCAAAATAATGACTTTTGCTTGAGGAGTATTTTGTCTTATAGACTTTGCCATACCTTGCATCAAAACGGTTTTACCTGTGCGAGGCGGAGCAACAACCAAAGCTCTTTGTCCGAGACCTATAGGCGTAAGCAAATCTATTGCGCGCATGGAAATATTATCCCACTTAGCAAGAATGCCTGCTTCCATAATCATACGTTCTGTTGGATAATACGGAACTAAATCATTGAAAGGAATAAATTCTTTTGCTTCCTCAACAGACTTGCCCATTACAGACTCCACACTGATTGCGATAAGGCATGTTTCTTCGCCTTCGCTTCTCGGAGCACAAGCCAATGTGACAACTTCTTGACCTCTTTTTAATCCGCATTTTTCCGCCAAAAAGTTTGGTATATACGCGCAATGTTTTTTGAGAGAAAAATTGTCTTCTGCATACGCAATGGCGCCACCGTATCCGTGTTCAAACAAATCGATTACGCCGCTTAATGTGAAGAGTTTTTTGTTTTGTCTTGCATAAGTAAGCAGTGCAGAAATCAAAGGATTTTTTCCATTAATTTTTTCAGAAATAATATTCTCGCTTAAAAGCCTTTCGCACAACTCTCGTTGAGGCATTGAATAATAAGAATTAAAATCTATTAAATCTTCTTTAGTATAATTTTCAGCGATGTAAGAATCAATCGCTTCTTGAGTCTTGAAAGTTTCGCACTCATGCAATTGTGCAGGACTAAAAATCTCGTCATTTTTCAAGCTAGGATTAAACCACTTTGGCATTTGTGGTTTTTGCTGATTCTGATTATTCTGATTTCTATTCTGATTGTTTTGATTACGATTTTGGTTTTGGTTGCGATTCTGATTATTATTTTGATTACGATTATTGTTATTGCGATTATTCTGATTACGATTTTGGTTTTGATTACGATTCTGATTATTATTTTGATTACGATTATTGTTATTGCGATTATTTCTATTGAATCGATTTTGTCTATTATCGTGACGATTTTGATTATTATTATCGCTAGAATTTTCGTTGTCAGAAGAGGAATATTCGGAAGGTCTTGAATCTTCCATTTCTTCGACTAAATCATTGCTAGGAGTATCGTCATGCGAAGAATTTTTTTCTTCTCTTTCCTCTGCTCTGTCATCAGTGTCATTATAGTAAGAATCGTGATTCAAATCGTCATCTGTGGTACTAAAGCGAGTTGGCACATCGTCATTAGTTTCGTAGGATGCGTAAACACTTTCATACTCCTGTGGAGATTCTATTTTCTTTTCTTCAGGTTGAGGAGTATCTCGAAAAGAAATGATTTTTTCCGCCTCGTTATTTTTAGGAAGAGGAGTTGAATCCTCAGAAGATGGAGATGAAGACAAAACTTCTTTCTTTTTTGCGGGTCTGCCACGCTTCTTTGCGGGCTTTGATTCTTGAATTTCGTTTTCCATTATAATCTATTATAATTTATTTAAAACTTTTTCTATTTGTTTTTCTAGAAAGAGCAAAGTGGTTTCGTTAAATAAAACAATATTAGCGAGAGTTGCCTTTTTGTATGCGTCAATCTGAAACAAATCTCTTTGGGTCATTTTTTCTAATGTCCTTTCAGACAAGCGTTTCAGACGCATCTGCTCGCTACAGAACACACTAAGACATATATCAAAAAACTTTTCAAGACCTTTTTCATAAAGAAGAGAAATTTCATAAATATGAATTTCTTTTGAGTCATCTGCTAGAATTTCTGCTATGAGACGCTCGTGTAAAATTTCCTCATAGACTTCTAATAGGCTTTTATCTGAAAAAACTTTTTGGGCGATTAGAGATTTTTTTGCTATGCCTGCTTCATCATAAACTTCATCGCCTAAAAGAGTTTTTACTTTGGATTTGATAGATTCGTCTTTATCCAAAAACTCTTTACAAATCACATCAGAGTTAAAACACTTCACATTTTTGTGTGACGCAAAAATTTCAAGAGCCGCGCTCTTGCCTGCCCCCATTGCGCCTGTGAGTGCTATCCTCATTTTTTCTTCAGAGAATCTCTTGTTTCTCGCTTTAATTTTTTAAGTTTTGACTCTATTTTTGCTAGCTTTGAAGGATGCAAATTGTCTGAAATACAAACTCCATTTAAGTGGTCGTTTTCATGTTGAATACAACGAGACAAAATGCCATCTGCTTTGATTGTATGTTGATTGCCATCTAAATCAAAATATGTCATCTCAACATTTTCACTTCGAGTCTTATCAATATAAATCCCTGGGAAAGACAAGCATCCCTCTTCTCCAGAACTTTCAAACTCGCCCGCTTCTTTTACGATGGGATTCACCGCATAAAGAGGCATACACAAATCTGTTGGAACAATTTTATTATCTAAAAGAAATTCGGCACTACTTTCTTTGTCATGACGCGCGCGCATATCTATCACAAAAATTCTTTTGCCAAGACCTGCTTGAGGTCCAGCTAATCCTAAGCCCGCACACTCATTCATTAAATCGAGCATAGCACGAGCCTGCTCTTTTAATGACTCATCGAATGCGGTAATTTCTTGAGCTTTTTGAGTCAAGATAGAATCACCGAATTTGCGCAAATATAACATCTTTTTATTTTTTAATGAAAAAGTTATTCTTTAGGAATCTTGTTATCTGTTCTTACAACAAGTATAGGCTCTTTAGTTTTTACCCAAAGTTTGTGTTCTTTAAAAATTTTTGCAGAACCTGCTTCTAAAATTTCTGTCACGGTCTTTACAGGATATCTTCTGCCTTTAGGAGTGATGTTAAAGTCGTAAGCCGATTCAAAGATTTGTTCGCACACGTCAGAGGGATTATCATCTTCTGGAATTTGAACAACCCAACCCACATAATCATCGTCTTTAAATTTTCCATAAGGGTCACTCAATACGAATACAAATTGTTTTTTTACAGTAGGTTCTTTGTCGGAACCTTCTTGAGTTGCGACTTTTACTTCGTGTTTAATTTCTTCTAAAATTTCTGATATTTTAAGCGCAGGTAATTGACTGCGTTGTAAGACATCTTTAACTAATTCTATATCTACTTTTGCCATAAAAGACAATATTTGTGCGTGACGACTTTCTGTCAACATTTTTTGGGGGAATTATCGATAGAAAATTTCTAAGCTTGCAATGAAGTTTCTTTTTAGGTTTGCTGAAACTTTATCGCAATGGATTGGCAAATTAAACCTCTTTCAAAAAAATCTTCTTTAAGCGGAACAGATTTATCTGTTGGCGACGAAGTGGTCAGTCTTGTCTATATAGGAGAAAACGCCCTGATTGAGCGTATTGATATTTTGAAAAGCGAGTTGGAAAATACTCCTTTACCAAAAAATATCATCGGCAGATGGGAACGTAAAGTAAGCGAGAATCCCGACCAAGACGAGAAATTTGCGCGCAAACTTGCCCTAGCCTCTTCCGAAGATTTATTTCTTTCTTTATTTGATAACGAAAGTGTAGATGCTCCACAAAAAGACATAATTAAAATGCTCTTAGCTTTGCAGCTAGAAAGAAAACGCATTTTAAAATCTGTCACACATCTGCAAAATGGAATTCAAACATATATACATGTGTCTTCAAAGCGTGAATTTCAAGTCCGCCAGATAGATATAGATGACACTCTTATAATAAATATCCAATCTCAATTAGATACTTTAATAATATGAAAAAATTAACACTAATACTTCTTCCACTTGTAATGTTGCTTCAAGCTTGTCAGCCTGAGCCTCCAGAACATATGTTAACTTTCCATGTCGCGCCACCTAAGAATCCTTTTGGAAATGTCTCTAAAGGATTTGAAGAAGTCGTTATGCCTATCAGCAAGACTCGTTGCGCGGCAACTGCTGCTCCGATTTTCACTATTGCTAAAGTAAATACTGTTGATTTGGCTCAAGTGGAAATTGGCGATACTAACGATGTCATTTTAGGATTTTTATTTAGTTTTGACGAAGTTGGTAGTACTCGAATTTTTCAAGCGACAGCAAATAATTTAGGAGGCATGATTCTACTCAAAGACAATGGAGTCCCTGTTGGGTTGCGCATAATTGACGCTCCTATTTCTTCAGGACAAATTTTCATAGTATCTGAACTTAGTGATGAAACTAGTCTTCAAGAAACTGTGGAAAAGTGGAAAGAGTCAATTTCTCGAGCAAAGGAATTGAATTCTGTCACTCGTGTAGGACTATGAGATTTTTAACTGCTGTATTTTTTATAGCTACAACATCTTTGTCTGCCTTAGAATTGTCTTGGCCGACAGAAACAGATGTGTTCTATAAAAATAGACCTGTTGAAGATTTCATTCAGCCCACAGTTTCAGGCGAAATCAAAAGCGGACTCTTTGGAGATGTGCGAAGTAGCGGATATAAATTCCATGAAGGCATAGATATAAAGGCTTTCAAAAAAGACCGCAAAGGCGAAGCAAAAGACGAGATTTACGCCGCAATGGATGGGATTGTTGTTCTCGTTAATACTGTTGCAGGCAATAGCGGATACGGACGCTACATAGTGTTAGAACACCCGACTGCGGATGTTCCTGTTTACACGCTTTACGGACACTTGTCTAAAATAGATGAAGCTGTAAAATCGGGTAAAGCTGTAAAATCGGGCAGCCTGCTCGGAGTCATGGGTAGAAGCGCGAATTATGCTATTCCAAAAGAGCGAGCCCACTTGCATTTTGAAGTTGGATTAATGCTTACTGATACTTTTGATACTTGGTATGCAAAGCAAAAATTTCCTAATAAAAATTTCTATGGAAATTATAATGGAATGAATCTTTATGGGTTCGACCCTCTTGAATTTTTTGAGAAAGCAAGAGATAAAAAATTCACAACTTTTCAAAAACATATAGAGTCAATACCAGTTGCATTCGTATTGCGTGTGTACACAAAAAAAACTCCTGATTTCGTAAGACGCTACCCTATGCTCTGCGATAATGAAGGCTCAAACATTGGTTGGGATATACATTTTTCTTGGTATGGATTGCCTTTAAAATTTGAGCGTATTAAAGAGCCTCGTGCAGGCGCACGTGAAGGAGAATGTGAAATCGTAAAGTATAATCCTGAAGATTTAAAACGTCATTGCAGAAAACATATTGCTTTAGACAAAAAAGGAAATCTTGTTCCGACTGAAATGTTAAAAGAGCTTTTGCAAAAACTTTTCTAGACAAAAAAAGCTCCGCCTAAAACTATATTGTCTGAATGCAACGCCAAAACTTGCCCTCTTGCTAAGGCTCTTTGAGTCTTAGCAAATTTTATTTTTGCAAAGTCATTTTCTAATGGCTCATAAGTAATATTTACTAGCTCATCTCTATAACGCACACGTCCTAAAAGTTTGCAAGGAGCATCAATACTTTTATTTATCCAATTAGGATTTTTAACTAAAATTTCGTCAACATATAATTTTGAATTTAGGGCATCTTGGAAGTCCACATAAAGAGTGTTAGTGTCGTAGTCTTTTGCAACAACCACATAGCTTTTGAAATCTGAATTCGATGGAACACCTATCCCCTTTCGCTGACCAAGAGTATAATTATGTAAGCCCTTATGCTCGCCAACTATTTTGTTTTCGGCATTTACTATCACACCTTTTTTCTCGCCTATATGTTTTTCGAGAAAATCTTGAATTTTGATTTTTCCCAAAAAGCAAATTCCTTGACTGTCTTTTTTTTCTGCGTTTGGAAGCCTGTTTAACCTTGCCAATTCACGCACCTGACTTTTCAGCAAAGAACCTATGGGCATCATTGCAGACTGCAACTGCTCTTGAGTAATCATAGCTAAAAAGTAAGATTGGTCTTTACTTGGGTCTAAACCCATTAACAAATCTCTTGAATTATTTTTGTTATCAGCAATTGCGCAGTAGTGACCTGTTGCCACTTTTGAGAATCCATTTTTCTTTGCGTAATCAAGAAACTTTCCAAACTTCATGCGTCTGTTGCACATCACATCAGGATTAGGAGTCTGCCCATTTTTATAGCCTTCAACTAAATATTCTACTATCTGTTCTCTGTATTCTTTGATGAAATCTACTACTTCAAAATCCACACCCAAGTGCTTACAGACAAATTGCGCGTCTTCTATATCTTGATGCCAAGGACAATCACCAAAAACATCTATCCCCTCTTCATTCATCCACGTTTTCATGTAGGCGCATGAGATGTCATAACCCTCTTGTTTCAACAAAAGAGCCGCAACTGCGCTATCAACGCCACCTGACATGGCAACTAGAATTTTTTCCATTCTTTTTTATTCTGATTTTAAAATAGTATGAGAATAGTAAAAAAGATAAAAAAAAATTCGTCAAGCCCGCATAAATAAATGCTTGTAAATGACGATAAAATCAACAGCATAGTCAGTGTGGATATTATAAATACGAATATCACTAATTCAGTTGAAGGCATCAAAATCCCTGATGTCGCTGATTCTGATTTGTCTATAGTATCCCGTGTCAAGGAGGGCGACACCACCGCTTTTGATGTGCTTATCAAAAAATATCGTGAACGCCTATTTTGCGTTGTCTACGGAATGACTTCTAATCGAGAAGATGCTATGGACATTGTTCAAGATTCCTTTATCAAAGCTTTTAAAAATATAAATTCTTTTAAAGGCAATAGCTCTTTTTATACTTGGATTTATAGAATCGCGGTAAATATGACTATTACGGCGCTTAAGAAGTCGAAGATGCGCCGCTTTTTCTCTTTTGAAAATATGGACGATGAGCTCGGCAACAAAGATATTATTGAATCTCTTGTCGAAACCGATGAGGGCTCAAAAAAAACTTTATTAAAAGAATTACGAGAAAAATTGAACGAAGCGCTACAATTATTGTCTATAGAACATAGAACGGTTGTGGTTCTTCATGAAATTGAAGGCTTAAGCCATTCTGAAATAGCCGAAATTGTTAATACTCGTGAAGGAACTGTCAGAACACGCCTCCATTACGCAAAGCAACAATTGAAAGCAATCCTTACAGATTACATTAAGTAAACGTAAACGATATTAAAATTATAAAAGATGCAGAAAAACAAATTATCACTTGAAGAATTGTTCGAGATTAAAAAACTCGAAAAACCCTCTGCGACCGAGTGGTCTGAATTTGACGCACAATTAAACAAGAAGATGCTGAAAAGTATTGTGAAAAAAGAAAGCGCATGGTCTTCCCTTTGGGCGTCTTCTTTTGTGAAAGTTTTTGCTAATGTTTCTGCTGTAAGCACTGCTATTTTTGCGGTGGCTTTCTTTTCTCATCTAATACCTTTCTCCTCCACTTCCGATACGAATCTTTCTATCGCGTCAAATGACTTCATTGAAATCCCAAATATGCAGACTTCTTATGCTCTGAATGATTTTTCAGGCATGTCTCAAGATGGATTAAAAAATGTTCAAAACGAAGTTGTTTCTGGAACTCAAAACAGAATACGCTATGCTGATACTGTAGCCTCCGCATATTCTTTAGGTTTTTAGTTTGCAATTTGCCTCACTTATGTAAAATTATCGCATACTAATAGAGCGATATAATGGCAGATAATAAATTAACGCAAAATCTTAAACATTCCATTGTTCTTACGAGTGAAATGCGTAAGAATCTCGATATTCTGCAAGCGAATACTCTTAATTTGCAAAACATCATACGTCATAATATCGAGAGTAATCCTATGCTCGAAGAGGTTCAGCCTGACTCGGAAATCGATAGTGAAAAAGAAAGTGAAGAAGATTTTGATAATGATTTTTCTGCATTCACACTTTCAAAAAATAGTAAACACGATTTTCTGATTAATTCTATTCCTGAAAAAAGCAGCTTGCGTGAAGACTTGATTACTCAGGCTTATTGCGATTATAAAGATGAAGATATGCTCAAGACTTTTGCGCGTCTTTGCGAATACCTAGACGAGCGTGGCTTTTTAGAAGAAGACTCTATTTTAGCAATGATAGACGAAGGCTTTGATAAAGATAAAGTCGAAGAAAGTCTGGAAATTCTGCGCAGCCTTGAGCCTGCTGGAGTCGGAGCAAAAGATTTGCGTGATTGCTTTTTGCTTCAGTTAGAACGTACTCAAAATATTTTGGCGTATCGCATTATAGATGAATGTTATGATTTATTTTTAAAACGCAAAATTGTTGAAATCGCAAAAAAACTTTGCGCATCAAAAATAGCGGTTGAACATGCTTTTGAAATTCTTGCAAAACTTCACACATCTCCCGCAAGAGAATATGAAAATCTTGGTGAAGATTTTATTTTTGCGGATATCGCAATTGTGAGTGAAAACAATGAGCTCCGAGTTGAGCTTCTTGATAAATTCATGCCTGAATTGCGCATTAATAATGATTATCGTACAATGCTTGCAAGTGGCAAGTTTGCTGAAAGTGACGGAAATTATCTTCGTGAAAAAATTGGCGACGCAAAATTTCTAATCAAAGCAATTAAAGCGAGAAATGATACTCTTTTGGCAATTGCAAATTATGTGGCAAATTTTCAGCGCGATTATTTTTTCGGTGGCAATTTGAAAAATTTAACAATGACAAAAGTTGCTGAAGAATTGAATTTTCATTTATCAACAATCAGCCGCGCAGTGTCTGAAAAATATGTCTATACAAATTCAGGAATAAAACCTTTGAAATTCTTTTTTGCAAATGCCTTTGAATCTGAAAGTGGCGAAGAACTATCAACAGACGCAGTTAAAAAAGAAATCCTTAAATTCGTCGCAGAAGAAGATGCGAGTGCACCGCTTAGCGACTCGCAAATCGCAGAATTGTTGAAAGAAAAAAATATGGAAATCTCACGTCGTACAGTTGCTAAATATAGAGACGAACTTGGCATCGCTTCAAAATCTATGCGTAAACGACACACCTAATTACGGAATGAAAAAAACTCTAATAGTCGATACAACTTCTGAAACATTAAAAATCGCAATTTTTAATGGAGATAAAATTTTGTGTAATATCAGCGAAAAAGGAATGGTCTTAGAAAACTTTTTCCCTGCAATCAAGCGCGCGCTAGCATATAGCCAAACAGACATTGCTGATATTGAGAATTTTTATATTTGTCAGGGAACAGGCTCTATACTTGGGATTCGTTGTGCTAGTGTCGCATTGAATACTTTTAAAGCTCTTGGAAAAGGCAAAGTTTTTTATTATGGATTATTCGATGTTTTGCAAAAGCTTATAGAAAAAACTTGTGATAAAGATTTTTATATAGCCTGCCCTTCTCGTAAAAATTTCTTGAATGTGTGTGAAGTCAAAAAAAATGAGACTTCAAAAAATTTTGAAATCGAAACAAAATTATTTGAACCAAAAGATATAAAAGTTTTCTATATCCAACAAAGAGAAAATTCCGCTATCGAAAACTTTAAAAATTTCGAATACGATATAAAAAATATCTTTGAAATTTTAGAAGAAAATAAATCACTGTTAAACGAATATGATATAAGTCAAGATGCTCTGCTTTTGACAAAAAAGGAATATGTAAAATGGAATTCGCAAGCGCACATTTAAGATGTTCTGTGCAAATAGATTTGTGCGCAATTGAACGCAATTTAAAACGCGTCAGAAATTTTCTGCCTAAAGAAGAAAAAAGCTATATAGCGTCTGTGCCCGCCGACGCATTCGGGATTGGCATTAGCGCGGCGGTTGCATACTTAATGCAAAGTGGAGCCGATGCATTTGCTGTTTCAAATTTAAACGAGGCTTTGCAAGTTCGAGAAATTGGTTTTGGTTGGCCAATAATTGTCATGTGCGCGTCTATTCCAGGGGAGGAAATTTATTATTTTGAGAATTCAATTACTCCTGTAATTTCGTCTTTGGAAGAAGTTGAACGCTTTGAAGCAATGGGCAAAAAACTGTCTAAGACTCTTTCTGTGCAAATGAGATTGCCATCAACCATAGAAAATATTCCGTCCACAGAGGATGCAAAAAAAATCTTAGAAAAATTGGCAGCAAGTTCATATTTGAAACTCGAAGCTCTTTGCGCAGTTGGCACGGGTTCAGGAGCTGCTGAAGAAAATAATAATTGTGATTTAGATTTTTTAGATTTCGCAGCTGAGTTTTTAAAAAATGGAAAAATGATTTTGTGTCATGACGATCTTTTTGATTTGAAAAATTTGCCAAAAAATTTCGAATCCGCATTGCGTCTTGGATTAGTTTTGTTTGGAGTTCAACCTGAAGAAAATTCTATATTAAAATCTTTTATACCCGAACAAGTAATTTCTTTTAGAAGCGCGATTAGCCAAATAAAAACCCTGCAAGCAGGCGCGAATATTGGATACGGCAAAACATATACATTGTCTGATTATACTCGTATAGCATTGGTTTCAGCGGGATATGGAGATGGAATGACTCGCAATATTAGCCCCGATACTTGCGTATTAGTGCGTGGAAAAAAAATGAAAATCATAGGTAGAGTTTCAATGGATCAAGCATGTATAGATACAAATCCGCTTGAAGAAATTTCAATAGGAGATGAAGTTGTTTTGATAGGACGTTCAGGAAATGAAATTATCACTATCGAGGATTATTGTAAGAACATGGGCATCTCTCCAGCCCAAGCTCTATGCTCTATTACTCGACGCGTAATTCGCTATTATAAAAAACTAAGTTAAAAAATCTCTTTTTATTTTTTCATTTGAATTGCAAGTGATGCAATAAATTCTTCGGCTTTTTTGAGAGCTTCGTCTTCGCCATTTTCAATAAATGTGTCGTGAATTAAGTCTATAAACTTGCTTCCCACAACAACAGCATCTGCGCTCAATGCGGCTGTACGAGCCATTTGCGGAGTGGATATACCAAAGCCCGCAGCTACTGGAAGAGTTGAAACTTCACAAACTTTTTTCAAACGTTCCGCAAAATGTTCAGGCAAAGAATCTCTTGCGCCCGTCACGCCAGCAACTGTAATGTAATATAAAAATCCTGAACCATTTTTTGAAATTTTTGTAATTCGTTCAAGTGGTGTAGTCGGTGCCGCAAGAGGAATTAAATCAATATTATTTTCTTTTGTGATTTCTAGAATTTCACCACTTTCTTCAAGAGGAACATCAACAATCAACCAGCCATCGATTCCAACTTCTTGAGAAAGTTTTGCAATACGTTCTTTCCCCACAACAAAAATCGGATTGTAATATGAGAATAAAACAAATGGATTTTCAATTCCGCTTTTTCTCAAACGCGCAACCATTTCAAGAATTTTGATAATATTTACACCGCTTTGTAATGCTCGCAAACTAGCAGCCTGAATACTCTTGCCGTCTGCCATAGGATCGGAAAATGGAACTCCAAGTTCGACAATGTCACAGCCACTTTTACAAATTTTGCGAATGAGCTTTTCTGTAAATTCAAGATTAGGATCTCCACAACTTACAAAAGTAATCAATGCAGATCTATTTTCTTTTTTTGTTTTTTCGAAAATTTTTTTTATTTTTTTATTCATTTTTTTGTCTTTATAATTTTAAAAATTCAATTACAGATGCCATATCTTTATCTCCACGTCCTGATAAACACACAACTATAATGTCGTCTTTAGAAAGCTTGCGCGCATTTTCCATAGCTAATGCAATTGCGTGCGAAGATTCTAATGCGGGAATAATTCCTTCGAGTTCGCAAAGTTTTTTGAATGCGCTAACGGCTTTTATATCATCTATAGGCAAATATTTTACACGGCTAGAATCGTGCAAATATGCGTGTTCAGGACCAACTCCAGGATAATCAAGCCCTGCGGAAATCGAATGTGTATCGAGGATTTGTCCATATTCATCTTGTAATAAATATGTTTTATTTCCATGTAAAACACCAACGCTTCCACCATTTAAACTACATGCGTGTTTGCCTGTTGCAATGCCCTTGCCCGCCGCTTCTGCTCCAAAAATTTCAACATCTTTTTCATCTATAAATGGAGCAAACATGCCTATTGCATTGCTTCCGCCTCCAACACAAGCAATCACTTGATTTGGAAGCTTTTTACATTTTTCCAAAATTTGTGCACGAGTTTCTTTACCTATTATAGATTGAAATTCTTTTACCATTATTGGATATGGATGTGGACCTGCCGCAGTACCAATCACGTAAAAAGTATCTTCTACTCTAGCAACCCAATTGCGAAGAGCTTCATTCATTGCGTCTTTCAAAGTGGCTTGTCCATTGGAGATTTCAACAGACACAAGTTTTGCCCCTAACATTTTCATTCGCGCGACATTTTGTGCTTGCCTACGAATATCTTCACTACCCATAAAAACTTCGCATTCCAAACCAAACAAAGCCGCAACTGTTGCAGTTGCAACGCCATGCATACCTGCGCCTGTTTCGGCTATCAGTTTGCGTTTGCCCATACGCATTGCCAAAAGAGCTTGTCCGATTGTGTTATTAATTTTATGCGCGCCTGTATGATTTAAGTCTTCACGTTTTAACCAAATCTGCGCTCCATTACAGTGTTCGCTTAATCTGCGAGCAAAATAAAGAGGCGTTTGTCTGCCAACATAATTTATCAAAATATCATTGAATTCCTTTTGAAAAGCCAAATCTTTGATTGCTTTTTCAAATTCAATTTCAAGTTCTTTTAATGCAGGCATCAATGTTTCCGCAACATATTGACCTCCGTAAACTCCGAATTTTCCTATATTATTTTTCATATTATTTTTTTAAGTTTTTAAAAAGTTCTCTGATTTTATTGAAATCTTTTTTGCCTTTTTCAGATTCCAATTTGCTATTTAAATCTAAAGCATATGGATTCACTTGAAGAATTGCGTCATTTGCATTTTCAGGAGAAATTCCACCCGCAAGAATTACATCTCTTAATTTCGCTAAATGAGCGGCAAGAATCCAATTTGCTTTTTCTCCTGTGCCTCCTAATTGCTTGGAATTTTTTGAATCAACAAGAATTTTATCTGCTTTCAATTGAATAGCATTTTGCAAGTCTAATTCATCTTGAATCCATACTGTGCGCCATATTTGAGCCTTTACATCCTCTAGAGAATTTACAAATTCATCACTTTGATTTCCATGAAGCTGGACTGCGTACAATCCAAAATATTTAACCGAAAATATAATTTCCTCTGCACTTTGATTTACAAAAACCCCTACCAGTTTTTCTTTTGAGTTCAGAAAAAAATTCGCAATTTCAATCGCATTTTTTTTGGTGACATAGCGCGGACTCGAAGGCTCAAAAATTAAGCCTAGAAAATCTGCTCCAGAATCTACCGCAAAAAGAGCATCTTCTAAAGAAGTGATTCCACAAATTTTAATTTTTGTATTCATCTATTCTTTTCCCAAAATCTTTTTTAGCTCTTGTGCAGGATGATTTTTATTCATTAATGCAGTTCCAATTAAAACAGCGTCTGCACCGCATTCTCCCACATATAACAAGTCTTGATGACTCTGCAATGCGCTCTCTGAAACCCTTACAATTCCATTTGGAATTTTTGAAAGTAGTTCTGCTCCCACTTCAAGATTTGTTTCAAAAGTTTTCAAATTTCTACTGTTCACACCAATGATGTCCGAACCACAAGAAACAAGTCTTTCAATTTCATTTTCATCATGAGCTTCAGCAAGAACATCTAAATTTAATTTTTTTGCGAATTTGAAAAGTTTTTTAAATTCTTCATTATTTAACATTGCGGCAATTAACAAAATTGCGCTAGCTCCTAAAACTTTTGCTTCGCAAATTTGATACTCGTCAAAAATAAAATCTTTCCTCAATAATGGAATTTTTACCAGCTGCGAAACGTCTTTTAAATACTCATCTTTACCAAGAAAAAATTCTCTTTCTGTAAGCACAGATAGTGCGCTAGCTCCAGCATTTTCAAGGCTTTGAGCCAAACTCTTATGTTCAAAACTCTCTCGTATTAATCCTGCGGATGGCGATGCTTTTTTAAGTTCCGCAATTACCGCTGGTAGTTTTTCTGTTTTTTTCAAAGCATTTTTAAATGAAATTTTTGTAGATGTTTTTTCCGCAAAATCCATCATATCATTAAAAGAAATTTTCGACTTTCTATCTTCAATTTCTATTCGTTTTCGTTCACAAATTTTATCTAATATAGTTTTCATTGATTTGAATATTTAATTAAAGTTTCTAGTTTTTGCATTGCTTTACCGCTATCGATTGAATCATTGGCAAGAACAATTGCGTCTTCAAAATTTAACGCTTTGTCATCGACTAAAATTCCCGCCGCGGCATTTAAAACACAGATATCACGAGCCGCTCCATAAATTTTTCCACTCAAAATATCTAAAGTGATTTTTGCATTTTCTTCAGGAGTACCCCCAATGATTTCTGAAAAATTTCCGAGCTTTGAAAAATATTTTTGAGGGTTAAATTCATAGGTTTTTATTGTGTTATTTCTAATCTCGCTAATGCGGGTTGGCGATGTCGCAGAAATTTCATCTAAGCCCTCGCAACCGTGCACTACAAAGGCTTTACGAGACCCAAGCTTTAGAAGGCATTGCGCTATTACTTCTGTATAATAAGTGTCAAAAACACCAACAACTTGTTTGACTGCGCCAGCAGGATTTAGCAATGGACCTAACAAATTAAATATAGTTCTAAATCCAAGACTCTTTCGTACTGGAGCAGCAAAACGCATCGCGGGATGCATTTTTGCGGCAAATAAAAATGCAATTCCTTCTTCTTGCAAACAATGCTCCATTACCGCAGGATGAACATCAAGATTGAAACCTAAAGATGCCATTACATCAGCAGAACCACTCTTGCTCGTTGCTGCCTTATTGCCATGTTTTGCAATACTTACTCCTGCTCCTGCCACGATAAATGTTGATGTTGTGGATATATTGAAAGTACCCAATTCATCACCTCCAGTTCCGACTATATCTATAGGAGAGCGAGTGCTAGGATTTATAAAAACAGCTTTTTTTCTCATTGCAAAAACTGCGCCAACAATTTCATCGATTGTCTCCCCTTTCATTTTCAAAGCAGTCAAAAATGAAGCCAAAATATTTTCGCTCACCTTGCCATCAATGATTTCTTCAAAGGCCAATTGACTCTCATGAAAAGTCATGTCGGATTTTTCATTAGCTATTTTTTTCAGAGCCTTTGTAATATACAAGGAGTTCATAAAGAATTCACCTCTCTTAAAAAATTTGCAAGCAAACGTTTGCCGCCAAAACTCATTATTGATTCAGGATGAAATTGAACACCTTCTATTAAAAAATCTTTATGTCTTATGCCCATAATTTCTCCATCTTCACTTTTTGCCGTAATAGTCAAGCACTCTGGAAGCGAGGATTCATCAGCAACTAAGGAGTGATATCGAACAACAGAAAGAGGATTACTCATTCCTTCAAAAACTCCTTTTTGATTATGTTCTATGTTTGAAATTTTTCCATGCATAGCACGTTTTGCTAAAATAATTTTTCCACCAAAAGCTTGTGCAATAGATTGCATTCCTAAACACACTCCAAACATTGGAATTTTACCTTTGAATTTTTTTATATATTCTAGCGTGACGCCTGCATTATCAGGACAACTTGGTCCTGGGGAAAAAACTACCGCTTTTGCATTGAGCGCAAACATTTCATTCGCACTCATTGCGTCGTTTCGCACAACCTGAACTTCTTCACCTAAAGTCTCAAAATAATGAACAAGATTATATGTGAAAGAATCGTAATTATCGATTAGAAGTATCATAATATTATTTTATAAATTGTTAATGTCTATCATGTCTAAATGACCTGAAGCCTCTAAAGCTTTTGCAAGGGCTTTAGATTTCATTTTTGTTTCCTCATATTCTGAGGCGGAATTTGAATCAGCAACTATCCCCGCACCCGCTTGAACAGTGGTTTTGCCGTCTACTATTTGTAAAGTGCGTATGGTGATTGCCAAATCCATATTGCCTCCATAAGACAAATATCCCGCAGCTCCTCCATATGGACCTCGACGTTCAGTCTCTAATTCATTGATGATTTCCATAGCTCGAATTTTCGGTGCGCCTGAAAGAGTTCCCGCAGGAAAAACTGAAGAAAGAGCATCGAATGCATCGATATTTTTTTTGGATTCACCACTTATATCTGAAACTAAATGCATCACATGAGAGTATCTTTCTATAGACATAAAATCTCTTACTTGCACACTGCCCGCCTCACAAAATCTAGAAAGGTCATTACGACCTAAATCAACAAGCATCAAGTGTTCTGCTCTTTCTTTTTCATCAGAGAGCAAATCGTTGGCAAGCTTCATATCTTCATTTTCAGTAAGACCACGCTTTCTCGTTCCCGCAATAGGACGCAATTGCGCCTTGCCATTTTCAAAGCGTAAAAGAGTTTCAGGCGAAGAACCTACCAAATATTTTTCCGCAGATTTTATACAGAAAAGATATGGCGATGGATTTATAAATCGAAGAGCTCTATACGCATCTAAAGCATCAATTTTTTGTGTAGTAGAAAATTTTTGCGAAATAACAACTTGTATTATTTCTCCATTTTTTATGTAGTCTTTTGATTTTTCAACCATTTCGATAAAATCATCATAAGGCACATTAGATTTCATTTTTATTTCTTCACTGCATTTAGTGTTGATATCTTGTTTGCGTGGAGATTTAAAAATTTCAATCATCTCATTTACACGCATTACTGCTGCATCGTAGGCTACTTCAGGAGATTCAAATTCATCTATATGCGCACAAGAAACAAGCTTTACTGTGTTGCGCACATTATCAAAAATAGTAATGTCGTCATAAATTGCAAATCGTGCATCATCCCAAATGCGCTCACCTTTTGGCTCTGGAAGCTTTTCAAAAAGACCTACACATTCATATCCAAAATATCCGACTGCGCCACCAACGAAGCGTGGTAAAGGTTTTAAATTAGCAAGTTTTTTATTTGCCAAATAATTTCTTATCGGAGCAAGTGGCTCTAATCCTAAAGTTGTAGTAGATTCAATAATTTTTCCATTTGAAAATTCAAGTGTGGATTTTTTATCATTCAAAGTGAATATCGCTTTAGGATTGAATCCGATGAAAGAATATCGACCCCAGTTATCTAGGTTTTCCGCACTTTCTAAAAGAAAGGCTTCGTTAGAATCGCAGACTTTGGAAAACATAGAAACAGGAGTCTCCATATCTGCGAGCAGTTCAGCATAGACAGGAATCACATTAGATTCTTGTGCATATTTCAGGAATTGATTTTTATTAGGTGTCATTTTGCGGGCACAAAAAAAGCGGCCAGACAAAAGGCCGCCAGAAGTTTAAACCATTTTAAACTCTATACGACCTTAGAACTGTGCCACCAATTTCTCATTTTTAAATTTTGTATGACTATCCTCTTCTATAAAAAACTTGTCAATATTTTTTTTAATCTTTTCATTTGGATTTTGCTTTTTTGATTTCAGCAAGACGCTTTTCTATTTCAATATCAGCTGATTTCAATTCTTCTACTGTAAGTTTAGATTTCAAATTTGCCGTTGCCGCCTTATTTAAACTCATACCAGCTTTAGCAGAAATATTATTCCATATATATGCTTCGTAATAATTTGGCTCTGTTAAACGCAAATATGATTGCGCCAAACTAAGACCACTCAAATCAAAACCGCAATAAATATCTTTTATTTGTTCAGCGATTTCCGCATTAAGTATATCAAGCTTTCTTTCTTTGTATTTTTTTTGCACGGCTTTTTCAATTTCTGACACCACATCAGATGAAAGCTCTTTTTTTATTTCAGCTATAATTTCAGGGCTTCCAGTTTTTGTATCTAACTGGGCAAGCATATTCCAATATAAAGACTCTTTAAGATTTTTTTCCGCAACTTCGCCATAAAAATAACAATTTCCTAAACTGCTAAACACATTGTAATCGTATCTTTTTTCCACACCCATTTTATAGATTTCAAAAGCTTTATTTTTGTCTTTAGCAACACCTCGACCAATTGCATAGTTTAAACCCAAAAGCCAATGTGATTTATTGTTATCATTATCTTTATTCTCTATACCTTTAAGTAGCCAGAGATTTTCATTTTCGTAATCGTCATTTAAAGAATATATTTGAGCCAATTCCTCAATTGCATAAGTATTGCCTTTATTTGCCAATTTCAAAAGAATTTCAATGGCTTTATTTTCATCTTTCGCAACGCCAGTTCCTGAAGCGTAGCATCGTGCTAAATTTATTGTCGCATTATCAAACCCCAACTTTGACATTTCGGAAAAATAAAAAACTGATTTTTCAGGCTCATCATAGAAATACAAACCTGCTAATAGAACCATAGCGGACATATCACCTTTTTCAGCATTACTATTGATAAGGTCTAAATCTATCTCAAATCCGTCAATTTCTACCGGAGTTGCATGGACAAATAATGACATTATAGTCATGAATGTGATTAGTGATAAAATATGGTTTAATATTTTTTTCATTTTGAATCTTTGTAAATTTCAGTTTTATTGATCCATGTGTTTATGGTAGTACTTATCCAAAAATTTTACAAGTTTTTTAAACACAGCAGAATTCAGAAAAACAAAAAAATGGAACTACAAAAGATAGTTCCATTCTTAATTTTTAAAAAATGGCTGCTCAGGCTGGGGTCGAACCAGCGACCAAGTGATTAACAGTCACCTGCTCTGCCACTGAGCTACTGAGCATCATTTTTAAAGTTCTAGAATATGTTATTCTTTTTTACTCTTGTCAATATTTTTTAAA
>JGI994J12354_10002222_pt1 | contig 19097 bp, 10 predicted proteins | sample IntmicLarv3ML3BL_FD_12354 | JGI IMG/M metagenome (IMG submission 12354)
GGTCTTCATCCACATTGAGGTCGATGACCCGGAAATGTGCATGCAGGCCGGAAAAAATCCCGCGCTCTCCGCCTGCGATTGCGCTGAGGAAATAGCCGGTCAAGTGCAGCGCGGTTTCCCCCGTGATGTGCGCGGCATCCATCAGCACAAAGGTGACGTTTTGCGCGTCCTCCGGGATGTTCTCTTTTTGCAGTTCCAGCGCGGCGGCGGTGAAGGCGCGCAGCACCGGGGGCGCATACAGTTGCAAATATTCGCTTTCGTCCATGGGGATGCGAATCACGACGCTTTTTTCTCCGCCGCCGGGGAGTTCGCAAACGTCATAGACCGCCTGCTCGGCCAAGGCGCGGCCAACCGCCTGCGCGTCGGCTGTGCCGAAGATGGGCATGAACTGCAGGAGCGCGGTGAGGATGGCGATGATGAGCTGCATGGGTACGCCGCCTTTCATGCTTTGTTCATTTGTCGGAAAAATCCACAAAAATCCTCCATTCAAATGAACGCTTTACTTCCCCATATTGCTGTGCTATAATAATGAAAACAATAAAAAACCGGAATCTTCCTAAACATAAGGAGAATCATATGCCCGAAAAAATCATGCGGCCGGAGCGCAAACAGGTCTCCGGCGCCGTGCGCACCCTCACCAAAGCGGACGCGCAGCTGCAGCGCATTGTTGACGAAACGGCGGCGGCAAAGGCCGCGGTTCTGCAGGCCTACGACAACCTGCGGCGCAAGGGCGTCGGCAAGGTGCTCGAGGGCATCGAAATCGACGAGCTGAACCGCGACAAGCTGGGCATCCGCGTTTCGCTGCTCAAAAACGCGGGCTACACAAACATCGGGCAGCTGCACGGCGTTTCGCCCTACCGGCTGGTGAGCATCAATGGCATCGGCGAGGAAACCGCCGGCAAAATCGCCCGCAAGGTGCAGGAACTCGCGCTGCACGCGCAGAGCCTCGTGAAGGTGCGCTTGGATGCGAAGGACAAAAACAGAGACGCAAACGAGATTGTCACGCGCCTTGCCGCCATGCTGCAAACCCGGCAGATCACCGACCGGGCGAGTGCGCTTTACGCCAACCATGCGGAGCTTTCGGTCCATCTGGCGGAGGCGAAAAAGCTGCGCTCCGGCCTGCGCTGGGCGTTTAGTTCGCAGAAAAAGAAGAACGCGCGCGTGGATACGCTCGCGCAGCTGGAAAAACTGGTTGATACGGGCTTTGCGGATGAGGCGCAGGCGCTGAACGAGGCGTTCACCAAAACAAAAATCAAGCCGGACAGCCGCACGGCATGGGCACAGTTTGAGGCGAACAACGCGCCGTTTTACGCCCTGCTGGAGCAGGTGGCGGGCGATGCGGTGAGCCAAAAAACCTTTGTTGGATTGCCCGCGGAGCTGGTGGAGGCCGTGGAGGCGTTCCCGCTGGATATGTCGCTGATGAAGGCGACGCTGCGCGGATATCAGGTCTTCGGAACCAAATATCTGCTGCACCAAAACCGCACCCTGCTGGGTGACGAAATGGGCCTTGGCAAAACCATGCAGGCCATCGCGGCAATGGCGCATTTGGCCACGCAGGGCAAAAACCACTTTGTTGTGGTCGCCCCGGTGAGCGTGATGATCAACTGGATGCGTGAAATCGCGCAGCACAGCGCGCTCACGCCGGTGAAGCTCTACGGCGATTACCGCCAGCAAATTTTTGACGACTGGCTCACCACCGGCGGGGTCGCCATCACCACATACGAAACCATCTCGCGGCTCACCCTGCCGGATGATTTCCGCATCGACATGCTCACGGTGGACGAAGCGCATTATGTCAAAAACCCGGAGGCGATCCGCACAAAGGCGCTGATGAAGTTCGCCGCCCACTCAAACGGCGTGGTGTTTATGACAGGCACGCCGCTGGAAAACAAGGTGGACGAGATGGTGTTTTTGCTGGGCATGCTCAACCGCGAGGTTGCGCGCCGGATTGCAGGGATGCTTTCACTCGCTTCCGCGCCGGAGTTCCGGCAGACGGTCGCGCCGGCGTATCTGCGGCGGGTGCGCGAAGATGTGCTGACCGAACTGCCCGATAAAACCGAAAAAGAAGACTGGTGCATTATGACACCTGCGGAAGAGGCGACCTACAAGCGCACGCTGCAGAGCGGCAACGCCATGCTGGTGCGCCAAGTTTCGTGGAATACGCCGAACCTCGAGGATTCCTCCAAAGCCGCGCGCCTGCGGGAAATCTGCATGGAAGCGGAGGAGGACGGGCGCAAGATCATCGTGTTCTCGTTTTTCCTCAACACCATCAAAAAAATTCAGGATATGTTCGGCGAAAAATGCTATGGGCCGATCAATGGCAGCGTGCCAGCCAACCGCAGGCAGGAGATCGTGGACGAATTCACGGCGGCGCCGCCCGGCAGCGTGCTCATTTGCCAGATCATTGCGGGCGGGGTGGGGCTGAACATCCAGTCGGCAAGCGTCGTGGTGCTGTGCGAGCCGCAGTGGAAGCCCTCGACTGAAAACCAGGCGATCTCGCGCGTGTACCGCATGGGGCAATCGAAGAACGTGATGGTGCACCGCCTGCTCGCGGACGAAACGGTGGACGAGCGCATCCTCGAAATCCTGCGTGACAAAAGCACGACGTTCGACGCCTTTGCGGACGAATCGGCGGTGGACGAAGCGGCGAAGACTATTAACGAGGGCAAGGCGATGGCGTCGATCATGCGCAGTGAGCGGGAGAAATATGGGCTGGAGGAAACGGGGGAGCCTGAGGGAGGACCTGTAGAACCAGAAGAATAAAAAAGTTGATTTTTTTGGAAAGTATGCTATAATAAACAAACCATTATAATAAGGAGCGGTACACTATGAAGCTAACCAAAATGTATGCAAGAAACTTTCAAATCGACGTGACCAACCTGGCGCAGCTCGAGCAATACGAAAAGATGGGTTGGGACGTGAGCGAGTTCAAAGCGCCGCTGCTGGCGCAGGCCAAGGTGCAGCAGGCCGCGCGCGAGGGCAAAATTGCGGCGGACGACAACGCGCTGAGCAACCCCATTCATCTGGAGCGGCTGAACCCCTACCTTGCGGCTCCGCGCGACCCGGGCTGCGCCCTGATCCAGGACATGCTGAAAATCATGCTCGTGGGCAAAAAAGAAAAACTCAAGTCCTACTCCGCGGCACCGCTGGTATACGCCTCGGTGGTGCAGGCGAACCGCAACCTTTGGCAGCCCGGCACCGCGCAGTTTTTGCCCGCCGTGCTCGTGTTTGCGGCCGACGACGCCCACCGGAACGACGTGATGTGGCTCAACAACCTTGCGGCCGAAATCAAGCGCCTCAAGGGCAGCGCCGAGGTTCCGCAGGATATGCTGCAGCTTATCGGCATGCTGCGCAACGACCAGAGCGAGTTCTGCTATAAAATCGGCGCGAGCGCGGCAGGGGACGCCGACGCGTGGTGCGCAACGTACAAATTCAGCAGCCAAAGCCAGCTGCCGGGCAAGTGCCTGCCCAGCATCGGCATCGTGCCTTTCCTGCTCAAAAGCCCGCCGGTGCAGGGCGGCTCCATCGGCACAAACTTCGTTCCGATCCCGGCAAAGTTTTATAACTAAGCCAAAAAAACACGAAAAAACCAGAATAAACAAAAGCCTCCTTTTTCAAATGGGAAAAGGAGGCTTTTTCCGCTGATTTCGCTCCCTTTTATTGAAAATGCTACAATTTAAAACAATGACTCAACAAACCGCGAAAATAATGACTGATTATGGTTCTTTTCAGGTTTTGGGTTCCTTTAATCAAGTTTTTAGTATCCAGAATTTGTAAAACCCTAGGAAACAGGTGCGAACTGTTAAGGGTTTTTGTTGCAAAACCATTGACTGGAAATTTATTCGCATGTAAAATAGGCGTACGTCCGGCGTTTGTGTAAACTTTTTTCACATTTTTTAAAGTTTTTTCACTTTGACGCTTGACTTTTGGCTTGCTTTGTGCTATTCTACCTTGCCAAAAATAAGGCTTACCCTATATTTACGGGTTATCGCGCAGCATTTTAACCCGTTGCTATGTTGCTTTGCGGAAACATCTGCACAGGGCATGGAGGGCGGAGAACGATTCTCCCGGAGAGGGGAATCTCCCGAACATTGTTTTTTGGCGGCAAGGTATCCGGCACAGCTGTTAAAAAGAAAAGGATGTTAAAAATCTAACGGGCGGGAAAGGACCGTTCGTTACAATCAGGAGGAATACCATGACGTTAAAAACAAGCGATCTGGCAATCTGCGCGGAGGTTTCGCACTGCGCCGTGCGGGAGTACAGCGACCAGGGGCTGCTTGGCCCGGTGGAGCGCTCACAAGGCAACAGCTACCGATTTTTTGACCTGCGGATGATTCCGCAGATTCATCTGATCAAATCGCTGCGCGAAATGGGGTATACCCCGCAGGATGTCAAGGACTACGGCAAAAACCGCACGCCGGAAACAGTGGCGGCAACGCTCCGCAGCAACAGCGCGCGGCTCGCGGGCGAGATTGCGGCACTGCAGGCGAAGAAAGACGTGCTGGAAACCTACATTTCACTCATAGAGGAGGGGCAGGTATCCAGGCCCGGCATTGAACTGCGCACCTTGCCGGAGCAGCACATCCATTGCAGCGCGATGGGAAACGTTGAAGGGGGTACAAAGACGAAGAACATCGAACGGCTGCGCAGGGCTTACGGAAAAATCAGGCAGGACGGCAATGCGGGATGCCCGCTGGGTTATGCTTACGAAAGCTTTTTTGACCTTTTGGAGCGGCCCGACCAGCCGACACAGCTGATTTCCTATGACCCGCAGGGTGCGAGCGTTCGTCCGGCGGGGGAGTATATGGTGGGCACGGTGGCCTGCTATTACGGCGAAAAAAACAGCCTGCCGCAGCGCATGTTCAAGCAGGCGCTGGCCAGCGACCTGGAGTTGTTCGGCCCGGCCTACATGGTTCACCTGCATGACGCGGCGTGCGTGACCTCGCCGGAGCAGTATTTGCTGCAGATTGCCGTTCAGGTGAAAAAATCCAACGAGCTGGCGAACTAAAAGGAAGAAAAAGCAAGGCATAGGGAAGCAAAGACAAAGGTCGTATAATACTAATCTGCAAACAGAAACATAGAAAACAGCAAGCGAAAATCTTTCATGCAAAGGGTTTGGCGCAGCAGATTTCGCACATGGTTCTTTTGCGGATTAGTGTTAAGTTAAGGAGTAGTGAGGGTTGAAATGGAACAGAACACAGAGCTTCGCGGAAAGCCGGAGATACAGGCGATTGCCGAGTATCTGCGCGGTATGAAATTCAAAAAACAGCTGATGGGCGGCTGCAGAACGGAAAGCGTCCTGGATCACCTGTCAGCGGTTACACTGCAATATGAGGCCATTATTTCGGCCGGGCTGGCAAGAGAGCGGCGGCAGGCATCCCAGATCACGCAGCTCGAAGCCGAGCTATCCTGGGTCAGGCAGGAGCAAAACGCCGGAGCGGAGCACCAACGGCGGATAACGGAATGGTACGAGGAAAACATCGCCTGGCTGCAGGCACAGACCAACGCCCTGCAGCAGCAGCTCGCGGCACAGCAAAACAACCCCTGGCAGAGTGCGTACGCACAGCAGCCTTCCGCGTATGAGCCGCAGCTCGTTGCTTCGCAAGCGCCGTATGAACCTGTGTGGTACCCGGTGAACGGATAACAAACAGGGTGAATAGGGGGGGGCAAAGCGATGAAGGAGCAACACCTCAGCCCCGCGCAGGTCATCCGCATCCGGAAGAAAAAGCTGCTCAGCGCGTATAGCTGGCGCCGTTTTTTCCTGGCGCTTATCTGTTCGGCGGCAACGGCGTATATTTTGTTTGGCATAGTATTCGGGCTTGCGGTTGCGAAGGGCACCTCCATGAACCCGGCTGTCCGCGACGGCGACGTCATGTTCATCAACCGCATCGGCGCCTACGAACGCGGAGATCTGGTCATCTTCAGCAAAAGCCACGAATACGAGAACGACGTCATCAAGCGGGTGATCGGGCTGCCGGGAGAAACCGTGAACATCGAAAACGGGCAGGTAACCGTGGACGGCACGCCGCTGGACGAACCTTATACCATTGGAGGGACGGAACAAAAAGACATTCTGACGTATCCGGTGACGCTGAAAAGCGACGAGTATTTTGTGATGGGGGACCGGCGGGATAACTCGCAGGATTCACGAAACTACGGACCGGTGAAAAGGGAACAGCTGATCGGCAAAGAAATGGCGTTCTTCCGTATTCAAAAGCGGGAGGAAGCATGAGCGGGGGGGATTACCGCATATGCAGGATACAGCAATTGCCTTCGATAAGGTACAAGGAAGGGGATTTGGAGTATGATCAAGAAGAGAGTGATCATCGTGGCATCGGTGCTGCTGATAGCGGCCGTTGCCCTGGCGCTGCTGATTTTCCCGTTTGGAGCAAGCGACCGCAGCGCGGAAATCAAAGTGACAAGATTTATCGCAAAGCTCAATTCAACGGTGTTGTATCAGAAGGACCCGCCCGGAGGAACCGGCAACCCGGCCAATCTGACGACACAGCTCAATCTCAACGACCAAATCAGCTTTGAGCTTGATTGGGAGACGATTAGTCCGGCAACCTCGGTGTTTCAGGCTGGCGACACCATCACCATCCCGATCATGACCGCACCGGATATCGGCTTTTTTCCGCCGGCGTCCGTTCCGCTCACAATTGACGGGACGCTCGTGGGGACAGGCAACTTCAGCAAGGTAGCAAAAGGCACCGATCAAATGCTGATCTTCACCATCGTGTTCAACGCCGCGGCGGCGAGCAAAACGGTGGAGGGCGGCTTTGCCACCGGCGTGTGCGAAATCAAAGGCTTCAGCGGTTCCGTCACAATCACGTGGGAAGATAAAGTGACGACCGAATACGGTCCTCCGCCCGTTCAGCCGGTTATGGGCGGCATGGCATTCATGAAGAGAAGAATGCAGGGCACCATTTCCACGCCCGGATACAAAACATTTGCGACTTTGGATGCAATGATCGCCACCAACACCAATGTGCTGCAAAGCGGATTTTACTTTTCCATTTATACATCCCAGGCAAATGCGATCAGCGATACGAATCCAATCAGCTTTGTGCAAACAACCAGCGGATATACGACGCCGAGGGTTTATACGCATGGTGCCGCCGGAACACAGGTGACACGCATGCAAATCGGAGGCGGGTACACATATACGCACTTCCTGGGGCTCACGGTGGGCCAAACCTATTGGATCCGGGAAATGCAGGCGGAGTCGCCGTACATTCTTTATAGTACGCCGTATTCATTTACGCCCGCACCGGTCACCAGCACCCCCACGTGGGTCGCCCTGTTTAACCAGTATGATACCGATGTGGCGGCGCCCGGCGTGCCGTCGGGGCCTGTGAAGCCGTGGACCAACCCGTCCATCCCCACACCGTACCCGAGCATCCCCACACCGCTGAAAAAAGGAATCTTCAACCTCGCGACCACGGGCAGCAATCCGCCGGTGCTTGGTGACGCAAAGCATGTCTATCAGGCGCTGCCGGACCGCAATGGGGAGTATTTCCCGTCCTTCCAGTGGGGGGCGCGGTTCTTTGGCGTGCAGGCGTCGTTTGAGGCCAACCCGGAGCGGGCGAAGACCGGTTACGTCGTGTTTGAGGACACCATCACCAGCAACCTGGAGTTTTCTAATTTTGCCGAAACAGGCACCAAAAACATGGACTTGTCGTATTCCCCGTTCTATGGTTCCAGCGGCTACAATGGCAGCTCCGCAAACCATACATACGGCAGAGGAACCACCAATACAAGCAAGAACGACTTTTTTGCGCTGCAGCTGGTGCGCAAGGTCTTTGATTTCGATGTATATATTCCGGAACTGAGCAACAACAATTACGGGTACCTTCATATCACGCAGTATGAGTTCACCTATATTGTGAAGGACGCGGATTTTGCGGCGGAAAACAACAAATACAGTTCGCCCACAAAAAAGCTCAGCGATGTGCCCGGCGGCTATGCCAACGTGCGCGACGCGGTTTATGCCACGCCAAAAACTTATTGCCTCATCAAAAACACCAACGGCACCTCAACCCTCATCATCAACGCCGGAAAGTTCGGCAAGGGCATGACGGCGGCGGAGGGCTTCGGCGGGTCGGAAGTATACAACGTTCAATCCTCATTGGGCTCAACTGCCCGCAACACGCTGCCGGATATGGCGGGCGCCTATCTCAGGCAAGCCCTTTTGATGATGGAAAGCATAACGCAGGCGTATTCGCATACCGTTTCCCCCTACCGTTCCATCGTCGATTCGCTGCCCGCGTTTGATTCGCTGCTTGCCGAGTTTGCCCCCTCATATAATAGCGGCGCGAACATGAACCTGTTCGTCGGCACCGTCAACCCGCAGAATAAATACGCCACTGCGGCGGAATACACCGCCGCGTACAACGCTGCCACAGCGGCCTGGGCGGCCTATAAAACCGCTGTCACCGCCTATTTGCAGGGCGGGCAGTATGATACGGCATATGCCGCCTGGCCGCAGGCAAACTCCATTTACCGCTATGACGCGGGCAACACAGGAACGTATTCGGGCCTCTATAAATTCCTGAACAAAATCACCGCCGGGCGCAGCCCGGTGACGCAGCGCACGCGGGAAGAGGGCGACCCCAACCGCAACGCCCGTTATATATTGGCGCAGCGGGTTCATCAGGCGATGAACGGCGGCAACTCGACCTCCGCGCTGGATGTCCAAATATACAATTACGCGTCGGATATGAACGCGCTCAGAACCACGACCTACGACAAAGCCGTTACCGCACGCAACGCCTGCATCAAATCCATGCTGTTTTATTATCCGGATATGCGCACGGAGATGGCGCGGCAGCTGAACCTGCCGGTTTATGCAAGCGTTGTGGGCAGCAGCCCGACCCCCAACGATATTCTCACAAAAAAGATTACGTCGGCGCAGCTTTCCGACGCCGCGCTGATTGAAGCGGCGTTCCAGGATGGCATTTACGGACGCGGCGGCAGTTATTCGGGCGCGGATAAGTACCAGAAATGGTATGCCCGATGGGAAAAACTGGGCCGGTACGGCGGCAACCCCGCAAGCACGGTTGATGCCGCGCAGATGGGATGGCTTTATTTCTGGACCCGGTCCAACCTCCAGCCGTTTATGACCGCCACCAAAATCAGCGGCACGAGCATCACCGCGAACCAGTATTTCAGCGATCTCGGCATCTCGGCAGTGCAGCTGAAGTACCGCGCCATCATGACAGACACGTCCAAGCCGACCATCGGCAACACCCTGAAGGTCTCGATCACCGATCAGCTGTTTGAAGACGAGATCAACTACAAATACCGCTATTCCGCAGGCATTTACGGCAACACGCGCGGCGGCGCGGCCTTTGTGAAGGCGGACGCGGCGGTGAATGGCAAAACACCCGGATGGTACACCATGGCCAGCCTTGATTCAATCGGCGACGTTTCGCTCAAGCTCACGGGTGCGGGATTCAGCATCTACGCAACCCAGGCGGAAGCGGCAGCCGGAACGAACCCGATCAAGTTCAAGGCGGACGCGGTGGCGAACACCTACCAGTATGACCCGGCCGGAACCATCACGGTCATCACGACCACGAGCACGGGTGCGTTCCAGATCATCGGCCTTTCCGGCACAAAATTCTGGATCAAGGAAGTCAATCATCCGCCGGGGTACGAAGCGTTCGCTGCGCCCTACGAATTCTCGGTTTCGGCAAGCGGCAGCGAGCCGAAGTGCTACGCGCTCTATGACAAAGAAATAGAAAACGAGCCAATCAACGTTGAAATAAAAGGAAGGAAAGAAACGATAGGCACCGTCCCAGCGGGGGAAAAATTCACCTTTGTGCTGACACAGGTAGCGGACGCCTCCGGCGCGCCGTATACGGCGACGACACCGCCCAAAATCACGGCCAGCAAGCAGCTGACCAGCGCGGGCCCCTTCAGCTTCCTCCTCGCGGGGCTGACGGCGGGAGAATATTACTTCACGCTCAAAGAAACGCCGGGCACCGCACCCAATGGATCTTACGATGAGACGGTATATCTCGTGAAAGTGATTGTCAGCGGCTCCCCGCTGCAAGCAACGGTTGTTGCAACTGTTTTGGCATAACCGGGCAAACCGGGCAGCCTTGGTACTCAGGGGATACGAGAAGAGAAGAGGGAGAGTGTATGAGCAAAAAAATGAAATGGCTAACGCTGTTGATGAGTATTGTTGTTGCCGCCGCCACGATCGCCGGCTTGGTTGCGGTTGCACAGGCGGCAAACACAAACATCACCAACAGGCTGACATATACATATGACGTGCGGGATAAAAACGGCAACCCGGTCCCGCCGACCGGCAACAACTTTCAGGATGAAGTTTTTACGGTCACCATCAACTGGAATCTGAGCAATTCCCAAACCCCGCTGGATGTGGGGGACTATGTGGAGATACCGTTCAAGTTTTCCGGCGGTATCGACAGCATGCACATGACCAACTACACCTTTGATTTTTATGCCACAAAGTCCGGCGTCCCCGGCGTGGCCGGCAGCGCAACCCTTTCTCAGCACAGCGCAACGGAATGGAGACTCAAGGCGACCTTCAACGAATATCTGAAAAATTTGAACAACATCAGCGGCACCTTCACCCTTTCGTTCCTGCTGTTCTTCCCGGACGACGGCAATCCGCAGACCTGGAAAATTTTTGACACCATCATCGGCAGCGGCATCAACCCGCCCGTGGGGCAGCCCTGGGTGGAACCCGTGCTCTATTACGAATGGAACCCGCTGGCAAAATACGGCGATACCGCCCCCTGGGGATTCCCCGAGAACCAAAGGCCCGCCAATATCGTCGAGTGGAATTCCAGCATCAACTCGCAGAGCATGACCAACGCCGTTTTTTTCAACCAGTATAAGGGCGGCGCCTACAACGGGACCCCGCCGGCGACGATTAAGATTACAGATGTTCTGGGGCCGGGGCAGGCCATGCATAAAATGTTCAAACGGCGCGGTTCCGAGTGGATGCCGACAACGTATGCCGCGAAGGACCCGGCCCACCTGCGCTACGGCGGCCCGGGCGACACAGACGCCTACTTCATCGCGTACACGGTGGATTTGCGCGCCGTGTGGGCATATTTTGCGGACCCGGCAAACCAATCGCACATCCAATGGCTTTCGGGATACAACATTGACCCCGCCAAGTATGTCACCATCCCCGTATCGACTGATATCCTGCCGGGCGAAACAAAGCCCTTGTCCGTCACCCATAACATGAAACCGGGCGGCGTGCCCTTTACCCCCGCGATGTCCTCCTATATGTTCATGGCGATGGCGGCGTACGGGGCGGCTTCGGGCGGCGGCGGATACAGCTCGACCCAGCAGAACAGAATCAATGCGTTTTGCGATAACTACCTGATGGACATTGCTCCCTACATGACCAATGTGCAGCGGACAGCCTCCGGCTACAGTTTTGATCTGGGTGTGCAGGCCATCAACGGGCGCGCCCTGTTTATGACATACTTCTCCGAAGTGGTCAACCCCGCGCAGCTGATCCCCTGGCCCGGGGAGAAGACCCCGGAGGTTACGAACGAGCTGAAAATCGAGTTCTCCGGCAAGACCGACACGGTGACCACCCCCGGCGGATATTGGCTCACGGGCGGCGGCAATGCCGTGGGCGACGTGAACACGCTGACGATCTTCAAAAAGGGCGAACCGGCCGGAGACATGGGCGGCGCGGTGTTCACCGTGAAGCGTTTGGGCTCGAACAAACTCGTCACAGGGGGCGCGGACGCGCAGGGTGTGATTACGATGACGACCAGCGCCGGTGCAGGCGGAATCTACACCGCCACAACGGGACCGCTGGGCAGCTACAGCGCAAACGAAATCTATGAGATCAAAGAAATTACCCCGCCAACGGGATATCTTGCGTACAATCAGCCGATTTATCTGAAAATTGACCCTGCCACCTATGCGGTTTCCCTGTGTGACAGCAACGGAAACGTGCTCCCGGCGCAGGCGCCCGGCGCGCGGATTGGGCTGTGCGACGGCAACGGAGTTGCTTCTGCCGCGGGCAAAAACCTCTATGTCACCAATATAGACGCCGGCACGGATATCGTGTTCACCAACGCGTATGAAGAAAAAATGGAATACGAAATCGAAATCCCGCTCACCAAAAAAGTGACAGGAACGGGCATCCCGACCGGCGCAAACGCAGAAACCTTTACCTTTAAGCTGACGCAGGTTACGGGCAGCACACTGCCCGCCACGGAAATGGTAAGCGGCCGGGTGACGGCCCCGCAGACAAAGACCATAACGGTGAACAGCGGCAGCACAAAGGATTACGAGTTCAAGTTCGATAAGTTCACCGTCACCGAACCCGGTGTCTATTACTTCCTGGTGGAGGAAATTGGAGGCAGCGCCCCCGGATGGACCTACGACGCGGATTTGCAGCGGATTATTACGGTTACGATCGACGATGCGAACGCTCCGATTGCGCTGCCCGGCTTCACGGTGGGCACCATCCCGCAGATTGACTACAAGGTTGACCTGTCCGGCAATCATGTCTATTACTTCAAAAATACGTACGACCATGCGAGCCAAACCGGCAATTACCTGCACGCGGTCAATCCGCAGTCCGGATATCCGCGCAGCTCCGGGTTCCAATACCGCCGCGCGTCACCGTTTGACCTGCAACGGCGCTTCACCTTCCGGTATATGGTCGATACCAGCAACAAGCTTGTTTCCGGCACCATATATTGCATCGACAGGAACAGGGGAACCCATTACGGCTCGGGCTACCTGCCGGTTCCGGATGAGGACGAGTTCACGAACTACTACCGCTACACCAAAGAAGTGATGTGGCTGGCGCGCCACGGGTTCTACGCAATGGGCGTGCCCAAGGATGTGAAGACGCTGACCGCAGCGCGGCGCCCGGCGGTTGACGGCGTGGCGGCGGAGTACGAAACCATTTTTGTGCTTCCGGAAGACGCGAAGAGCGCAAGCAGCAACCGGCTCGGCCCCAACAACCTGGATGAAATCAAGGCACGCTTTGGCGTGGGCAACGATCTGGCGGATTTGCGGCAGGACGAGGCGTATGTGTGCACCCAGCTGGCGATCTTCTGGTTCACGCAGGGCTATGAGGCGTACACGAACCATGGCGGCCCGCAACCTGCCGAATGGCCATGGACCCCGAGGCCGAACGGTACGGACCCGACTGCGCTGATAACCATCAAACTGTTTGACCGGATGGTGGCGGCGGCCAGGGACGCGATTTTGGCCAACGGCGACGACGTTGGGGATGAAATCCAGCTATCCCTTGGTCTGGACGCATCGGCAGCGGTGAAGACCGGCGAATGGTATGGACCGGTGACCGTCAAGGTGGCGCAGCTGCCCAAGCTGTTCACAGAGATGAGCAACATCAAAGTGAAGATTACGCCGGAACCCGGATATGTGGTTTCTACCACAAGAGGCGGCAGCGCCTTCACCGGAACATTGACCAACGGCCAGGCGTTCTATATCAAGACAGGGAACACGCTGCCTTCAACCGGCACCAAAATGGTGACAGCGAAGGCGACCGTCCCGTCGGGCAGCATCTGGAACGCGTGGGTATTCCGTTACGGAAGCAGCTGGAGCAGCGGCTCGGGCGACGGCACATCGACGAACAGCCAAACATACATCGCGTACGGCCTGTACGGAATCCCCGATACGCTTGAGCTGGAGACGGATTTCAGCCTGAAATACAACACCAGCACCCCGGTCGTTTGCGGCGACCTCACCTTTAAGAACGACTTCGTGCAGCCCAAGGGAGAGATTGAAGTCGAGGGCATCAAGACCGTGAAGGGCGAAAAAGTGCCCGACGAAGAGTTCGCGTTCAAGCTGATACAGGTGAAGAACGCCGCCGGCGGCGAATGGACAGGAACGCCGCCCATCGCGCGGATGGCATCGGTGCCGACCACGGGCGTAAACGGCAGCTCCACCGCGTTCAAATTCCCCATCATCGACGACCTGATGCCGGGTACGTATTACTTCAAGATCACGGAAATGGACGCCGGCACCCCCGGATGGACCTATGACACAACGCCGCGCATCATCACGGTTGTTGTGGATGCCTACGGCGTCACCAACATCACGGCAACCACCGGCGGGAGCGGAACGCTGGAGTTCACGAACGAATATGAGGAACCCGGCATGCCGTTTGAGTTCATCAAGGTGGACCGGAACGACAACCTGCTGGAAGGCGTGAAATTTGAACTTTATACCTGCACGAACCCCGCGCACACCAACAAGGGCGACCACACAGCGGTTTCCGCCACGAACCCGGCATGCTGCTGGGATATCGCGCACCCGTTTGCGACGGCGGAAAGCGACAGCGGCGGCAAGGTTTCCTTCATGGATATCATCCCCTTCGGCATGTATGCCCTGGCGGAAGTGAAAACCCTGCCGGAACTGCAGCTGCCCCTGGGCCAGTGGCTGATCATCCTCAAGAGCGACCACACCATTGAGATCATCGGCCTCCCGGGCGAAGCGCCGCCCGCATTCAAGATCGACGACGACATCTATTTCCTGCCGAACTATCCCAAGATTGTCATGCCGCAATCCGGCGGCGCAACGGCGCTGATTTGCACAGTGCTGGGCGTTCTGACACTGGGCGGCGCGGCAACAGTCGGCATTCCGATGCGGAAACGCAGGAGGAAAAAGTTCTCGGAATAACCGTTCGCGGTTTTTCTGTTAACATATTAAAAGCGACCCATATTAAGAAAGAGGTAAAAAGCATGAAGAAGACAGCACGAATCCTGGCAGTACTCATGGCAATTCTCCTCGGCATCGCAACCATGATCCCGGCTCTCGCAGAAGCAAACGACGCAACCCCCAGCCCCGGCCTCCCCTTTGAAAAGGGCAGCTTGACCGTCACGAAGTTCCTGATGGACGATCTCCGTGATCGGGGCAACTCCAGCACCGGCGGCCAAATCGGCGACTCCAGCCCCAACACGGGCGACAGCACAATCATCCCCGCCAGCGCGAAGAAGCTTGGCAACATCGACTTCAAGGTGTATAAGATTGACTTCACATCCTACACGGATGCGCATGGCAACCTGAACAACACCCCCCTGGACGCTCTGTTCCGCAACCTCATGGACGAGTTCAACAAGATGGGCTTCATCCTGAACAGCTATGAGAACCCCACCTATGTGGAATCTGCCCAAGAATCGAGCCCCGGCGTGCGCTATCAGTTCCCTGTGACCCAGGTGACCAGCGCGACCCCCGGTGTTACCGGTTTCACAGGCACCGGCGTGAACAGCGTGTTGAGGACCAACAACGTTGATACCGATCCCAAGTTCGGTACAGCCCGCGTGGACGGCCTGGTCAAGGGCTTCTACCTGGTAGTTGAGCAGCTCAGCGACAGAGTTGCGTCCCACTCCTTCCCCTTCATCGTGTCGATCCCGATGACCAACGCGACAGGCACCGGCTGGATCCAGAACGTCTATGCCTATCCGAAAAACGGCGATATCAGCATCGTGAAAGAAATCGACCGCAACGCCGTGTTCGTGGGCGAAGAAGTCAACTTCTCCGTGACGGTTTCGATCCCCGCTGACATCCGCACCTACAAAACGTTCTTCATGACGGACATCCTGGACGAAGCCCTGGATTACAAAACGGGCAGCATGCAGGTTTATGGTCTGATGAACGAAGCCGATCCCTCCAGCGCAGGCACCCTGATCGGTGCGACCACAGCAGCCGGCGCAACCATCGGCACAAAAACCACAACGGTTGCCCACGATAACTTCACCATCACGCAAACACCCACGGCAACCACCCCCGCGAAGAACACGCTGGCCGTGAACTTTGTGAAGAAAGCCTCGACCGCGGGAACCCCCGGCCCGTTCGGCGCTCCTGTGAGCTGGAACGAAAGCCGCGAGATCGACGGAGACGGCTTCTGGACTCTGGGCAACTTCAAGTTTGTGCGCTTTGAGTTCACCTGCTACGTCAACGAAAAAATCCTGAGCCGCATCGGCACGGATCCCAGCACCGGCGCGGACACCAACGGCGCGTATCCGGAAGGCGAGCAGCACTGGTCCTACACCCTGTTCAACGAAGCGGAAATCAACTTCAAGAACAAGTTCGAAGACGGCGGCACGCCCTCCCGCAAGCGCAAGAGCAACATCGTGCGTACGCACAGCGCGGCCATCCTGCTTGAGAAGCGCGATGCCAACACCAAAGAACCCCTCGCAGGCGCTGAATTCAAAATCGCCAGCACCATGCAGAATGCCAAGGACGGCAAATTCCTGAAGAAGGTTACCACACAGTTCGATCTGAACGGCGTGACCTACAAGGTTGGCGCAATCCTTGACGCAGGCAAAACAGCTGATGCGGCAATCATCGCCAACGCGGCGGCAGCCGGCAAAACTGCCGACTGGGTAGAGCTCAGCAAAATCCCCGCAGCTGCGGATTATCTGAACGATCCCGCCCTGTGGACCTATGTCCAGGGCAAAGCCATCGTGCAGTTCCAGGGCCTGAAGGAATTCGGTAACTGGGCAGCCAACAAGGGCAGCACCGTGGACAGCGCCGACTTGGAAGATATCCGCAAGATGCCCTACAGCTTTAAGCCGGTTGGCAGCCCTGTTGCGGCGGCGGACTATCTGACCTACTACATCGTGGAAACCAAGACCCCGACACCGGATTACAACTTGCTGCTCGAACCCATCGAAGTGAAGTTCCTGCCCACCAACAGCGAGTTTGAAAACTGGTACACGGTCAAAGGCGGCATCGTCAACAATACCAATAAGTTCACCCTGCCCGAAACCGGCGGCGTAGGCACCATCCTCTTCACGGCCGGCGGCATTGCGCTGATCGTTGTTGCGGCGTTCCTGTTCGTGATGAGCATGCGCAAAAAAAAAGCAAGTGAAGTCTAAGTCCTTCTCTTGTTAGGCACCACATTCTGAGGAATAAACACATTCTGCGGAATGTAAACTAGCGTAATTCAAGGGGATGGAGGCGGTTTCTCCGCTTCCGTCCCCGTACCATTATGCGGTGAAAGGAGAACAGCGGAATGAACAAAACGGCAAGGACGTTGATTGTGATCCTCATGGCGCTGGTCGGGGTCGGCCTGTTTACCTATCCGATGCTCTCCAACTATCTGTTTGAACGCAACGCTTCCACATTGGCAAAAAACTACGATCAGGTTGTGGAAAGCACAGATGAAGAAACCCTTGCGGCGGCGATGCAGTCCGCAAGAAAATACAACGAAAACCTGGAAGGCAATCCCGTGCATGACCCGTTCCTCAAAGGCAGCGGCATGGCACTGCCGGAGGACTACACCGGCGTGTTGAACCTGGACGGCAGCGGCATCATGGGCTATGTCTCGTTCCCCAAATTCGGCATCCGGCTCTCCATTTATCATGGTTCGTCGGAGGAAGTGCTGCAAAAAGGCATCGGGCATCTGGAGGGTTCGTCCCTCCCCCTGGGCGGAGAAGGCAGCCACTGCGTGGTCACCGGGCACACGGGCCTCGCCCACGCAAAAATGTTTACAGACCTGCGATTCCTCAAAGAAGAAGACAAGGATATTTTTTATTTTCATGTTTTGGGCGAAACCCTGGCATACGAAGTGGACCAAATCAAGATCGTCCTGCCGGAAGTGATCAGCGATTTGGCCAGAGTACCCGGAAAAGATTATGCGACGCTTGTCACCTGCACGCCATATGGCGTGAACAGCCACCGGCTGTTGGTGCGGGGCAGGCGCATTGAATATATACCGGAAGTGGAAAAGAAACTCTTGGAAGACAGCGCCCCGGGCACGCAGTGGTTCACACAGTGGAACATGATCATCGGCCTGGCGATTGGGGCGGCGCTCGCGGTTATCATTATATTGCTGTTTGTGTTCAAGCGCAAAAAGGACGCCAGGGAGGCGGAACTGCAAGTGCGAATCTCAGACGTGGAAAGGAGCGGAAATGCATGGGTAGGCGTAACACCGAGACCTTCTGGTGGAAAGAAGAAGCAGCAGAGCAAAACCCGGTATTGGTGGGACGAGTAGCGGCGCCGAAGAGGCGGAGAAAATGGATGCCCGTCGCGGCGTTGGTTCTGCTGGCGGCAGGGCTTGCCGCGCTGACATTCCCGCTGCTGAGCCAGTGGAGCTACGAAAGCGGGATGGAAAAAACAAAAGAAGAATTCTTTGAAGGCGTTGCGCCGGCGGAGGGCGACGACGCCTTTGACAGGCTCTATGCGTTGATGCAGGAGGAAAACAAGGCGCTGTTCGAATCGGGGCAGAGCGGCCTTTCGGACGCGTTTTCCTACGAGCACCCCGGCGTGGACCTTTCGGAATACGGCATCAAGGATAACTGCATCGGCTTCATCTCCATCCCCACGGCGCAGATTGAACTGCCGATTTATCTGGGCGCAAACAACGCGAACATGCGCAAGGGCGCCGTGCACCTGACGCAAACCTCCTATCCTGTTGGCGGCGATAACACGAACAGCGTGATTGCGGCGCACCGGGGCAGGATCGTCGAGATGTTCCGCAGGATTCACCTGATCGAAATCGGCGACGAAATCACGATCCGGAACTTCCGGGAAACGCTGACCTACCGCGCCATCTCACGGAAGATTATTCGGCCGAACGAGATCGAGGAAATCCTCATCCGGCCGGGCAACGACATGATTACGCTCGTTTCCTGCCATCCGCTCGGGGCAACCTCCCAGCGCTATGTGGTCTATTGCGAGCGGGTTTTCCCCGAAGCCGATTGATGAATCAATGAACGAAACTGCACTTTTTGCGAACGCGGGAGGTGCGGTTTTTTTGTGTATTTTTTGATGCCGCGCGCATATAAATGTGCGGGAGGGATGCGCAGATGAATACATTCAGCAATTTTGGGAGCGTGAACGGGCGGATGCTGCCGGGTTCCGGGTGGGGCGGCGGCGGAGGCGACATGTTTTATGTGGACTGCAACGGGGATGTTTGGGTGCCCTGCGTGTGCGGCGCGGAGGGTGGTCCGGGCGCAGACGGCGCGGGAGAAACAGGCGGCACAGGTGCAGGCCTTGCGGATGAAAGCGCGAATATCGCAGAGACATCAGGGGACCGCCTGCAGTATATCCCGAACCGCAACGGCACGTCGGTTCAGGTGAATTACCCCGAGGCAGTTTTGCATTAT
>JGI994J12354_10002223_pt1 | contig 19092 bp, 17 predicted proteins | sample IntmicLarv3ML3BL_FD_12354 | JGI IMG/M metagenome (IMG submission 12354)
AAAATAGAAAATTCGCTTTCATTAAGACGAGAAATTTTTACGGCATTAAAAAATGCTTTTATTGAAGTTATAGATGGAATATTTTAATTTTTAAAGGACTCCATGAAGAAACCAAAACTTCATAAAGTCCTTTATGGTCGGTGCTTTATATCAACACTTTAATTAATTACCAATTGCACTTCTTATATTTTTATAAACTTCCGATTCTGCGCCGTCATATTTCACAAACAGCGGAATCTCATCAATCGGCGCATTAACTAAAACAGTTTCACCGCCGTTATAAATTTCCCCATTCCAAACGTTTTGCCATTTAACCCCTTTAGGCAAATAGACTTCTCTTTCCGTTGCGCCTGCGTATAAAATCGGTGCGACCAAAATATCCGCCCCAAATAAATATGCGTCTTCAACTTGCCAACATTTTTCATCTTCTGGAAATTCATAAAACATTGTACGTATTACAGGCGTGCCTTTTTCGTGAGCTTCCTGCATCAAACTTTTTATATAAGGAAACATCGCTTCTCTTATTTGCAAATATTTTTCACAAATATTATAAACTTTTTCACCGTAAGACCAAACTTCGTTATCCGCGCCTGTTCTGCAATTCGCACCACCCGTAGTTCCGAATTGAGGTTGCTTAGGCGACCTGTCACCGTGAAGTCGCATTACAGGGCAAAAAGTTCCGTATTCAAACCAACGAATTAAAACTTCGTGAAACTCCTCTTCCGCGGCATAACCTCCGTGAAATCCTCCGATGTCCGTCGTCCACCAAGGAATCCCCGCGATTCCCATATTAAGCCCCGCCGCGATTTGGTCACGCAGACTATCGAAACTTGAATGAATATCGCCCGACCAAACAAGCGCGCCGTATTTTTGCGAGCCTGCCCAAGCGCAACGAATCAAGTTAACAATATTTTCTTGTCCCGCATCTTTCATTCCGTCGAAAAAGTTTTTCGCATACAACACAGGATATAAATTTCCGATTTGAGCGTTAGTTCCCATATGATATCTGTAATTATCAAAATCATAAACTGTATAAGCCGGCTCTGCGGCATCTAACCAGAATATTTTTACGCCTAAATCGTGATAATTTTTCTTTGCTTTATCCCACACATAATCTCGTGCGTCGGGATTTGTAACATCATAATGAATGGTAGGGCCGTGAGAAACACGGATTCCTCTGTCTGTGCGAATCAAAAAGCCCTTTTCTTTCATCTCTTGAAAATATTTACTTTTATAATCTACAGACGGCCAAATCGAAACCATGAGTTCGATTCCCATTTCTTTTAATTCTTTTACCATTGCTTCGGGGTCAGGCCAATAAGTCCTGTCAAAATCCCATTCGCCTTGGAGAAACCAATGAAAATAATCAATTACGATTACGGAAATAGGCAGATTTCTTCTTTTATGTTCTCGCGCGACTTCCAAAAGTTCGTCCTGCGTTTGATAGCGCAGTTTACTTTGCCAAAATCCCATTGCATAATCTGGCATCATCGGAACTTTTCCCGTTGCGTCCGCGTAAGTTTCTTCGATTTCTTTCGGCGTATCACCCGCGATAATTAAATAATCCAAAACCGTGGTCGAATATGCTTCCCACGTCGTAATATTTTTTCCGAATGTAACTCTTCCGATTGCGGGGTTATTCCATAAAAAGCCGTAACCCAAAGATGATAACGCAAAAGGCACGGTCGCCTGCGAATTTCGTTGTGCCAATTCCAAATCCGTTCCTTTTAAATCCAAATAAGATTGTTGATATTGTCCCATGCCGTATATTTTTTCATTCGGATTTGAAACAAATCTCATTGTCAATTTATAATCGCCGCCCAAAATCGGTTTAAGCTCTCTCGCCTCGATTTCAAGCGCACTGCAATCCGTTGAGCGCATATCTCTGCGATTACGCACATATTCCTCTAATAGAATTTCGCCTTTTTGATTATAGAAAATTAATTTTCCTGTTTTGCTGACTTTGGCACAAATCTTACCGTTTGTTATTTCGGCGATATTTTCTTTTATTTCTATTGTTAAATCGCCCTCTGTTTTTTCTTCGAGTGCAAAATTATTATCTTGTAATTCTGCCGTTTTAAATGCTCTCACTCGAAGTGAGTTTTTTCCCCAAGGCTCAATGTATACCTTTTCATCATCATAATGATATATAAATAAATTTTCTTTTTTCATGAAGATAGCCATTAATTTTCTCCTTTGCTACAACTGATATTTCCATCATTAATTTGTATCTGAGTTACTCCATAGAAATTTAATTATTAAAATCTTACCGTAAACCGTTTCAAATTCTAAAATTATTTTTCCTTATCTCGCTAAAATTTCCTTTACCAGAAAAAACATTTTGAACCGAGCAGGCGACGAATTGCCTCCGTTAAATAATAATCGCCGTATACGATTTTCACATGTATGCCGTCCTCTTTATGATAAGCTTCCGTGCCGTTTATCAATATTCCGTCCGTATTTATGTCAAAATCACAATGATTATTAATTAAAGATTCCAACATGCGTTTTGCGTTTTCAAAATAAAAATTCGATTCGATATCGGGAAGAAGTTCCGCGATTTGGATAAGTCCGCAAACAGCGATTGCCGTCGCTGTCGTATCCCGCTTCACAGGCTCTTTCGGCGCGCGAAAATCCACAAGAGAAACATAATCCGTCGCGGCAACATTACTTATAAAATAATGCGCGATTTGTTTTGCCGCGTCCAAATATTTTTGCTCCTTCGTATGTAAAAAACTCAACGCGAATCCGTATAAAGCCCAAGCTTGACCGCGTGACCACGAAGAACCGGACGCATACCCTTGCCCTGCGGGGATATCAAGAAGTTCACCGTTTTTTTCGTCTAAAACGGCGATATGATTAACCGAGCCGTCCGCACGCAATAAATATTTCATAGCTGTGTCGGCGTGTTCAATCGCAACGTATTTAAATCGCGGGTCGTTTGAAATTTCGCTCGCCCAATATAAAAGCGGCAAATTCATCATGCTGTCGATGATAACCCACCCTACTTTGTCCATATTCCACGCACGAATATATTTTCCTCGCAAATTAAATCTGCCTGCCAAAAGGCTCGCCGCGTGCATCGCTCTTGTTTTAGATTTTTCGTTTCCCGTAATTTTATAATTCGCAACCGAAGTTAAAAGCCACATAAAACCCACATCGTGATGCAAACCCTCATAACCGTCCAAAGATTCGTCCAAACGTAATTCAATTTTTGCGGCATTATTTTTTAATTCCTCGTTTTTACATGCATCATAAGCATACCAAAGCGCGCCGCTCCAAAAGCCGTTAGTCCACCAATATTTATTTTCTAAAAATCTGTCCGTATACTTCCCGTCAAAAGAAATATACGGAATCAAATCTCCCAATCGTTCGTTTTGGCAAATTATTTTCTTTTCGATTTTTTGCCAAACATCGTTATAATAAATCTTCTCGTTTTTTGTTAACATAACGCCCTCCCAAATTAATTATCCAAAAACTTTTAACCTTTTACCGCGCCGGAAGTCAAACCGGATATAAATTGTTTGTGAGTAAAAGAGTAAATAATCAAAATAGGAACTAACGCGATAGCCGCACCCGCAAGCATAATATTCCATTCAGCCGCCGCATTCGCAGAATATTTTAACTGTACAACCGCAACGGTTAACGTTCTTAATTTAGCATTTCCGATAGTCATAACCTGCGGAATGATATAATTATTCCAAGCCGAGCGGAAAGAGAAAAGCATAACAACGGCGAGAATCGGACGAATCATAGGTATAATTATCATATAGAAAACTTGAAAAGGACTGCATCCGTCGATAATCGCCGCTTCGTCTAATTCTCTGGGAATCGATTTAACAAAACCTGTAATCAAAAATACGTTGGAGGCTTGCCCTCCCGTCATAACCAAAGCCATACCGAAAAGATTTTTCGTAAGTCCAATCATGTTGAATAATGCATAAATCGGATATAACGTTACCGCTCCGATGGAAATAAATAAAAAAGCGGTATACATGCTGTAAATAAATTTTTTGCCTTTAAATTCTCTTCTTGCGAAAACGTATCCTGCCATTGAAGATGTCATCAAAGCCAAAATCGTCACAACAGTTGCAACGATAACAGAATTTTTAGTATATAATCCGAAATTCCCTTTTACAAAAGCTTGAGTATAATTATTAAAATTAAAATTCTCCGGTAAAATCGAGCCGCCGAGAGTTAACTCAAAGTTTGTTTTAAAAGAACCGAGAATTGCATAAGCAACAGGATAAAGCGTAAACGTAACCATAATAATTAAAAATGTCCATTTTAAAATCTGTCCTATGACAAAAACAGGTGTATATTTAGATGTTCTCACAACTTTTCCTCCTTTCTCATTAATGACAGAGTTAATTTTCATTACTCTGTTTTTAATATAAAAGTCTATCGCTACAAGGATTAATAAAAAGCAATTACTCCTTTTTGTGCATAACATCATTGACGAACAACAGCACAAAAAAGGAGTTCATTGCCATGTTTAAAATCACACTATTTATCCGAAATTATCCAAAACCAATCTGAATCCGGTACATTAATATATATCATCTAATTTTTTAGATGCACGCAGATACAGGACAGTTACAATACCGACAATGGTTGCGGAAACAATACTGACCGCCGCACCATATCCGTACTGCGGAAGAAAAGCTGATGTATCGGCAGTAGGATAATACAATTGATAAATATATAAAAACATAGTTCTTGTTGCTTGAAAAGGTCCGCCCTCGGTAAGAACCATGATACTTTCCATATCATGAAAACCATGAACGATTGCAAGCATTAAGATTGTTTTTAATACAGGTCCCAAAAGCGGAATCGTAATAAAAATTAATTTTTGCATTGAATTAGCACCATCAAGGTCGGCACTTTCATAAACACTGGTGTCAATTTGCTGAAGTCCCGCTAAAAAATAAACCATATAGTTTCCGATACCGCCCCAAACCGCAACGGTTACAACCGTCGCCATCGCATATTCTTTGCCGAGCCAATTAATTGGTTGAGATACAATTCCCGCACTCATCAACATGTGATTAATTTCCCCGTTGTAAATATTAAAAAGGAGATAAAAAACCAACGCCATAACGGATGAACTCATAATTGTCGGGCTGAATATAATCGCTTGAATACCGCCGTATACTTTCTTTTGGTTATTAATTAAAATCGCAACAACAAAAGCAAACGGAATAATAAAGAAAATTTTTGCACCTGCATATACAAAAGTATTTCTTACAGTTTTCCAAAACGAATCATCTCTTGTAAATACACGAACGAAATTTGCAAGACCTACAAATTTTTTCGGTGTAATGCCGTCATAATCATAAAACATATATTGCAAAGCCCACATAATCGGATATACCGACATAGTTACAAAAAGAATTAAGTTTGGTAATAACATTGCATAAGTTTGAAATGTACCTTTTTTATCTTTCATAAAAGAATCACCTCTTAAAATACTTAAAACCTTTTTAAATAAAAGAGTTTCCAAGAAACTTTTTTAATTTGATTTTACTGCCAAGCTATTGTGGAAACTCTATAACTTATACCAAAATTTATAAGATTAAGGAGTGACACAAGTTCTAATCTTTTTGATTTAGTTCATTGTATTTGCAGGGTCTGTAGGGTCAAAGTTCGGATATTTAATTAAAACGTCCGTACCTGCATCCATTGATTTTTGATACGCTTCATTATAGCGAGTGTTTACATCTTCTATCGCTGCATCAATATTAATGCTGCTGTCAAACATTGCATTAACAAAAATTTCGCCCCAGTCAGGTCCTTCCGGTGTAACCGCAAGCGGTCCGGACGGCCAAATTTTATCAGATGGTTGAACAGCCATTTCAGCGGTATACGCAATACCGTCAGGTTGTTTAGCGACTGACGTAACGCTGTCAAGAATAGTAACACCTAAACTTTGCTCATAATAAGGAACAAGCAAGTCTTTACTATAAATTGCTTCTAATACACGCCAAGCTTTGTCCGGATTTTCTGTTGTTTTTGCGATTGCAAACCAAGCACCCGCATTCATTTTTTGTGAACCTTTAATTTCACCCTCGTTTGTCGGAAGAAGTGCATAACCCCATTCAACATCCGTAGGGAATTGGTTTGTATAAACACCATATTCCGAATGGCTGTAACTCATATACATACCGATTTTTCCGTCAGCAAATTGTGTACGGAGCGGGTCGATTTCAAGAGATTCGCAACCCGGGAAAGCTGCTCCCGATGCCCAAATTTCTCGGAAACCTTCAAGTGCAGTTTTGTAACCCGTAAAATCATATTCGCCTTTTGAATAATCAAAACCTTCCGCTACGGGCATACCCGACATAGACGGTATCGAAACAAATCCGCGAACCAAACCGGAACGAGGACCTTTTAACGGTAAAGCAAATCCGTAAATTCCTTCAGAACTTAATTCATCAGTAATTTTTTTAGAATATTCAACTAATTCCTCAACACTCTTAGGAGGTCCGGAGAGTCCAACTCTTTCAAAAATATCTTTGTTATAAATAAGTCTTGTGGAGTTTCCTGTAAACGGGAATGTAAAAATTTCGCCGTCTTTCATATTAACGCCTTCAATAAACAAATCGTCACCGAAAGTTGATTTAAATTCCGGAGTAATATAATCATTAAGCCCCAATAATAAATCTCTTGTAAGTAAGTTGTTTACGATATTACCCATAACCAAGCCTACGATATCAGGTAACTCGCCTGTTGTAGATGCGATTTCAATCGTTTGTTGATAGTTATCTGTATAAATTTCTTGAATAAGATTGATGTCCGGATTATCTTTGTTGAATTGCTCAATAAACTCAGCCATAAATTCTTGGTCGTGGCGGTCTTTTGTCCACCAAACGATATCTGTAACTTCAGTCGGTTCCGCAGGCTCTTCCGGTTTAGTGTCCGTATTTTCCGCTTTAGTTTCGGAAGGTGCAGGCGTTGCGGCAGGTTGTTCCGTTCCGCTGTTGCATGCAGATAAAGATGCAACTATCCCCATCATGATAAGGGTTTTTAAAATTTTGTTTTTGATTTTCATAAAAATCCTCCTTCTGATTTCTCAGTAATGATAAATGATAATAAGTAATAGAATAAATTTCATTCGCAAAAATTTTTACACCAAATAATATTTGCGTCAAAATTTTTTAAACAAACATTTCTAAATAATTTTGAAACCAACTCCTTTTTAATAAATTATAAAAAGACAGGAACTTAATTTACGCAAACGATTGCTTTTATGCTTAAAAAAATTTTTTCAGAAAGCGCTTAGTGCTAAAACACAATTTTATTATACTACACGTGACTTAAATGTCAATCTTTTTTTTATAAATGCATAACCTTTAGTCAAATTGTATAAAAACTAATGATAAAAATAATCGGCTATATTTTTTCGTGTTGCAAATTGACTCTTGATTTTTGTTTCTCAAATGCAAGCTTTACGCACTTTTTGAAAAATTTTACGCAATTTTACGCAATAAATTGCTCAAAATATTGACAGAACGCAATTTTTTTGTTAGTATGCAAATAGACAGGCACGATTAGAACGAAAAAGATTGCGGGGAAATTAAATGAAAGTTACCTTAAATGATATTGCAAAAAAAATGAATGTTAATCCGTCAACGGTGCAACGTGCGTTAAACGGAGTCGACGGCGTAAGCGATAAAAAACGCGAAGAGATTCAGAGAGTTGCGAAAGAATTAGGATATAAAAAAAATATTAATGCGGCTTCCTTAAAAATGGGAAAACAGCGCATCGCCGTTGTGCTTCCCGATTGTAATACGAGCAACAGATTTTATTCCGTATATTTATGGGAAGGAATCGAAAAATGTTTAGCCGAAATAACAACAGTCAGCATTGACGTTGTAAGGTTAACTTATGAAATTTCACCGATTGACCAAATTACAAGATTGGAAGAAATTTTAAAGGGCGAACACGGAGAAATCGTCGGGATTGTAACTCGTGGTTCTCGGTCGTCGGAATTATCAAAATGTTTGGATAAATTTGCGAAAAAAAATATTCCCGTTGTTCTTGCCGGCGCGGATTCTGAACAAACAAGACGCATTTGCTGCGTTAAAAATTATGAAATGATGGCAGGGAGAATGGCGGCTGACCTTTTATTAAACTTCGGCACGATGACAGACCAAAGCCGTATGATTGTCTGCGGAAATTTCACAACACTCAATCAATATAACAACTCACTCGGATTTGAACAGCAATTATGGGAAAATAATGTGCGCCCGAATATCACAAAAATTACAAGCGATATCGATTCGGCATACATAAAAGACAGTTTGAACGATATTTTAAACAGCGGTTTAGACGTTGCGGCTATTTATGCTTGCAGTGCGCGTAGTACGATTTCCGTTTGTGAAGCCGTTCACGAAAATAAAATGGCGGACAAAGTGCGAATTATCGGTAGCGACCTATTTTCGGAAAGCGCGGATTTAATAAGAAAAGATATTTTAAATGCAACGCTCCACAATCAGCCGTCGGCGATAGCACATCAATCTTTACAAGTGTTAATACGCTATTTGACGAAGGAAGAACTCTCTCCGCCCACTACGTTTGAAATAAATTCTGTAATTGTAATGAAAAGCAATCTTGAATATTATTCTGCAAGAGACCTGTTCGGAAATTTGAACGAGTTGACAAAATCACGTTAACCCGTCGCGGTTTCCAAACAGCTTTAATGACAAATTTTTATGTCTAAAACGAAAGGATATTTAAATGAAAACTAAAAACGCAAAAAATAATTTTCTGGTCGGATTAATCAGCGAAATGTCCGTTGAGGAAAAAATCGGCGCGCTGTTAACATTAGGCTTCGCAGGAACAATCCCGAAGAAACATATATTTGAATATATCGAAAAATATCATTGCGGCGGTTTGCGCTTATCGTGCGACTCCAGAATTTTCGGAAGTTACGTAAACCCGAATGATAAAAAAACAGTCGTTGCACTTGAAGATTCCACGGGAATTAAATACGGCTCACCTGCGCCCGTTCCCACAGTTAACGAATATAAAGAAATTTTAGACGAACTTCAAACACGTGCGAAATCTCGCCCACACGGAATCCCTTTACATTTTTCATTCGACCAAGAAGGCGGCACGAGTGCGGATTTCTTTTTCGGCGGCGTGAATTTATTTCCGAAACCTATGGGGCTTCGTGCGACAAACGATGTAAATATCGCTTATGAAGTAGCTTTGGCGGTTTCTAAACAAAGCCGCGCGGTTGGATTTAATTGGGTTCACTCTCCCGTTTTGGACGTTAATACAGACCCTAGAAATCCCGAAATTTACACGCGTTCGTTTTCCGATGATGCGGAAGTCGTTGCCGAATACGCCATAGAAAATTGTCGCGGATTTAAAGATGGCGGACTTATCGCAACGGGAAAACATTTTCCGGGCAGAGGCGACTCCGATATCGACGCGCATTTTAAAATTCCCGTTATCGATGCGGATAAAGAAACATTATTAAACAGAGAACTTTTACCATATATAAAATTAATCGAGCGGGATTTGTTGCCGTCAATAATGTTGGCACACAGTATTTTTCCTGCAATCGACGACGAGCAAATCGCGACTGTTTCAAAAAAAATCATAACGGGATTGTTGCGTGAAGAAATGGGATTTGAAGGAGTTATCGCAACAGACAGCATGACTATGGGCGCGATTGCGACGCAATACGGCGTTGCGGAAGCCTGCGCGTTGTCGCTCGAAGCAGGCGCGGATTTAATTTTGATGAAAGCGGAAAATAATTTAGTTTCAGAAACAGTAAACGCTATCAGAAGATTTATTGATTCCGGAAAAATTTCCGCGGAAGATTTGGATTCTAAAGTTTACAGAGTTTTAAGTTTGAAATATGAATACGGATTGTTTTCACCTCAAAAAGAAATAAATCCGCAAACTGTAATCGATGAAAAAAAATATCACGACTTGGCGGCTTTAGTTGCGAAACGCTCCGTATTAATCGAGCGCAAAGACGAAAAAGAATTTCCGCTCAAACTCGATTCAAAAGTTTTGGTTGTAGAGCAAAAAATTAAAAACTACAATACGATGCAGTGGCACTCCGGAATTTTATTTGAAAACTGCGACAGAATTTCCGATAATGTTTTTTATCTCGAAACCGCATACACATATGACGAGGACGACAAAAAACGTTTCTTGGAAGCGGCGGAAAAAGCTGATGTGGTTGTAGTCACGAATTACTATATACGTGGTAAATTATGCAATAAATTATTTTTGGAAGATTTCATAAGTAAATATAACAAACCGGTTATCGTCGTGACAAATACGCCTTACGTTGAATTATCAATACCGAAAAATTCAAAAAATGTAATCGTAACTTTTGCGACATCTCCGGAAAATATAAAAGTGACTGCGAAAACTCTTTTCGGCGATGTTATTCCGGAAGGCGTTTGGCCTTTGGAAAACTACACAAAGGGGCGCGCCTAAATGAAATCGTTAGACAGCTATAAAAAAGAAAAAGAATTTCTTGTTTGTGTCGATTCCGACGGTTGCGTAATCGATTCCATGAATTGGAAACACAAAGAATGTTTCGGTGTTGAATTTATTCGTGTTTTTGGTTTTGAAAAAGTTCGCGACGAATTTTTAAAAATCTGGAATGATATAAATTTATTTTCCGCGACTCGCGGCATTAACAGATTTAAAGGGCTTGTACTCGCTTTGGAAATCGCACGGGAACAAAAAGTATATTTGGAAGATTTTCAAAATTTAAAAAACTGGGCGGAACACACGAGCGAATTAAGCAATGATTCTTTGCTAAAAGAAATGGAATCAAAAGAAATTGCGGTGCATGACAGCGACGATTTAAAAAAAGCATATGAATGGTCAATCGCCGTTAATAATGCGATTGCGTCAGATAAAAGAGAAACGGTTATTTTCGGCGGCTCACGTGATGCAATTAAGGAAATATCAAAGTTTGCGGATATCGCGGTTGTTTCTTCTGCGAATGAAGAAGCTGTGCTTGCTGAGTGGCATGAATCGGGATTAGATAAATATGTAAATATATTTTTAACACAAAAATATGGCAGCAAATCCGATTGTATTAAAATGCTTTTAGAATATGGTTATGAAAATAAAAATGTTTTGATGGTCGGCGACGCACCGGGGGATTATCAAGCCGCTCTCAGTAATAATGTGTGGTTTTATCCGATTTTGGTTGAGCACGAAAAAGAAAGTTGGAAAAATATTATAAGCGAATGTTTTTCTCTTGTTATGAGCGAAAAATTTTCAAACGATATGCAAGATTCTTTTGTTGAGAAATTCAATAAAAATCTTAATATAAATTAAAATCCTTTGTTATTTTAAAAACGCGATAACCGATGTGAAAAATCGGTTATCGCGTTTTACTTTTTTGAAAAATTAACACTAAATATTTTTTCTTACAGCCATTTCTTCTTTTTCATAATAAGATAAATACCAAAACTTATTACAATCATCGCTATAATCGTGAGCGGATAGCCGAGCGGTGAATCCAATTCGGGCATATGTTCAAAGTTCATTCCGTAAATCCCCGTTATAACGGTCAGCGGTCCGAAAAAAAGCGTGACAAACGCGAGTTTATTAATGACATCGTTTGTTTTCTGCGTAATTTTACTGTCGTAGGTATTTAATAATTCCGTGCTCAAACCGTAAACGTTCTCCGAAAAATCGTAAAGTTTTCTGAATCTTGTATCTAAATTTCTAAACAAGAAAAGTTTCTTTTTAATAATAAAATCATTTTCGTTGCATAATATTTGCAAACCGATATATGAAAACGACCGCAATACTTTTTTCAGCGTATAAGCCATACTTCGTAAATCCTGAATTTCTTCAAAATGGTCGTCCTCGATTTGACGCGTTATGTCCTCCGACAATGCCTGCATTTTATCTTCCAATAATTCGAGCATATCGGAAAAATGCGCAATTAACGTATTAAAGAAAATAAACAACAACTGATTAAACGATTCGATTGCGTTGTAAGAATTTCCGTTTAAAAAACCTCGCGCGGTTTCCAATATTTTTTCTTCCAGAGTCGTTAATTTTTTGCTGTCGTGCTCAGGTATTACAAGTATCATATATTTGCGTGAAATATAAAGATTCAATTCTTTAAAAAATACTTCATCGTCTTTTAACTCCGCGTGCACAAGACTTGCGAAATCATATCCGTTAAAAGCCGTAAATCTCACGCTTTCATCAATATCCATGCAATCTATCACCGTGCTTTCGTCCAAATCAAAAAGACTAAAAAATCTTATAACGTCACTCGGCTTGCAAAAAATAAATAAATCGTTGCTGTTTTTGCAAGCATCAGGAAACGAATCCTGAGAATATTCTTTTTTTTCGGTATAATCCATCACAATCATAAGTAAAATTCTCCTTGCTAAAATTGATAATCCGCAGTCATCAATTTTTTTATGTCAACTTCTTAAAATCAAAGTGTTTCTTTTTTAAACGGTAATTTCCGTTTAATAATAACTTCTATATTAAATATATCGTCTGACTTCGGACATATATTGCAAATACTCGGAATCAAATTTTTCGATACACCATTTTTCTTCCGCGAGAATAATCCAATGCGCGGAGATTTGAAAAATTAATATAATTCCGAATAAAATCCACGACGACGCGATAATCGCACAACCTACAAAAAAAATAAAATATGATACATACATCGGATTGCGAGAAAATTTATATATTCCGTTTTTATTTATTCCGCTGTTTTGCGGATTTGCAAAATCAATTACAGAAAATACGAGCAACACGAAACCTATCAAATATATCATAAGTCCGCCGTAAAACAAATATGACGACGACGCGACAATTTTAAGAAATGCCGAATAAAACAAAATCGCCGCATTTGAAATTTGATAAATAAAATATGCAATTCGTTCGTTTCCTTTCATGGGCGCAAAAAAAGCCGCGCGAGTTACCGCTTCCCTACTCCGCATATGTAACAATCCGAATCTTATTAATAAAAAAGGTATTAACAAAATCAATCCGTTCATATAAACTTCCCCCATTATTGATAATCATTCGTTATGATTGTATCAAAGTTGCACTTTCTTCTCAACTAAAAATAATTTTTAAAAAAATTAAAATCACAAAAATTAAAATCGTTATTGACAAATAAAAAACTTCGTGATAATATAATTGTTAGTTACAACTAACTTACACATATCTATATATCTTAGTTTGTTTTAATTTGCGAAAGTTGTTTTTATCCGCTTTTGCACTGATTTTTGTTTTGATAAAAAAATCCCTTTGAATCAGGGATTTTTTTATGCGAAAAAATAAAAGCAAATAAATTCAAAAACAAAATTCAAAATTGAAAGTTCTTTAGACTTTGCCGAATCTGTGATATAATACTTCAAATTATGAAATTCGCTTTTGCTTTTTATAAAATACAAAATATATAAAAGCAAAACACGAAAAACATTGGAGGTTTTTTTAATGTCAGAATCCACAACCGTAGCAAATACAGGGAAATTTATTCACGATTTCATAAAAGATGACTTGCAAGGTGATTACGGCAGATTAATTACAAGATTTCCGCCCGAGCCCAACGGTTATCTTCATATAGGACACGCAAAAAGTATTTGTTTCAATTTTGAAGTTGCGAAACATTACGGCGGAAAAACAAATTTACGATTTGACGATACGAATCCCGTTAAAGAGGACGTTGAGTATGTTGATTCTATAAAAGAAGATATCCTATGGTTAGGATATGATTGGGAAGACAGATTATTTTTCGCGTCTGATTATTTTGAAGAAATGTATAATTGCGCGATAAGTTTAATCGAACAAGGAAAAGCTTTTGTTTGTGAACTTACCGCGGCGGAAATCAGAGATTATCGCGGTTCTTTAAACGAAGCGGGAAAAGAAAGTCCGTACAGAAATCGTCCCGTCGAAGAGAGTTTGGATTTATTCAAAAGAATGCGCGGAGGAGAATTTCCCAACGCATCAAAAACTTTGCGCGCGAAAATCGACATGTCAAGCCCGAATATAAACATGCGCGACCCCGTGATTTATCGTATCGCGCATGAATCGCATCACAGAACGGGCGACGCTTGGTGCATATATCCGATGTATGATTTCGCACATCCTTTGGAAGATGCATTTGAAAAAATAACACATTCGTTATGTTCGATTGAATTTGAAAATCACAGACCGCTTTATAATTGGTTTGTCGAAAATTTAGATTTTGAAATAAAACCGCGCCAAATCGAATTTGCGAAATTGACCATGACAAATACGATTATGGGCAAAAGATATATAAAAAATCTTGTTGACACAAATGAGGTTGACGGTTGGGACGACCCGAGATTGTGCACGTTATCGGGAATGCGCCGCCGCGGATACACGCCGAAATCCATAAGAATGTTTTGCGATTCCATCGGCATGAGCAAAGCGATTAACCGCGTTGATATCGCACAACTCGAATATTTTGTGCGTGAAGATTTAAAAGATATTTCAAAATCCGTTATGGCTGTTTCAGACCCTTTGAAAGTCGTTATAACAAACTATGATAGCGAAATCGAAGAAGTTTTGGAAATCGAAAATCATCATCAAGACGAAAGCATGGGCACGCGTGAAGTTTTATTCGGCAGAGAAATTTATATTGACAAAAACGATTTTATGGAAAATCCGCCTAAGAAATTTTTCAGATTGTTTTTAGGCAACGAAGTCAGATTAAAAGGCGCGTATTTCATAAAATGCAACGATATTATCAAGGACGAAAACGGAAACGTAATCGAATTGCATTGCACTTACGACAAAGAAACAAAAAGCGGCTCGGGTTTCACGGGGCGAAAAGTTAAAGGCACGATACATTGGGTAAGCGCGAAATCGTCCGTCAAATGCACAACCCGCGTGTTCGATTATTTGGTTTTTGACGACGAAAACGAAGAGTTCGGTGTCAGAAAAAATCCAAATTCGCTTACGGTTTTTGAAAATTCTTACGTTGAAAAATCTTTGGAGAATGTTGCTTTGGAAGATAGATTTCAATTTATACGCGACGGATATTATTGTTTGGACAGTAAATTATCTAAAGAGGGCGCGCTTGTGTTTAATCAAATTGTCGGTTTAAAAAGTTCTTATCAACCGAATAATAATTAGTCGAATATGGACGAATGGATTAAATTATTTTCCGATTTGGATTTGTTGGCGGAACTCTGTTCAAATGTGGAAGTGCATAAACGGAAAAATATTATTCGTGATAAATGGGTTTCAAGTGAAGATTCCAGTGAGCAGGGAGCATATTTTTGCGCTGTTTCCAAAGATTATGTTTCATCTTTCGGAGGCATTTCCGCTTTTATTGATATATGAACTTTATCGTTCATATGAATGGGAGTTAAAACCGATATTGAATGACAAGGAAGAATGGAAAAAATTATTGCGTTTTCGTTGGCTTTCGGAGTCCTTATCATTAAAAAAAGATGATAAAATTGCTCCTCATAAATTTGTGGACGAAGAAACTTTTCGGAAAAATTGGTTGCCGATTGCTTACAAAATTGAAGCGGACGCTTTGCAATCACCGATTTGCCGAATAGCGAGATACGCGGATATTAACGCATGGAATTTTTCCGATTATATAATTGAAACCGAAACGGAATATGTTATTTTTGAATATTGGACGACCGCTTAAATAAATATCTTAATTATTAAAACCGCGGGCGAAAGTCTGCGGTTTTGCTGAATATATATTTGGAATAAAGATTTGAAACGAGGGATTATTTTTGAGTAAACTTGATTTTGAAAATATAAAAAGAGTTGTTATAAAAGTCGGAACATCAACTCTGACACGTGAAAACGGCGAGTTGAATCTTGAGCGAATCGCAAATTTGGCTTGGGTGCTTTCCGATTTGCGAAATCGCGAAATCGATGTTGTTTTGGTGTCATCGGGCGCAATCGGAATCGGCACAAAAAGATTGGGGCTTTCGACGCGTCCGCGCGATGTTAAAGGCAAACAAGCGACTTCGGCGGTCGGGCAGGCGGTTTTGATGCAGATTTATCAAAATTTCTTTATGGAATATAATCAAGTCGTTGCGCAGGTTTTATTAACGAAAGATATTTTTGACAATGACGAGCGTTACCAAAATGCAAAAAATACTTTTCTGACACTTTTTGATTTGGGCGTGATTCCGATTGTAAACGAAAACGACACGGTTTCCGTCGATGAACTCGGTTTTAGTGATAACGATAATTTATCCGCGTATGTTTCGTGTCTTGCCGAGAGCGATTTGTTAATTATATTATCCGATATCGACGGGCTTTTTGACAGTGACCCGAACATTAATGACGACGCAAAAATTATCAACGAAGTAAATCGCATTGATGAAAATTTACATAACATCGCGAGCGGTTCACATAATAAATTCGGCACGGGCGGAATGAGCAGTAAAATTTGTGCTGTTGAGCGCGCATGGGAGAAAAATATTCCCGTTATAATCGCTTCGGGGAAATCGCCGAATATAATTTTTGAAATTTTAAAAGGCGAGAGTATCGGCACTTTATTTTTAAAAAGGGATTGTGAATAGTGAATTAAAATCGCAACATTTTGAAAAAGTAAAAAAATTATCATCAATCAGAAAAATTTTTTATTTATAAAGTTTTGAGATTTATCAGATTGAAAAATCAGAAATTTGCCCCGCCCGCATCGGATACAAACAGAAAGGCAGGAAATAAACTCATGGAATATAAAAACTATTTAGAACAAATCGGAGAGAACGCAAAAAACGCGCTTGATGATTTAGTAAAATTATCATCGGGTGAGAAAAACGAACTTTTAAAATTAATGGCACAAGCGATTATAAAAAATAAAGATTTGATTTTAGAAAAAAATAAAATCGACATTGAAAAAGCGAAAAGTGACGGCGTGAAAACCGCCTTTGTCGATAGATTGACGCTTAATGACGAGCGAATTGAAAGCATAAGCGATTCATTTTTAAAATTAATCGAATTGAAAGACCCCATCGGCAATTTAAAAAGCATGGAAGTTATGGACAACGGCTTGAAAATCGGTACGCAAATAACAAATATCGGCGTTATCGGGATTATTTATGAAGCGAGACCGAATGTAACGGCGGACGCTTTTTCGCTTTGTTTCAAAACTTCTAACTGCGTGATTTTGCGCGGCGGCAAAGAGGCTTTTAATACGAATAATATTTTGGTGGAGATTTTTCAAAAAGTTTTGGAAGAAAATAATTGCAATAAAAATTGCGTTCAATTAATCGCAAAATTGGAGCGCGAAGTTACCACCGAATTTATGAAACTCAATAAATACGTAGATGTGCTGATTCCTCGCGGCGGCGCGTCTTTAATTCAAAGCGTCGTGCAAAACAGCACTGTCCCCGTTATCGAAACGGGAGTCGGAAACTGCCATATTTATGTTGACGAAAGCGCGGATTTTAAAATGGCGACGGATATTATTATTAACGCGAAAACGCAAAGAGCGGGTGTTTGCAACTCTTGCGAAAGTGTTTTAATAAACGAAAAAATCGCTCCCACATTTGTTCCGCTTATAATCGACGAATTGGAAAAACGAAATGTCGAAATCCGAGCGTGTGAAAAAACTAAAATGTATTCAAATAAAAATTTAAAAGACGCGACGGAAGAAGATTTTTATACCGAATTTGCGGATTTAATTATCGCCGTTAAAATTGTTTCCGATTTGGAAAGCGCGATAAAACACATAAACAAATACGGTTCGGGTCATTCGGAAGCGATTATCACCGAAAATTATAACGCATCGAATAAATTTTTAAACGAAATAAATTCCGCTGTTGTTTATGTAAACGCATCAACGAGATTTTCAGACGGATTTGAATTTGGTTTCGGCGCGGAAATCGGAATCAGCACGCAAAAACTCCATGCGCGCGGTCCTATGGGATTAATGGCTTTAACGTCTATAAAATATATTGTTTTGGGCAACGGACAAATACGAGGGTAAATCATAATGGACGAAATAAGACACAAATATTTTAACGGTGAAAAAATAATTCCAATTATAAAGCAAAAAATATTCGTTTTTATCGTGGCAAAACTTTAGTCGTGAGTATAATTTGCGTGAAGATGATGTGATAGTGAAATGTACTGAAGCAGAGGATAGCGTGAGATACAAAACGTCGGCTGTTTTGTTAATTTCTTAAAAATATTATACTACGAATAAAAGACGGTTACGGCGATTATTAAAAGGAGTTTTTGCATGTCAAAATCGGTTTGTATTGATATAGAATTGCGAGAAAATCATTCGTTATCAAACGCTAAAGGCGTTATAAAAAGTTTTTTAAAAAACGGGTGGGAAATTCGGCGCGAAAATAAAATTTACTATTTGCCGATTGATGATGAGATGTTTAATTGGCAGGAAGAAAATATTACCGATGAAAAGTTATTTCAAATTATCGAGCAAAAAGAATTACAAAACGAAATTGTTGGATTAGTTTTTTATTTTAATAGTTGCGACACGGGAGTTTCGATGCTGATGTTTTCGCATAACAAAATATCTTTTAGTCTTAATATCGAACGATTGAAATTAAATTTAAAAGAAGATGTAACGGACGTCAGTTGGTATTTACGGCGCATAATTCCTTGTTTCGGTTACAATGAAATAGAAAGGATATTGTTTAGTCAAGATTAAAACGATGGAAAATTTTAATTTTAAAATAAGTAATCATGCCGAAAATTTTTCAAAAATAATAGGACTGCCTTGCCAACGGAGAAAAGCAAGACAGTCCTATTTTTTATATATTTCAAAAAATTATTATAAATATTAAACAGACCTGTTCGGAAACTTAAACAAGCTGACGGAAACGCATTAACCCATCGCGATTTTCATCAGCAAAAATGTGGTTTCCGAACAGCTTTAATGACAAAAAAAGTTTTCAAAATTTCAATATGATTTAACTCATTCAAAATCTCTGGGTGTATAACTTTTCTTTATCCGTTTAAGAACAAAATACAAAAGTATCGTTGAGAATATCGAAATGCAAAGGTTGCTTATCAACATAACGATTCCGCACGCTTCATAACCCAAATCCGTATAATTTTGCAATGCCCACATAACAGGAACTCTAAAAACAA